>CAACVC010000010.1_pt1 | contig 49116 bp, 77 predicted proteins | sample 2381761 | NCBI WGS metagenome assembly CAACVC01 (sample SAMEA5211966, study PRJEB30684) | marine metagenome | biome: Marine; feature: Epipelagic; material: Water | collected 2015-10-15 | depth 45 m
AATGCGAATATTACGACATTGAAAAAGCAAAAGTAGGAGCATCAACAGAAGGTGTAAGTGCTCAAGAAGTACAAAAAGTATTGCCAGAAGTCGTTACAGAAGCTCCTATAGATGATAAATATATAACTGTTTGGTATGATAAATTGGTACCATTATTAATAGAAGCAATTAAAGAATTAGCAATTGATAGTCATACAGCAAAAGACCTTGATCAAATGGAGGGATATGCTAATTTAATTCAAAGAATTGAAAATTTAGAGGATAAATAAATGGCATATACATGTAACTGGTTATCGGAATCAGATTTAATAAATTGTGTTGAAGATGGAAGTTTCAATCAATTATATCTTGATAGTGAAAAACATATTCAAATGAATAATTATCATTATCCACAAAATGCAGATGGATCAGAATTTACATCTGAAGATAAATTTCAACATTGGGTAAATAGATTTCATGGTCATTTAAATGCTGAATTTACAAATGGCAGGATAAATAAAATTATATGTGTTAAAGAAGATGGTGAATTATTAACATGTATTTGTGGTTCATATGATCCTTCAACTAAAATTTGGCACAGTTCAATATCTTTAATTTCTTATGATAAAAACAATTCAAAATCATATAATTATACAAAAGCATATACTGAAATAAGTACAGCATTACCAAGATCATTGGGTGCTGAACATATATGGCTTTATGCTGAAAAAGGTTCAAATTTAGCATTTAGAGCAGATGGTGATTCAAATATAGATAGAACAGTTAAATATGATCATTTAACCACTATTTTTGATATGACAACTCCTTGGGTGGGTGTTGAAAGAATACATTATTATACTAAATTACCAGATCAAACAATTGAAGATGTAATACCACATGCTGATGGCACAATTGGAACTCCTGAAAAAGGTATTGTTTTAGAAGATTATTATGCAGATTTACATATTAGCAAACTTGACATAATTCCAGCATTTGATTGGACAACAATTACAGGAGTAGATAATAGTGAGTAAATTAAATGAATCACCAAGTTTAGATGGAGTTCGTGATGTTATGTTTCCAAATCCTGAAGAAACAACCATATCATCTGGAAATACAAGTAGTAATGTTTCATTAGGTTCGGACAAAGTTAGATTTAGAATGGCAACACATGGTGGAGCAGAAATTAATAGTACAACTGATCTAGCTATGCCATGGGTATATTCAGGCAATTCATACAGCAGAAGAACCGATTATCCACATACAGCAACAAGTAAAGTTGAAATGAATGATTTAAGATATAGTTTTAGATTAAATGCTGATCAAAAAACATATACAAGCAGTTCAACAAAAACATCAACAACAAGAGTTTTTACTGGTTGGTGTACATTAGCTGGAATGCAAGCTTTATCTGGTGCTCCAACAAGTAGGACAGCACAAGGTATTGGTGTTTCTAATGGAACCAATCATTATAATAATACTCAAGTTATGCCATTTGACAGTATTAATTCAAATCATGATGGTAATAAATGGTTATGTGCATTGATTTCAAGATCAGATAGCAGTGGTGGATTATTTCCTACATACACAAATACTACATATGTTGTTTTTGAAGGTAGTGGTGCTCAAACAACTGATACTGATTGGAATACAATCTCTGCGAGAACATATGATAATTCAACAGGAGTTTTTAATATGGCTAATGCAACACAACCAGCACAATCAAGTCAATATACTTGGTCTGGTGGTTCAAATTTGGGGCGTACAGATACTGTTTTAAAAAGGTCTGATGCAACTGTTACTTCATATAGTAGTCGCATTATTTATAGTTGGTCAGATACAACATTTTTTAGTAAATTTAGCATTAAAGGAACAGACTTTAATAACGCAAGCAATGCCAATCAAATAATTAAGTTTTATTAATATATGCTATGATTTAATAATTATTGCCAAATGGCAGGAACATTATGAACAAAGCATGGCAAATGTGGGAAGGAGTTCTTTCCGATGATCAAGTTAATAGCATTATTCAAGAATGCGAATATTACGACATTGAAAAAGCAAAAGTAGGAGCATCAACAGAAGGTGTTAAAAATACATCTATCAGAAGAAGTCAAGTAAGATGGATCAATCAAGAAGATGAAAATTCAAGATTCATAGCAAACACAATTTGGAATTATGTTTTACAAGCTAATAGACATGCTTTTGGTGTTGATATACGATTAATTGGGGACATTCAATATACAGAATATTTAGCAGATGAAAAAGGTTATTACAATTGGCATATTGATACTTGGTTTTCACAAAATTTAGATTCAATGTTTGATAGAAAATTGAGTGTAACAATACAATTATCAGATGATGATGATTATGAAGGTGGGGATTTTGTACTTGATACATTAGAAGCACCAGATAAAAAAAGATTAAGAAAAAAAGGAACAGTATTTGTATTTCCTAGTTTGTTAAGACATAAAGTTACACCTGTAACAAAAGGAACAAGAAAATCTTTAGTAGCATGGATTGAGGGTCCAAAATGGAAATGATAAAAACATTTATAGAAATAGGTTCATGTGATTTTGATACAAATATTGATTTAATATCCAATGGAGATTGGATTGGTGTAATGTGTGAACCAGCACCAAAATATAGAAACAATTTAATTAAATTGGTAAAAAACAATCCGTATAGAGATAATTTAACAATTGAACCAGTAGCAATTTCAGATTACAACGGAACAATCAATTTTGCTGTAGCAAAAGATTCATCAACAGAAAGTAGAAGTTTAGGAACATGGCGGAGAGGTATTTCAAGTGTTGTTGCTGAAAATCATAAAGGAGAAAGGTTGTTTGATTTACAACCTAATCAAAAATTTGTTGATGAATTTATTGATGTTGAATGTATGACATTAGACACATTAATTGCTAAACATAAATATGAACATATTAATTATTTAAAAATTGATGTTGAAGGACATGAATTAAATATATTAGATAATTATTCATGGGAAATTAAACCAGATTTTATTAAATGCGAACATGCACATATTGATGATGTGTATTTAACCAAATTATTACAAAACAAAGGTTATGTTGTATATGTAGAACAAAGTGACATATATGCTATTAAATGAAAAAAATTGTAATATCTTTATTAAGAAGAAGTGATCGCAAAAGCGAATGGCAAAAAAATAATTTAAATAATTTTGAATATATAAAAGCCATTGATGGCAATGATCATTTATTTAGAAATATAAAAGCCAAAAAAAATTGGGTTGATCCATTTCAAAACAGACCATTACAACAAAATGAAGTTGCTTGTTTTTTATCACATATACAAGCATGGCATAAATGTATTGAATTAAATCAAGCAATTATCATTATGGAAGATGATGCGATTATAAATGATACATGGAATGAAGATTATTACTCTGAAACAATTTTAAATCATGATTTTGTATATTTACAAAGAAATGAAAATGAACCTGATAAAACTGTTTCAATAGACGACAAACTTGAAAGACCAGCATATCCGTACAATATGACTGCTTATTGTATAAATCCTAAAATGGCACATTTTTTAATTAGTTCGGTTCAATATGATGCTTTTATTCCAGTTGATGAATTTTTACCATCATTGTTTGCAGATGCAAGATTATGCGATTTATCAATTGTTGCATTAAAAAAAGATGCTTGTAATCAATTACCACGCAATTTAAGTGATATTGAGAATGGTGTTGAATTTAAGAATTACAAAATACATGTTGTTACTTGTGGTACTGATAGAAAAAAATGTATTAAATTAAACACAAGTGCAAGACATCATGGTATTGATATTATCAATATTGGAACAAACATTGAATGGAAAGGCACAGACATGACTGCTTTAGGTGGTGGCATGAAAATAAATTTAATGCACGAATTTTTAAAAGATATACCTGAAAATGATATTGTTTTATTTACTGATGCTTATGATGTTTTTTATGCAGATAATTTAGATACCATTGTTGAAAGATTTAAAGATTTTAAATGTGAAACAGTTTTTTCTGCTGAAAGCATTTGCTGGCCCAATGCTGAATTATCTGATCAATTCCCAGAATCAAATACACCTTATAAATATTTAAATAGTGGTACATATATAGGTTATGCAAGTGAATTAAAAAAAATTATGGCATATAAACCTATAAAAGATCATGAAGATGATCAATTATATGTACAAAATATATTTTTAAATGATAAAACAATTGATATTGAACTTGATTATGAAAGTTATATATTTCAAACACATGAACCCAAAATACAAAAAATTAATAATCAATTAAACAATCCTTTAACTCAATGTTGTCCGTGTATATATCATGGAAATGGTGGAGATGATGCTTTAAATGTTTTTAATTCAATATATGAACAATTTTATCCACAAACATCAGCATTATTTATACCCAATTATAACAAATATGAATGTTTAACAGATGATATGTTATTAGTAGATTTTATGACACAAGAACAATGTGAAAGATTGATTGAAATTGCTGATGATCATGGTGGTTGGGATTCTTTAGATTATGACAAATTTCCAGCAAAAGAAATAAGATTAAGACAAATAGATATTGATAAAAAAACAAAATTATTTGATGAATTAAATAATCATTGGAATGAATACATTGTTCCAACAGTTGAACAATATTGGAAACCATTGCAAATGTATGGTTTAAGAGATGCTTTTGTAATGCGATATGCACTTGATACACAAGTTAGCTTGAATTTACATCATGATGCTAGTTTAGTTACAGGATCAGTAAAATTAAATGATGATTATGTTGGTGCTGATTTAATATACCCAAGACAAGGCATTAGCAATAAAGATATACCTGTAGGCAAAATGATACTTTTTCCCGGACAATTAACACATGGACATGAATGTTTACCATTACAACAAGGAGTAAAATATAGTTTGACAATATGGTCATGTAGGTTTATAGCTGATACAATTTAAAAAACAATGGATATTGTAATGGCTAGAACAAAATTAGAACAACATGAAGAAATTTGTGCTTTGAGATATAAAAGCATTGATGATCGCATGGAAGCTGGATCAAAACGCTTTGTAAGAATGGAAAGTATGATATGGGGCTTATATATTTTAATTATAGGTAGTCAAATATTAGGAGCAATGACATGAGTTCAATTATAGTTAAAACTGAACCAGCACAAGAACCAGTTACATTACAAGAAGTTAAAGAATATTTAAGAGTTGAAGATTCAACAGACGAAAGAACAATAAGACCATTAATTGAAACAGCAAGAAGATTTGCTGAAGAACATATGGGTAGAGCATTAGTTTCTACTACATTCACTCAATATTATGATTCTGTAAGTGATATGGATAGCCCATTATGGGAAGGTATGCGAACAGGTCCATATTTAAATTATTACAAAAATTATCTTACATTAGGCAAAAGTCCTGCAGTGTCAGTAACACATGTAAAAACATATGATGATAGCGACAATGCAACAACAATGGAAAATACTAAATATTATGTTGATTCTGGCAGAGAACCAGCAAGAATTGTATTAAGAACAGGAGAATCATTTCCGACAGCATTAAGAGTTGCTAATGCTATTGAAGTTGAATATGTAGCTGGATATTCCTCAATATACTCAATACCAGAACCTATCAGAATGGGTATATTACAGCACATAGCTCATTTATATGAACATAGAGGAGATATGTATGAAGCAAAATTAGCTTACCCCCCTATGCTAAAAAGTCTTTATTCTGCTTATGTTGTTCATAAAGGTTTAGGATCATCAACCTTAATGTCTGTTGGATAATGTCAACGAGTATAGGCAGATTAAGATATAAAGTTGAATTGCAGTCAGCAACTAATTCATCAGATGGCGCTGGTGGTTACACATCATCATTTAATACAATTGCTAGTTTGTTTGCCGATATCAGACCATCAAGTGGAGATGAATCTTATAGACAAGGTAAAGTTCAAGATAAAACAACACATAAAATATATATTAGACATAGAAATGATGTAAAAACTAATTATAGAATTTCATATGATCAAAGAATATTTAATATAAAAAGCATTTTAAATATTGATGAAAGAAATAGGTTTATAGAATTAACTTGTACAGAAGGAGAGGTTAATTAATGAGTAATGATTTAAATTTAAAAATTGATTTTAAAGGTGTTGGCAAATGGGTTAAATCTGCTAAAAAAGCATTTATTACAGATAGTTTAGTAAGAAATAGAGTACATAGAGCAGTTGATATTGTTAAAAAAGAAGTTGTTGAAGGAATACAAGGTCCACCTAAAAGTGGTCGTACATATCAAAGAGGAAGTGTTACACATCAAGCATCAGCACCTGGAGAATACCCAGCAACAGATTTAGGTGAATTAGCAAATGGAATTACTACAGAAGTAAGTGGATTGCCTGGTGGAGATATTGTTGGGAAAATAATAAGTTCTGCAAAATACAGCAAAGCATTAGAATACGGTACAAGAACTATGCAACCAAGACCTTTTATGGCACCAAGTTTAAAGAAAAGTCGTAGAAAAATTAATAATATATTTAAACAAGGCATTATTAAACCAAAATATAAAGGAAAATAATAATGACAATTGGACAATTTGCATTACAACAAACAATTTATACAGCATTAAATGTGTCTGCATTAACAAATACTTTATCATGTGCTGTTGTTGATGATGTGCAACTTAATCAATCATATCCATTTATTACATTGGGTGAAGAAACAACAATTGATTATGGTACAAAAAATCAAAATGGTGGAGAAACTACTATTAATTTACACATATGGTCACAATACAAAGGATCAAAAGAATGTAAGCAAATAATGGACAAGGTGCATGATTTGTTGCATGATATAGACTTAACTGTGTCAGGTTTCAATCTGATTAACCTTAGATTTGAATACAGTGACATAGTGAGGGACCCAGATGGATCTACTAGACATGGAATTATGCGATTTCGTGCAATAATATTAGGATAATTTATTATTAAATAGGAGAAATATATGGCAGCTCAAAAAGGAATGGACATGCTACTAAAGATAAATACTAGTGGGTCCACTTATGTAACTGTTGCAGGATTGAGGTCTACTTCAATTACTTTAAATGATGAAACTGTTGATGTAACAACTAAATCAAGTTTAGGTCATAGAGCTTTACTTGCTGGTGGTGGTGTTAATTCAGTTTCTGTTTCAGCGTCTGGTGTATGGACATCTGATACATCTGAAGAATTGGTTAGAACAACAATACTTGGACAAGGCAACACTTCTGATGGTTCATCAGCACAAACTCCAGCTTTTAAGAATTTTCAAATGTTTATTCCAGAATTTGGAACAATGACAGGTTCTTTTGCTGTAACAAGTTTGGAATATGCTGGGGAATACAATGGAGAAGTTACTTTTTCTATTAGTTTAGAAAGCAATGGGTACATAGTTTACGCTTCATAATATGGAAGCGAAAGTTAAATTAGGCAAATCAATTATTGAAGGTGTAATTAATGCTTCTTCAACTCATTTGATCATTCCTAATGGTGTTAAATTAGACGACACAATTAATATAAATGGAAAGGTTTTTAAAATATTAAGCTATTATGAAGATAGTAGAGATAATGTTTTAAGAATTAATGTTGCAGACGCAACCTCTAAAAATAAGGAGAATACAGATGGGAATGAATCCGTTAAAGGGTGAAATATTAGTTAAATTAGCTGATAAAGATTATAAATGTAGATTAACCATTGATTCAATTATCAGAATTGAAGATGAATTAAATGAAGGTATCTTACAAGTAGCACAAAAAATATCTATTGCTGATGTAAGAATAAAAACTTTACAAGTAATTCTTAAATATGCTTTAAGAGGTGGTGGTAATGATCTACAAAACAATGATATTAACCGTATTATTGCAAATACAGGAATTGTGCCAATCGCTGCCGAAGTCACAAAAATGTTAGTTGCAGTATTACAAGATGATTCAAATGAATCAAATACAACTTCAGATGAGGTAAATACACAAAAAAAGAACCAATGATCATCAATTGGGGCGACATTACCCAAATTTGCTTAGGCATGATGGGAATGCGACCAGATGATTATTGGAATTCAAGCCCAAAAACAATATTTCTTGCCATGAAAGGATTTCAAAAATTTAATGGTGGGGAAAAATCACATGTTCCAATGAACAAATCAAGAATGGAAGAATTAATGGAGCTATCCCCAGATGAATAGTGACATTGATAAGTTAGTTGTACGGATAACAGCTGATACCAAGCAATTACAAAGATCATTAAATGATGTTAATAAAAAATTAGGTACTACAGGTAAAAAAGCTGGGAAAGCTGGTGCTGGTGGTGGTTTCCTTGCATTAGGTGGTGCTGGTAAAGGTTTAACAGGGATAATGAGCAAATTAGCAGGTCCAGCCGCTATTTTAGCTGTTGTTGTTGGATTGCAAAAATTAACATCATTCGCACTTCGTGCTGGAATGGAATTTGAAGATTTAAAAGACAGCTTAGATACAGTATATGGATCAATGGAAGCTGGAGATGAAGCATTTGGTCGTGTAGTTCAATTTGCACAAACAACACCATTCCAATTAGATACAGTTACAAAAGCATTTATTTCATTAAGATCAGTTGGTATTGATCCTACAGCAAGACAAATGCAAGTATTTGCTGATACGGCTTCTGTTGCTGTTGATCAAAAAGGTGCTTTTGAAGCATTAATTCGTGTTGTACAAAGAGCAGAAGCAGGTGCTTTAGGTTTACAAGAATTAAATATGTTAGCTGATAGAGGGATTGATGTATTTAAAGGTTTAAAAAGTGAATTGGGTCTATCAAGATTAGAATTAACTCAATTTGGACAAACAGCTGGTGGTGCTCAAATCATTGTTGAAGCATTAACAAATGTGCTTGAAGAACAATTTGGTGGAGCAATGATCAATAAAATGGACAATGCTTCAATTGCTGTTTCAAATATGTCTATTGCAATGAAAAATTTAGGCAATGAAATATTTGAAAGTGGCATAGGTCAAATGTTTAAAAACATAGTAGGTTTCACAACTGATATTTTAAACAATCTTGCCATGATTATGGCTGCTGGTAGAGGTGAGGGTTTAGGTATTGAATTAGCAGTTCCACAATTCACAAAAGAAATGGAATTTGAAGATAGGCAAGGTGAAATACAAAAAACATCTGTCAAAAACATTGGTTCTATTATTGATGCTATTAATGAAAGAGTAAAAGAAAGTCCAATTGAATTACCAGACACTGTTGCTGAACAATTGCAAAGAATGGGTTTATCAATTGAAACTGAAGGTGGTAGTTTTGTAGGTAGCTTTTTAGATACTATATCAGATTTAGAAACTGGTTTATTGCCAATGAATTTGGCTTTTGACACACTTGATGGGTTGTTCAATACATTTGTTGCTAATGGTGATGAAAATATTGATTTAATAGAAAATTTAATCGCAGCTTACAAAAAAGAAGTCCTTACAATGCAAGCTTCTATACAAGGTAAAAAAACACTTTCAAAAGAAGAAAAAGACGAAATAATGCGAAAAGGTAGATTGGTGTCTGCTTTTGGAAAAATAAAAGCATTTAGAGAAAAAGAAATAGGCGATATAAATCATATTACATTTGCTCAAGAAAATTTAAATGAATTAATAGCAACATATACTGATGAATTAGAAGAATTAGGACTTACAGCAGAAGATATTGCTCCATTACTTGAACGAATGACTGAAAAAACAGAAGATTTAGCAAAAACATTTGATGGAGAAATGGCACAAGCTATAACCTCTATATCGGCAGCTTTTACAAAAGACTTTGTAGATGCTCTGTTAGACGCTGGAAGTGCCTTAGACGCTTTTAAAGGCTTTGCTAGGAACATTGTAGGACAAATCATTACTATATTTTTACAAATGGCTATTGTAAATAAATTATTGAATTCTATTTTTGGTAATGTTGAAGGTTTTGAAAAATTACCAACAATGGGTGCAGATTTTAATTTTGGTGCAACAAAAACAGATGATTCAGCTGGTGGTGGAACAGTTCAAATTGGTAGACCTGTTCTTGTTGGTGAAAGAGGACCAGAAATATTTGTACCAGCAACTGCTGGTGCTGTAATGAATAATATGAACAGTAAAAATGCTGTTGGTGGTGGTGGTGGAACAACTGTTATAAATCAATCAATTAACTTTTCTACAGGTATTGTTCCGACTGTTAGAAGTGAAGTTATGAAAATGTTACCTCAAATTGCTGAAGTTACAAAAGCATCAGTTGCTGAAGCAGGTAATAGAGGTGGATCATTCAGAAGGAGTTTATTAGGTGGCTAAATTAATCACAATGCCTACAAGTCCTGGTTTTACAAGATCAAGATTTGTATTAAATAGAACAATTGGTTCAGTAGCATCTCCTTTTACAGGATCAATAAGAACTCAAGAATTTGATAGTGTTTTTTGGACAGCTGAAGTTCAATTAGCACCAATGCGAAGAGAAGATGCGGTAAATTGGCAATCATTTTTATTAAATTGTAATGGTCCAGTAAATCATTTTAAATTCAATGATCCAGATGCCACTACAATGAGAGGAACATATACAGGTGATCAATTAGCATTACAAGAAAGAGTTAATGAAACAAATGCTACTTTAAGTTTTACTGCTTCTACAAATACAATAGCTGGTGCTAGTAACACTACATATTTTTCTAATTTATTAGTTGGAGATCATATTGTAATTACAGGAAGTGTAAAACCAAATAATAATGGAACTCATAAAATATTAACAAAAGCAAACGCTTATACAATTACTGTATCTCCATGTGATTATGAAAATTTAATTGATGAAAGCAATAAATCAGGTTGTACAATTAAAGTTAATCAAAAAGGTGCTAAAGGTTTATGTTTTCGTTCTACAGGTAATTCAGCAAATGGAACAATATTAAAAGGCGATTATATTGGCATATCAGATGTAACATCAAACATACCAACAACTTATACACCTATTCAATATGTTATGGCAACAGAAGATGCTGTTGAAACAAACAATGGTGGTAGTTCACAAAATCAATATAGCGTAAAAACAGAACCTAAATTAAGAGTAAGTGCTTCTAATAATCACAGAGTATTTTTAAAACCAGCAAAAGGTTTATTTAGATTACAAGATAAAGATGTTGATTGGAATGCTGATCAAATATCAAATTATGGAATTACTTTTAATTGTATTGAGGTTATTTAATGTCTAATAGAGGTGGTATTGACAGTGCAATAGTTGAATTGCTTGAAGCAAATAATCAAGTAATGTTTATTGCTGTAAAAGCTCAATTTGATTCTGATACAGTATATTTATGGTCTGGTAAAGGAGATTTAAGTCTTGATGGACAAACATACATTGGCGCAGGAACATTATTATCAATATCTGATTTAACTGATACAACAGAATTAAAAAGTGCTGGTGCTTCAATACAATTAGCAGGTATGGACAAAACTGTTTTAAATCTTGCTTTATCTGAAAATTATCAAAATAGAAAAATAGAAATATATTTAGGATATTTATCAGGTGGCACAGATATTGTTGCTGGTAAAATGACAATATTTAGTGGAAGAATGACATCAATGAATATTAAAGATGATCCCAATGGTTCATTAGTATCAGTTGAAGCTGAAAACAGATTAATTGATTTACAAAAACCAGCAAATTTAAGATATACAAATGAAAGTCAAAAATATATACAATCAGGAGATACTTGTTTCAGTCGTGTTTTAAGATTACAAGACAAAGAAATTGTTTGGGGTAGATCATCAAATACAGGGGGAGCAAGTACAGGTGGTGGCTCAACTGGTGGTCATGCTAGACATCAAATGAGAAGATAGATGCTTACATTTCAAAAAAACATTGATTGGCAAATTGATTTTGATAATTTCATAACAAAAAATAAAAATAAATCTTTTGAATGGGGTTCATGGGATTGTGTTATGTCTATGTGTGCATGTATTAAAGCAATTTCAGGTAAACAATTAAAACCAAAAAATTGGATTTGGAAATCTGAAAAAGAAGCAAATGATTGTATTAATAAATACGGAAATAAAAAAGGTTTAGATGTAGCAATAAATAATGCTGTAAAAAAAGTAAAAGGTATTACAAAAATTGATCCAAATTATGTGCAAAAAGGCGATTTTGTTGTATATCAAGAAGAATCAAAATTATCAGGTATTTATGATGGAACAAAAGTCTTAACACCATCTGACAATGGTTTAGTTGCTAAATATGGTGTAAATATTATTGCTTGTTGGAGAATAAATGCCTAAACAAATTGAATCGGCTTTAAAAGTATTTGTAGTTACATTTCTTGTAGTTACAGGAATAGGTTTATTAGCAGGTGGAACAACTTTGGGTGCGATTTTAGGTGGAGCAGAAATTGCTTTATTTGGAGCGAGTGCTATGTCAATCGCTGCTATGTCGGCTGCTGGAACACTTGTAAGTGGCTTGATGAACAAAGGGGTAGATGCTATATCCCAAGAAAATTTTGGAACAAAAGTAGCAACAAGAACTGCAACAGCTCCAAGAAATATTATTTATGGCAAAGCCAGAATCGGTGGTGTCATGACTCATATAGAAACATCTGGAACTGATAATCATAAATTAAGATTAATTGTTACTCTTGCTGGACATGAAATTGAAGATGTTGAATCAATATATTTTGGGGAAAATAAATTAACAACAGCATCAAGTGGTGGTTTTCAATATGTAACTAATAGCAAATACAGAAATAGTGATAATGACAATGCTTTTTCATATCAAAATTCATTAGCAAGGTTTATTGTCAAAAAAGGTGATCAAACAACAGCAGATTCAACAATTACAAGTAATTCTACTTTAAATACAAATGATAAATTTACAAAAGTTGCTTATGTATTTCTTGAATTAATATTTGACAGCGAAGCATTTGGTGGAGGAATACCACAATTATTTTTTGTTGTTAAAGGCAAAAAAGTTTTTGATCCAAGAGATTCAAATCAAACATTTGGAAATGAAAGCACTTATGAATGGTCAGACAATCCTGCTTTATGTGTTTTAGATTATGTTACAAATACTGATTATGGTTTAAAAGCAACAGCTGATGAAGTTTTAACTGATACCACTTTAGGATCATTTAAAACAAGTGCCAATACTTGTGATTCATCATCAACTGTTACAACAGCAACTGTAAATGGCAATTTTAGTTCAGTTTCTCAAATACAAATTTCACTTGCTGGAATTATTGATGTTGGTCATATTGTTACAGGAACAGGTGTTCCTAGTGGTACAACTGTTGTATCAAGGAGAGGAACAACTTTAACTGTTTCACAAAATGTTTCAGTTTCAAATGGTGCAACACTTTCTTTTGGAGAAAGAGCTTATTCTGCAAATGGTATTACAAATATGTCAGCAACAGGAGAAGCTGTTTTATCAGGTTTATTGAGTGCATGTGCTGGTAAATTATCATTTATAAATGGCAAATTTGTTATGTTTGCTGGGGCAAATGTAACTCCACAAATGACTATTACAGATGATCATTTAATTAGTGCACCAGATATAAATACAAATGTTGCTGGAGATGATACATATAATTCTGTAAAAGCTGTATATGTTGATTCAAATAATAATTATGTAGCAAGTGAAAGTTCAGTTTACACAGATTCAACATTATTAAGTTCTGATACTCCTTCAGGAGAATCAAGTGCTAATTATAGAAAAACAATGGAATTGAATTTGCCATTTACTACTACAAATGCAATGGCACAAAGAATACAAAAAGCTATTTTAACACATCATAGAAAAAGCATTGGTATAAGTTTAAGCACTAATATTGCTTTTATGCAATTACAACCATTTGATTGGGTGTATGTAACAAATGAAAGATTAGGTTTTACAAATAAAGTTTTTGAAGTTGTTTCTACATCATTAACAGAAACACAAAGCAATGAAGATAATGCAACTGTTTTATGTACCCAATTACAATTAAAAGAAATTGATAATTCTGTATATACATTTGCACAAGCTGATTATATTGATCCTATTGATAATGATGATCCACCAGAAACAGGAGATTACACTGTAACAGCACCAACAAGTTTAGGATTAACACAAAGAAGCGAAATTGATGGACCTGTTGTTAAAGCTGATATTGAAGTTGCTTGGACAAACAATCAAGATGATTTAGTTGCTGGAACTGAAATTGCTTATAAATTATCTACAGATAGTGATTTTGAAGGAGATTATGTTGTTGGCAAGGGTGTTACAAAAGCATTAATACCAAATGTTGTTGTAGGCAAAACATATAATGTAAAAGTAAGACATTTTTCAGCAAATAATGTTTATTCTGATTACACAAATGCTGTAAATATAACAATTTCAGATGCAACATCTATATCAGCACCTTCAGCATTTACTGCTACAGGTCATAGAGTTGGCATTGTTCTTCAATGGACAAACCCAAGTAATAGTAATTTAAGAGCAATAAAAATATATAGAAAAACAAGCAATACAACTCCAACAAATGATACTAATTTAGTACATACAATGACAGGCGAACCAAATTCTAAATCAGTTATGTTTCAAGGTGCAATGGACGGACTTACAGCAGGTACAACTTATTTTTTTTGGTTAAGAGCAATTACACATTCTGGGACACATTCAGCATTTACAACTTCTGTTAATGCTTCATATAGTATTTATGACAAAGGTGATATTGGTTTAAATAATGTTACAAATGATGCTCAAATAATAGCTGATGGAAGTAATGCACCAAACATATTAAAAAATGATCAAATTTCAATATCTAAAGTAAATGGTGCTGTTAGGTTAGGAAATACAGGTTCCAATACTGATGTAACTTTAGATAATTCAGACATTGGATTACCTAATGTAACAAACCATGCACAAATAAAAGATGATGGCAGTAATGCTCCTAATATTTTGAAAAATGCTCAAATTACAATTGCTTCTGATGGAACTTTAAACAATGCAGGTGGTGGGCAAGCAACTGCTGTAGGATTAGGTGCTGTTAAAACTGATTTAACCAATGCTCCTAACACGATCAAAAATGATCAAGTAACACTAGCAAAAGATGGTTCTGGTAATTTATCTTTGAACAATGCTGGTAGTGGGAATGTCAGTTTTGATAAATCAGATGTTGGTTTAGGAAATCTTGCAAACAGCAGACAAGTAGATTTAGATTTAGGTAACGCACCAGATGCTATTAAAAATGCACAAGTAACATTGGCTAAAGATGGTTCAGGAAATCTATCTTTAAATAATGCTGGTAGTGGAAATGTAAGTTTTGATAACAGTGATGTGGGATTGGGTAATGTCACGAATGATGCTCAAATAAAAACAGATGGAAGTAATGCTCCGAATAGTTTAAAAAATACACAAATAAGTCTAACTTCAAATAATGGAACAGTTACACTTAATAATGCCAACGCAACTAATAAAACAATCACTAAATCAGATGTTGCTTTAGGCAATGTAACCAATCACGCACAAATAAAAACAGATGGAAGCAATGCTCCAAACAGTCTTAAAAATGCACAAATTACACTTGCGAAAGATGGTAGTGGTAATTTATCTCTTGATAATGCAGGTAGTGGTAATGTTTCTTTTGACAATTCTGATGTAGGTCTTGGTAATGTTACTAATGACGCACAAATAAAAACTGATGGTTCAAATGCACCAAACGCTTTAAAAAATGATCAAATTACCATCAATAGTGCAGGAGTATTATCAGGAGCAGGTGGTGGAACTGTAAGTGCTACAGGTCTTGGTGCTGTAAAAACTGATTTAACAAACGCACCTGATTCAATTAAAAATGAAAATACTACAGCAACTGATGTAGGTTTAGGCAATGTCACCAATGATGCACAGGTTAAGTCAGATGGTAGCAATGCTCCCAATTCTATAAAAAATAATCAAATAACATTAAGTTTAAGTGGTACTACACTTGGTTTAAACAATGCAGGTAGTGGAAATCAAACACTAGGAAAAGCCAATGTAGGTCTTAGTGATTTAGCATCTTTAGATTCTACAAGGTCAGGTAAGTTAGATGGAGTGTCTACAGGAGCTACTAACAATGGAAGCACCATAGATTCAAATGGAAACATTACAGGCAATGTAAGTGTAGGTGCTACAATGACTTTAGGTACAAATTCCGACGATAAAATAGTTGTTGGAAATATAGAGATTGATGGTGGAAATGGAAGAATCCTTATTACAGATTAATTATGGCAAATAGAGTACAACTTGGAAATTTAGGTAGTGGTGTATTTGGTTTAAAAGTATCAAAGCCAAGTGTTAATGTTTTAACAGCTTCAGATAAAGATTTGCTGTTTGATTCAACAAAAGCAAGAACAGGTCAAATATATGCAGGTGCTAACGGATTGGATTTTGTTGGCAATAATACTGATTCTGATCCACAAGTAATTGGTACTGTAAATATTGTTGAAACTATTTTTGGTACTGATTTAAGAGGAAAAAAAATAATCATTGATGGCACTACAGTTACTCTTACAAGTGCTACTAATTTTAGTGGAACTTTTGTTACTACTGCTACTAATATAAAAAATGATATTAATGGTGCTTCAATAACAGGTGTAACAGCATATAGATATAGTTCATCAGGATCAAATTTTCTTCGTTTGCAAAAAAATTATACAAATGGTGATCTGGTAGTTTCATATCCAACAAGTGATTCTCTTGAAAATTTTGTAGGTGTAAATGCTACTACTTATGCTGTTGGTATTATTGATTCTGCTGGCATTAATTATTTGACAGGTACAGGTTCTACAAAAACAGGATTAGGTTATATACCTTTAATAACTTTAGCAGAAGAAAATACAGGAGCAGCTCAACATGATGGCTCTGAAGAAGATTATGATAGTTTTGAACAAGTAAATACTTTTAGTGTATGGGAAACAACTGCTACTCATATGTATCCTATAGCAGGAAATTCAGATTCACCTACTGGTACAGGTAATTCAACAGGTAAAAATAATGCTAGTGTTTTTACAGCAGGTGGACCTACCATTAGAGGGCGAAGTTATAACATATTAGAAGATTTTGATGAAAACAAAACAGAATGTTCTAATTGCTCATTCTTTGTTTTAAGAATACCTCTTGGTTATGGGTATATGAATTCAACTTATTATGGCTAATAGATTAATCTTAGGAAAAAATGTAAATACCAATCATGGACATAGTTCTGCTTCAGCAGGTTTTGGATTATATGTTTCAAGAACTGGAAAAAATGTTGCTACATGTACTGCTGATGAATTAATTTTTAATACTGATAATGGTTCAGTTACAGATGTATCAAGAGTAATAGGCATGTTTCAATTAGCACCAATAACGACTGGTGGTGCTACAACTACAACAACGACACTTTCATCAGGTGCTACAGCTACTATTGATTTATCAAATATTACATTTAATAGAGCTTTTGGTTTTATAGGTTTTGGTAGATTAAATATAAATACATCTTCAGCTTCATCAGCATCATTTAATATTATTGAAAGTAATGCAAATGATACGATTACAATTACAAACAATACAACTCAATCATTATCTGTGAAATCTTATGTGGCACCACGATATTCAAATTTAGCATTATTCTAATGGCTAATAGAGTTTTAGTTGGAAAAAGAGGAAGTGATCATGGATTGTTTGTTTCAAGATCAGGTCAAAATGTAGTTACTTCTGATGAACCTTTAGGATTTGATTCAAGAGCAGTTGAAAGTCTTATAGTTCATTCATTTGGTCAAAATATTTTAGTGCCACAAGTACAACATAGAACAAGTGGTGCTCAACTTACATATACATATAATTCAACAACTTATTCTCAACATCAGCATACTATTACTCATAATTTAGGATATATACCTGCATACGCAGTTAGATTTTGTAGTGCTACACAAATAACAAGTGGTCAAGCTACAAGTTCATATAGCCCTTTTACTTATTCAAGTGGTTCTGTTGAATATCAAGAAGATGATGAAGAAACTGGTGATGAAGTCACTTACCCTGAAGCATCAGGTACTGTAGGACTTGCTATTACTGATGTGACAACTAGCAGTTTTAAACTTACTAATGTAGGACAAAGAACTTATGATGATGTTACTGGAAAAGCAACTTCACTTGGTAATGATTCTGTTTACTTTTATTCATATGTTATATTTACTGCTGATAATTTTTTAAATAATGGAAGTTTATGACAACATACAATATTTTTTACAATTCAAATAAAGAAATAATTTGGTCTACAACAGGTCAAATTAATGATGGAATTAAAACAGCTCAAGCAGATTTAGGATTATCACATGTTGCTTTGAATTTAGCAGATGATAATCAACCTGATTCAAATTATTATGTTAATTCAGATGCTACAGCTTTAGTTCAAAAAACAGCATGGGATTTTACATTTTCAACAACTACACCTTCAATAGATGAAGTGATCAATGTTACAGGTTTACCAACAGGAACTAAAGTTTATATGAATGGAACACTACAAGGTACTATGACTAATACAACTCTTACATTAACTGTTCAAGAGCCAAGCACATATATTATTAAATTTGAAAAGTTACATTATCAAAAACATAATGGAACTCAAGTAATTGTTAAGAGGTACGGAGAATGAATATAAATTTAACCAAGAGTCAATCATCAGCAGATAATAGAAAACAATATTACAGCACATTTAAAGATCAATTAGATAAGTTATATCATGATATTGATTCAGGAAAATTTGGAGATAATGCCAAAACAGGTGGTTTTTATTTAGCAAGAAAAGCTGTAAAAGATAAATATACTTAAAGGAGTAAATTATGAATGATGGACATGGTAAATTTGGTGGAGATATGGATAGAAATGAAGTTGAAATGGACCTTAATAAGTTCATGGCAATGATACAAGAAATATCCGATTTAAAAGATAAAATTAGAGAACTTGAAGATGCGACAAATGTTAATCCTTGGCAAAAAGTTATTCATTTAGCTAGAGCTGTTGATTCATGGAGAATATTCCCAAGAATTTTTGTTATTGTATATATATATTTAATGTATGAATCTGTTATTTGGTTTATGAATTTGACAGAACCTAATTTAGAACAATCAGCATTAGTATCAGTTGTTGTTGGTGCTATGGGTGTTGTTTTTGGTGTTTATTCAGGTAAATCAGGTCAAAGCAAAGGATTTAAAGGCGAAGATGATAAATAATGGAGATTTTTGCTCTTATTGAAGATGTAGGATTACCAATTGCTGGTGGATTGGTAATGGGTTATTTTATTTTTTTAATCATGAAACAATTAATGGGTGGATTGGTTAATGACATAAAAGGAATACAAGGCATAACTAAAATGCTTATAACAAGAGCATCTATTATGAATAATGACATTATTAGAATAGATACAAGTGTTTCAAGTGTATTAAATTTACCACCAGATTTAGATAGAATAGCACGAGCAGAAAATTTTGTTGAAGATGGAAAAATTGATGCACGAAGAGATTAATGGACATAGTTCAATTAATTGAAAAATTTGGTTTTACAACAGTTATGGTCGTTGGTCTTGGTTATTTTGTTTATTATGTATGGATAACAATTACAAATATTATTGATCCTGCCATATCCGATATGAAAAAAACAATTATTAGGTTAACTGATCAGCTTAGATTATTAGATCAAGATATGATACGCTTACAAGAAAAACTTAATACAGCAATGAAGCTGAATGAAGATAATGGTAAAAAAAAGGAAAACAAAAGCTGATTATAAAAAAGAAGCAATAGAAAAAGATGCTATTTTAAAAGGCATTGTTTTTATTGGTGGTGTATTGTTAGTTTCAATTATTAGTATGCACTTGATGGCAGATGAAATTGTACATAAATTTAAAAATCCTTCTTTTTCTGGTGTTGGAACATCAAGTCATTATTTAACTATTGAAAATCAAGAATTTAATAGAAAAGCAGATATTGTCGCTGAAATTAAAGCTTTAAAAGAACAACAAGAAAGAGATGCTGAAAATACAACTTTAGCCCGTTTTTTGCGAAATCTTGAAAGTCGCATATATGCACAATTATCAAGACAATTAGTTGATCAATTGTTTGGGGAAACTCCAAGTGATAATGGTATTTTAGAATTTATGGGAACTACAATTGAATATTCTGTAAGTGCTGATGGATTAATGATAACTTTAAAAATAACAAATCAAGATGGCGAAATTACTGAAATTACCTTACCTGTTGGCTCTTTTACTTTCTAGTTGTTCAATACTAGATGTTAGTAAAGATACTTACAATTCAAGGTTCCCAAATAAAGGATTAGACAAACCTATAGATATACCAATAAATCCTGCTTTATTGGAAATAAAACAACCTATAAGTAAACCAGTTGTTGCTGTTTATCCAACATCTTTTACTGATCAAACAGGACAAAGAAAAAGCAATAGTGAATTTGCTTTATTTAGTAGTGCTATTACTCAACAACCATCAACACTATTAATAAGAACCTTGAAACAAGTGTCTAATGGTAATTTTTTTCGTGTAGTTGAACGAGTTGGTTTAGATAATTTAACAAAAGAAAGACAATTAATTAGATCAACAAGAGAACAATTAAAAGAAGATAATGTTTTATTGCCATTGCTTTTTGCTGGTATTTTATTTGAAGGTGCTGTTGTATCTTATGAAACAAATAAAGAATCAGGTGGTGTGGGCGCTAGGTATTTAGGAATCGGATCAAGTGAATTATATAGAACAGATATTGTTACTATTAGTTTAAGAATGGTAAGTGTAAATACAGGTGAAGTATTAATTGAAAGCACAAAAACAAAAACTATTTATAGTCATGGAAGAAGCCAAGATGTTTTTAAATTTTATGAATCAGGAACCGAATTAGTAGAAATAGAAATAGGTAGTGCAAGTAATGAAAGCAATACCATAGCTTTGCAAAAGTCAATAGAAAGTGCTTTAATAGATATCATAAATATCGGTTTTGTCCGAGGGTATTGGAAACATGAATAATAAATCATTTTTGTTTTCATTGTTTTTATTAGTTATAACAAGTCCGTTAGTATTCGGAGATAATGAAATAAGCGTAGATCAATCAGGCAATAATGCTAGTATTGATTTAGAACAATTAGGATCAACCAATTTAATTGGTGGTACACAAGCATCAACTGGTTCAATGACATTCCTTGATTTAGATGGAGTTTCAATGGTATTAGATATCAATCAAATAGGTTCTTCAAATTTATTTAAATCAGATGCAATTGATGGAGATAATTTTACAGGTTTTTTTGAATTTGATGGAGATAGCAATGTCTGGGATTTATTAATTAATAGTGGTGGAAACATAGCATCAGATTATATTAATATGAATATAGATATTACAGGTAGTAGTAATGAAGCAGATATTAAAATAGCAGAAAATGCTGATGCTTCATATCTTGATTTAGATTGGATAATACTTGGTAGTTCCAATGAATTTGATTTTGATATTGATTATTCTAATGCTGTAAACTATATGGATATAAATGGAAGTAGCAATAATATTACTTTTTCAGGTTCTGGCTTTGGTGGAACATCAAGTAGCAATAGTGGTTATTTTTATTTAGAACTAGATGGAAGCACAAATACAGTAAATGTTACACAATCATCAACATTGGCAAGAGATTATCTTAAAATCATTAGTAACACTTCTAATAGTAATATTTGTGTTATTCAAAACGACCAAGGTTCAAGCACAGGTTGTTGAAATTGGAGACATATCTGAAATCAATGGCATAGCACAAGTTTTTAGAGATAAAGAATATGATGCTAATTTAAATTTTGCTATTCAGCAAAATGATCAAGCTATAACAAAAAATGGACGAATGGCAATTACTTTTCTTGATGATAGTAAAGTAAGCTTGACAGAAAATAGTCAATTAAAAATTACAAAATATATATTTAATGCTGATCCAAGCAAATCAGAACTTGGCATTAAATTTGGTTTAGGAACTGCTAGATTTGTAACTGGTAAATTTAATAAAATTGCTAAACAAAATATAAAACTTGAAACTCCTACAGCAAACATTGCCATTAGAGGAACAGATTTTACAACTACTGTAGATGAACTTGGTAGATCATTAATTATACTTTTACCAGATGAATTTGGTATTGCTAGTGGTGAAATTGAAGTGATCACAGGTGCTGGTACTGTTTTATTAAACAAACCATTTCAAGCAACAACAGTTGATGTTTATGAAAATACACCAACAAAACCTGTTATTTTAGATTTATCATTAGACATATTAGACAATATGCTTATTGTTTCTCCACCAAAAGAAGAAAAAATTGTTAATGAAGAAAATATTAATAAATCAACAGCTGATAATATATTAGATTTTAATGAATTAGATATTGATTATTTAAATGAAGATTTTTTTTCTGAAGATGAATTAGAATTTAGTGAATTAGATATAAATTATCTTGATGTCAATTTTCTTGAAGATTTGTTAGACATAATTGATGAATTAGCAATATCACAAGAAGAAGATCAATTATCATTGGCAACATCAACAATTGTAACTGGAACAGCATTAGGACAAGACACTGATACTCAAATTATTACATTTATTGATGGAGAAATAATCAATTTACAAAGATCAGTAAATCAAACAGCAAATATTAAATTAAATATAGCAAACAGTTATACAGTTATATTTATACAAGATGGAGTTAGTAAAACAGTTAAAATAAATGGTGGTAATGACAGCACCATTGTTATTAGGCAAAATTCAGGTTGAAAAAATTATTTTTATTTATATTGTTCATGATTGGTATATTGCCTTTAATATATCAATTTACACCTACACAAATATTAAAATTAAAAACATTTGATAAGTTTGTTAAAACATATGAACCATCTGGGTATTTTACTATATTGAATCTTGATGAAGAATTTATTGAAAATGAAGGTGGTTACCCATTACCAAGACAAAGATTAGCAGAAATACATATTGAATTATTGAATAAAGGTGCTTTAGGTGTAGGTTGGGTTATTTCATTTCCTCAACCTGATAGATTAGGTGGAGATGAAATATTTGCTGAAGCATTAAGTTATGGTGGTTCCATTTTAAGTATGTTTGCTGTACCTAACGGACTTTATCCGGAACCAAGTGGAACAGTTTTATTGGGAAATAATGTTGGTGGTATAATGTCTGAGGGAGTTGTACAAAACATTGATGTTCTTTCCGTGTCTGCAAATCAAGGAATTGCTTCAGCTCCTGTTGAAGTTGATCAATTAGTAAGAAGAATACCTTTATTGTATAAAACACCAAATGGATTTGTAGCATCATTTGGAACTGAAGTTATGAAAGTTCTTGCTGGTTCAGATACATATATTATTAAAACAAATGATTTAGGTATTGAAGAAATTACAGTTCAAGGTTTACCCCCCAAAAGGACAGATAGCTTGGGAAGGGGGTGGATAAGCTGGGTAAATACACCAGAAATAACTATGAATGATTTAAATGTTGAAAATAAATTTGTTTTTGTTGGTGTTACAGCAAATGGTGTAATGCCACAAATAGCAACACCTATTGGACTGTTAGAACCACATAAAATACAAACAGCATTAGCTGAAAGCATATTGATTGAAAACAGTCCATATATTCCAGATTGGTCAATAACAGCAGAAATATTAATATATGTGCTTTCAATCTCTTTAATATTGCTTGTATTGAATTATTTTGGGATTACCTTAGGTTTGATAACATTTTTATTAATAATGTCTACAACGGCTTCTGGTGGGTTTTATTTAATTCAAAAAGGAATGTTAATTGATGTTACATGGACATTAATATATCAATTTTTTATTGGTGCTGTTGTTTTTTATATGAGATTTAGAGAACAATTTAAATTAAGACAAGAAATAAAAAAACAATTTGAACATTATCTTGACCCAAGACAAGTTAAACAATTACAAAAAAATCCAAATTTATTGAAATTAGGTGGTGTAAAAAAATATTGTACTTTTTTATTTACAGATGTAAGAGGTTTTACATCATTATCAGAAACTTTAGAACCAGAAGAAGTTACATACATAATGAATAAAGCACTTACAGCACAAGTTAAAGCTGTTCAAAAACATGGTGGAATGGTAGATAAATTTATAGGCGACGCATTAATGGCAATTTTTGGAGCACCTATTGATTTAGAACAACATGAACAAAAAGCATATGAATGTGCCATTGATATAAAAAACAACATGATTGAATTAAATAAAGAATTAATTGATCAAGGCATTGAACCAATACAAATAGGAATAGGTATTAATACAGGTAATGCAATTGTAGGAAATATGGGTTCTGAAACAAGATTTGACTATACAGCAATTGGTGATGCTGTAAATGTTGGTGCGAGACTTGAAAGTGGTACAAAAGATGCTGGTGTTGATTTGTTAATTGGACAAACTACCAAAAATGGAATAATATCAAAATTGAAACAATTACCTAGCATCAAAGCAAAAGGTAAATCAAATAAATTAGAAGTTTATACATGGGTATGAAGATAGCAATAGTATTGGGACTTTTATTAATAATGACTGTATCAGGTTCTGCTTGGTATATTGATAGATTACAAGACAATATATCTACTTTAAAAGGCAATCAAATAGCTTTAGAAAATTCAATAAATCAACAAAATGAAGCTATTGCTAAACATTTAGAAAAAGCAAAACAATTACAAGATCAAAATAATAAACTTTCATCTCAAAATCAAGAAAGCATGAGAGAGGTTAATAAATTAAGATCAACATTTGCAAAACATGATCTTGATGCTTTGGCATTAGCAAAACCAGGTTTAATTGAAATAAGAGTTAATAAAGCAGTAAAAAGGTTAAAAACAGAATTAGAAGAAATAACAAATCCAAATCAATTTGAAGATGAAGAACCTATTAACAATTAGTATATGTTTTTTGTTTGTTGGGTGTTCAATGATTCCAACACAAACCAAACCTGTTGAAGTCAGAACAATTGCTGAAACAATTCCAATGTATCACCCACCCATGCCTCTTGAAGTTCAATTAGTAGATGTTGATTGGTCAATTATTACACCAGAAATAATGGCAGATTATTTAATGAGAATTGAAAATGGAGAAGCACCAAGAACTGCTTATTATTCTTTAACATCAAAAGAATATGAAAATTTGTCAATGAACATGGCAGAATTAAAACGATATATGAAAGATGCGATACATATTATTGAATTTTATAGAGAATATGACAAAGAAGAAAATAATGAAAAACAATCGCAAAAAAACAATTAAATTGCTATTATCAAAGTTCTTATATAACTAAAGGAGGAATTTATGCTTGGATTTATAGGAGAATGGTTAGGTATTATCACTGGTGTAATTTGTGGGGCTTCAATTATTTGTGCTTTAACACCAACACCAAAAGATGATCAAATGATTAGCAAATTTTACAAACTTGTAGAAGTTCTCGCGCTAAACATTGGTCGTGCAAAAGATAAATAACTAAACTATGTCAATAGAACCTTTTGTATATAACGCAATATTAGAACGAATTGTGGACGGAGATACTATTGATGTAACTCTTGATCTAGGTTTCAATGTCAAACTACATAAGCAACGAGTTAGACTTGCTGGAATAGATACACCAGAATCTAGAACAAGGGATTTAGAAGAAAAAGCTTTAGGTAAATTAGCATCTGCAAGGTTAAAAGAAGTTTGTGGAGAAAAATTAAAAATAAAATCATTAGGTAAAGGCAAATATGGAAGAATCTTGGGCATACCATATACAAAAGATGATCAAGATATTTGTCAAATGCTTATTAAAGAAGGTCACGCAGTTGAATATTGGGGTGGCAAAAAGAAAGCACATGTCAAAAAAGATGGGACATGGGGAGAATAAAATGCAAACATCAAAAGAAGGAATTTCATTAATTAAAAAATTTGAAGGTTGTCGTTTAGAACCATATTTTTGTTCAGCGAATGTTTTAACAATTGGTTATGGACATACAAAAACAGCAGTTGAAGGTCAAAATTGGTCGCAAGATCATGCCGAAGAAATGTTAAAAACTGATTTACAAGAATTTGAAGGATATGTAGATGAACTCGTTACAGTACCACTTTCACAATATCAATTTGATAGTTTAGTGGCATGGTGTTTCAACCTTGGACCTGCAAATTTAAAAGCATCAACATTATTAAAAGTTTTAAATTCAGGTGATTATGAAGGTGTACCAGCACAAATTAAACGCTGGAATAAAGCAGGTGGAAAAGTTTTAGAAGGATTAATAAGAAGAAGAAATGCTGAAGCATTATTATTTGAAGGTGAAGATTGGACAAATATTTGATATGAGCATTATTATTAATAAAACAGATGAACTTCCATTAATACTAAAGTTATTAAAAAAAATTGTTGATGGAAATGAAGATGATCTTACAGAATCAGAAACATTAATCGCACATGAACTTTATGAAGATTTGAAAGATCACAAATGGCATTAAGTAAAACACAAACAAAAAAATTAGGTGGATTGTTATCAGTAATGTTTCAAGAAGAAACAATGCCAACTGATATGTTGACTGATTTTATAAAGCAAGGTTATGTTGAATTAATTGGAAATACAGCATCATTAACTGATCAAGGAAATGATGAAAGAAGAAGATTATCTACATTAGCTGGATTAAACATAGCATATAGTTCTGAAAGAGAAAAACAATTAGTTTGATATTCTATTTCTTAATGATGTAGATGAAAAACTATGTTTTCTATTTGTATAAAATATTTTGTGTAACCCTTTCCCAGTAAAATCTTTTATTTTATATTCTTCTCCAACAAACCTAATATCAATAGGTGTGCTTTCTAATAAATCAATTAAACTATCTTCTGTATCATATGGGATAATTTCATCAATGTATTTTGTAGCATTTAATTGTATATATCGTTCATATATTGATTGAATAGGTTTGTTTTTATTTTCTCTGCAAATTGAAGGATCACTTTGTAAACCAACTATTAAATGATCACAATTTTCTTTTGCTTGTTTTAACATAACAATATGTCCACTGTGTAACAAATCAAAAGCACCACATGTGAATCCTACTTTCACATTGATAATGCTTTTTGTGTTGATTTCCAGCCCCACAATTTTCTAAAAATAGATTGTGCTTGTGTTGAGTTATAAACAGGTTGTCCACAGCTTTTTAATTCTGTATCGCTCATATCTCTCCAAACATAATAATTCATTTCATATGTGATTTTATCGTTATATTCAAATTCTGGAAAATTATTCATTTTTACCCCCTTTATTATTCAAGTATATTACTTATTTTTTCTAATATCATTTTATTATAATCAGCAAATTTTTCATCTTGTGCAACTTTTTTTTCTAATGTTTGTGGATCATGTAAATTTCCATCAATATGTTTTATTTGATCATAAACTTTAGCAAATGCTCTTACTACATGAGCAATATCCATATCAACAATGTTTATCCAACGATCTCTTGATGCTGAATAATAAACAAGATGTTCATCAAACATATCACTTGGTATGGCTCTACCATCTAATATTTGTTGTATTTGTAATGCTTTTTTTACATTCATTTTTTTTCCTCTTTTTCAATTTTATCTTTAAATTGATCATGTATAACATAATAAATAGTGTCCCAACATATGCCAAAATTAGCATCATGGTTATCATGTAAGCTATACAACACATCAAGACATTCATCATCTGTTAATTCAATAGGTATGTCGTACATATCAATTGTGTTTCTAACATCTTCAATAGCCCATATAATTTGTATTGAATTTTCACTTGTATATCCATTTCCATAATCTTTTATTTCATTCATTATCAAATCCAATTACATCAATTATTAAATGTTTACCAACCCATTTTTCACTTACACCTTCTTTTTGTAATTCTTTTTTTATTGCTTTATCAATATCAGATAATGTTAATTTTACTTTTTTGCCTTGTTTTTTTAATTTATTTGAAGTTCCTGTCCATGTTGTTTTTTTATTTTTCATTTTTATTATCCTTGTTTTGAACCATATCATCTGACATTTTTAACCAATCAACATCTTCTTCATAAGTTAAACTATTTAACCAAATGGCAAATGGTCTATATAAATTATCAATTGCTTTATCTAATTTTTTTAACAATTTAATCATCTTTAATCACCACATTTTTATGACAATAATTTATTAAATATTCAATTAAATTTGCTTTGCTACAATTATTTTGCTTACAAATTTTATTTAATTGTTTTTTTGTTGTATCAGTAATACGCACACTTAATATGTGGTCTTTTATTTCTTTTTGATCAAGATCAATTTCCATTTTTATACTCCTTTATAAATTTTTCATATGTTTCATGCTCACTAACATAAATTGCCATTACTTCATCAAAATGTGGGTGTGTATCATCTGATTTAAAAGGCATGGAATTTATTTCTGCTATTCTTTTTTGTTTCCAAGAATATTGTTTTAATGTATTAATGTTTGACATTTGAAATTCCCAAATCACTTTTATCTGATACAAAAGCATTTATTCCATTGTTTCTTTTTCTATTACAACTATTAAGTGCTGTGTGCAAATCTTTAAATCTGCAAATCCATCTGTATTTATTAAAATATGGACATTCAATATAAACATAAAACATTTTTTTTCTCCTATTAATAAGTTTCATTTGTATATTCCCACATTTGGGGATCAATTAATTTTTGTGCTATTGATTTTTGTAAATGATTAGCAATCCAATAAGCATCTTGTTCAATCCAATGACTGCTTTCGCATGATTGATATGTATAACAACTGATCATTCCATATAAATCTTTTAAAGAAACATTTCTTTTGCCATTTGTTTTTTGTTCACATTTCAACATGTATGTAAATGGATCATAATCTTCAAAAAAGAAGTCATTATAATTTTCTGGGTATCTTGCTTTTAAACTAACAATGTTTGCTCTTGCTAATTCTCTGGCAATTTCTCTTGGTGTTTCTCCTAATTCTTTATGTGTTATAAGGTTATATCTATTAAGAGTTAATGCTGGATCAAAATATGCTTTTGCTATTTCTCCAATGTGAACAGGTGAACATCTGAAAGCACTCATGATGCCAACCTTTGAGCAATATATTTTTCAGCTTCTTTTTGTGTATCAAAATCAGTAACTATCCATTCAACTGGTTCGTCACTTAATATTTCTTCAACCCAATAAACACCCATATTATAAATAAGAGTAATTTGTTTTTTTGATTTGTTTTGTAAGTTTTTCATATTATTCCTTTTCAATTTATTATCTATATATAGTAAACAATTTGTTTACATTAGTCAAGTCTTTTTTGGAATATTATTCTTGATTAATTTTATTAGCAGTTAAAACTTGTATATGTTTATTGATCAATTGTTTAATTATTTCGCCTGTTGTTACTCTGCGACCTGCTTTTTCAGAATAATGATTTCTTAATGCTGTCAAATTTTGACTTGTAACAGGATCAACTCTGAAAGCAACATTTTTTGTATTTTGTTTGATAGGATCAAAATTTAATTCATTATTCATAATTATCTCCATTTGTCATATGATTTTTCAACTTTGTTAATATTGTAATATCTTATTTCATGTGTTTCTTCATCATTAAATAAGACTTTATTATTTTTCATGCCAAGACATGTGCCAAATATAGCAAAACCTTTTAATTTCAATCTGTCACCAGTTTTAAAAACAACACCTGTTTTTTCTAATTGTTTTATTTCATTGGGTGTATATTTGCCATTTGACCTTTCAGACAATAATTTATAATTGTTCATTACAAATGCCTCTTTAAACTTACTTTATTATGATTAATATAATTATTAGTTAATCTTTCAATATCAGTTTCTGTGTAAGTAGTTTGTTTTAATAAATCAGTTTTGATAAATTTATCAGAATTGTTTCTGGCATATATTAAAGCCAATTCAATTAAACATTTGGCATTAACTTCATCATAATTTATATTTTTGGAATCTGTTTTTAATTCAGTATTCATAATTTATTCTCCTTATTTGATTTATCTTAAATAATCTGGACCATATAATCTGTTAGCAGATATTTCATAATCATGATCAATTATGTTTCCTCTTGCTTGATTTAATGCTGGTTTGTTAAATGTTGATGCTTTTAAAACATCTCCATATCTAAAATTTTCATTGCTAATGTTAATAAATCCCCAAACATTGTTATCTTGTCCACTGACTGTTTTAACAATTTTTATGTATTTTTTTCCGTATTTAGCAACATGATTAGTTTCAGGCATGTCCCATTCTTTTTGGTATGCTTCATTGATGTTTTCACAAAGTTGAGCAACTTTAACATCAAGATCAAGTATTGGTTGTTTCATTTTTTCTCCGTTTCAAATTAATATAAGTTCATAGTAAACAATTTGTTTACATTGGTCAAGTCTTTTTTGGAATATAATTAAATGGGTTTATGTTGTATGAATGTCTAATACCAGTACATGGATTAACTTTATGTTTAATATGTGGATCAAAAAAAACAGCTCTATTTGTTTTTGGAATTATTGTTGTTCCATCTTCAAATACTAATTCTCCACCTCTTAAATCATTAATTAAACTATAAAATACAATTGAAAATAATGGACATGAAACATAATCTGTAATATTTTCATCTCTATCATAATGCCAATCTAATTTATTGTTTGTATGCCCCCAAAAATCATAACCAACCATTGTGGATAAATCATAAAATTGTTTTGACCTTGTTAATAACTTTTCGCACATAGGTTTACAATCATGAATTTGTCCAATTTCATAAAATTTTAATTCATTGTTATGTGGTTTATTAAATACATCAACAGCATTATCAATTACAACAATCATCTAAAATGGCAAATCATCATCTGATTCATTATTCAATTCAGAAAAAGTTTTATCATATAGTTCTTTGGCATAAATTTGACCAGCATCTTTTTTAAATCCGTAATGTTCAAAAAATTTAAATTCATTGCCATATTTTGTATGTAATTGAGCATGATGAAACATACACAAAGGAACAACTTGATCATCTCCAGCTTTTAAAGACCAACCTCTTTTACCATCAGAGGGTTTTAAAAGATGATGTACTTGAATAGGTCCATTACAACTTAAAAAACCACTTCTGGAGATCATACAAGGCTTTCTGCTGACATATAATAAATGTTGCTTATCAATTAACCTTTTGCTAAAAGGGACTGTCCTCTGTGTCTTGTTCATCTTTTTCATTTGCTTTCTTTGGAAATGGGTAATCATCTTCTTCTTCTTTTGGTGTCATTCTAACACCTGTCCATTCTTCCCCATTATCCCTAATATTTCTCCAACCACCAAATTTATATGATTGAAGATCATCAAAATTAAATGATACTGTGCCTTTTATATCTGGACTATTTTCATTTAGTTTTTCATCTGGGTTGTTTACCCATAATAATCCAGCACTAAATACTAATTCATATTTTTCACTACCATCAGAATGTTTGTATTTTAAAATAGCAGAATATCTATCTTGTCCTTTAATTTTAATTTTACCTTTTCTAACAACTGTACAATTGCTCTCATGCCATAAAGAACCTTGTCCTTCTTTTAATTCAAATTGATCACTCATAATTTACTCCTTTTAGTTTTTTATTAATCTATATTTATACCCTTTGCCATCAGATATTCTTTTTCTGATAATTACATCAGTATTTATATCTAATGGCAGTTTGTATTTCATTCTATTTTCTGGGTTTCTTAAACTTCTCATTGAAGCTGATATGCTATTTTCATTGTAATAATCATGTTTATCAGCAATCTTTTTTTGTAAATCCCAAAAAGTCCACCAATTACCATCTGACATACAAATAAAAACACAATCATTCAATGACAATTTTTTACCCATTTGCTTTATTTTCCCAATACATTCCCAACAACTTTGCTAAAGCTGTATGTGATTGACCTTGTGCTTTCTTACTAGCAAGCAAGATAGTATCAAAGTTTGTTTTAAAGAAATCTCTATGATTTTGTTGTGGATTTTCAACACCAATTTGAGTTCTTAATTCTTTTACAAGTGCATCTTCACCAATAAATACACCAAGTTCTTCTCCATCTGATGTAATTAATTTATATTCATGATATTCAGATTTATTTGCTTTTTCTTGCACTTTTTTTTCTGATTGATCAATTTCTTTATTAGGCAAATCTTCCCCAGCATATATGTAATGACCTAAACCAAATACAGCAATATTTTTTACCAAACATCTCATTCTGGCATCTGATATTTGTCTTGATGTAGGTTTCATTATGCTATTATTTTTATGATCCATTACAGGCAAGAACATTGATCTTTTTAAATCACCAATATTAATTGTTGTATTAACCATAACACTACCATCATTATTATAATCATCATCATCAAACACATATTCAGCTTGTGGAAAGCTTTTCATAAGCAATCCATAGGCATGTGCCCAAGATAAGTAAGTTAAATTCATTTTGGTATCAACATATTTAGAACAATCCACTTGTGAAAGTGTTGTCCATACTTCTTTATAGGATATATCCATTATTTTTCACTCCATATTAATTTAGCTTCTTTTGTTTGTTCTTCGCCCCATCTCCAATCATCAAAGTTTGGAATAAACAAAGATGCTAAATAGTTTTTATCATCTGAAATTGATAAAAGTTTCATTATTCCTAATGCTCCTTTTTTCAATATTTCAACATTATTATCAACATCATAAACAGCATATGAATACACTTCATTTTTATATTTTGTGCAATATATGTAATCTACAATGGGTACACAATTAAGGACATGACCATATAAAGCCACTTGTCGTTTAACTGCGAAAGTGTTTTCTTTGACATTTCTACCAACGGTTTTAATATCACGGACAACACCATCATATTTAAGGTCCAAATAACCAATGATTGGTATTGGTATAGATTTGTCCTCAAACACAATCTTTTCTTGATAAGATTCAATCTCATCAAGTTGTTTATAATGATCAACTGCCGTTTTAATATATTGAGGAACAAGAGATTTCTCTTTATTGTGTTTATCAACATCAATTTCATACCCTTTGGTAATTTCCTCTTTATAATAATCGTCCATGCTTTTGACAGCATCTTCTTGAACAGCAGTTAAACTTCTATTATTTGTTTGATTTTTTAACATTCCAAAATATTTACCAACAGCTTGATCAACAACTGTACCTCTCCACATTGCTGAACTTCCTGGTAATTTTGTTTTGAAAAGATATTTCATAATCCAATAAGCTGGATCAGATATATATAAATTAATTGAACTGGCACTTAAATGTTCAATGCCATGTTTTTCAAAAGGATTATTTTTCATAATTATTTTTCAATTTAACTATACATAGTATAAACCCAAATCGGAATAAAACAAAGTATTTACATATAAAATATATATGGGCTATAATTCATTATTGGAATAATCCATTAATTTAATATGAAATTATCAACATATCTAAAAGATAAAGAACACACTCAAAAAACATTTATTGAAGAAGTTGAAATGGCAACTTCTGTAAAAATACCACAATCAACATTAGCTAAATGGATTTTAGGCATACGAATCCCAAGAAAAGAAGAAATGTTATTGTTATATGATGTTACTGAAGGACAAGTTCAACCAAATGATTTTTATGGAATTGAAGTGCCGATAAATGAAATTTGAAATTGTAGATAATTTACCTGTACCAAAATCAAGAAGTAAATATTCAGAATTGCTTGATATGAAAGACAATGAATGTGTTATTTTTTATGATCAAGATGATTTTAAAGGTGCAAAAACTTTTTTAAGAAGATATTTTAAAATTATTACACAAACAGTAATTGTTGATGATGTTGAACAATACAGAATTTGGAGAAAAGAATGAAAATAATACAACATAAAACAAATGATTTGATTCCATATGAAAACAATTCAAGAACACATGATGAAACACAAATTGAACAAATAGTTAATAGCATTACAGAATTTGGTTTTACAAATCCTATATTGATTGATGAAAACAAAAACATAATTGCTGGTCATGGAAGATTAATGGCGGCGAAATTCATGGATATGGATAAAGTACCTACTATTGAATTAAATGGATTAACTGATAATCAAAAAAAAGCATACATAATTGCTGACAATAAATTAGCTTTAAATGCAGGTTGGAATTTTGATTTGTTAAAAGATGAAATTATGGCAATTGGCAATGATATGGATTTGTCTGTATTGGGTTTTGATGAACAAGAATTAGCAAATATTATTGATGGTCTTGACAATGTAGAACCTGAATTAGATGAACAAAATTACACATCAGTCTTTAATATATTGGTTAATTGTGAAGATGAACAACATCAAGAGCGAGTTTATAATGAATTATTAGAAAAAGGATATAAATGCCAAGTTCAAAGTTTGTAATTGAAAGCAAAATACCTGAAAGCTTTAGAGTACAAAAAGTAAAAGGATCGTTTGATTATGATAGCAATGTTGTAATTAAAGAATTTGATGTTGATATACCAATTGAAGAAATGGATTGGAATGTTGGTTTAATTGTAGGATCATCTGGTTCTGGTAAAACTACAATTGCTACAAGATGTTTTGAAGATTTTAATTTGTTTCAAGGATTTGAATGGTCTGATAAAACAATTATTGATGATTTTGCTGAAGGTTTAACACCAAAAATAATTACAGAATGTTTAGCAAAAGTTGGCTTTTCATCTCCACCTGATTGGTTAAAACCATTTCATGTGTTGTCTAATGGTCAAAAAATGAGGGTAGAATTAGCAAGATTGATTCTTGAAAGCGATAAACCATGTATTTATGATGAATTTACTTCAGTTGTTGATAGGCAAGTTGCCAAAATAGGATCAACAGCAATAGCAAAATTTATTAGAAAAGAAAAAAAACAATTTATCGCTGTAAGTTGTCATAACGACATATCTGAATGGTTAGAACCAGATTGGATATATGACACAGACAAGAAGAAGTTTTATGCTTCTAGGGGGTCACTTCGGCGACCAGACATCAATATCGGAATACGGAAAGCAGAACAATCAGAATGGGAAATATTTAAAGACTTTCATTATTTAAGCGCAAACCACAATCCAGCAGCTCATAAATATATTGCTGAAATTGATGGAAAAATCGTGGCATGGTGTTCTGTGTTGCATTTTCCCCACCCAACGACAAAATTATTTAAAAAATTACATAGAACAGTTGTATTGCCAGATTATCAAGGTATAGGATTGGGATCAAAATTAAGAAAAATGATAGCAAACATGTATCAAGAAAAAGGATTTAGAGTAATAACAAATATAGCATCTCCCTCATTAATAAATAGCATGATAAGAGATGATCAATGGGTTATGACAAGAAAACCAAGTCGTGTAGGAACAGGAACACAAAACGGAACATGGGACGATGGTTCACATTTAAGATTAACAGCATCATTTGAATATATAGGCAAAAGAAAACATAGATTAAAAAAGAAATAATATGCCAAAATGGGTTTACATAATGTTTACCATATCGTACCATTAGTAATATAAATTGATGGAGATTAATTATGACATGGACTACAAACACATTCACAAAAGCAAAAAAAATGTTTTTAACAAGAGCAAAAGAACTTGTAAAAACTTATGATAAAACACCCAGCGAAATGTATTCATCTGAAAGGTGTGGTGGTTGGTTAATAAAAGATACAGACAATATGTTTATTGGTTTTGTATCAAACTATGGTGGTGTAGATGTCTTTGATTATACGGACAAAACAAAATGTCCATAGAATGCTTAAATCAAGCAATCAAAATTGAAGGATTAACACCTACAAAAAAATTAATATTAATATTATTGGCAAATTATGCTGATGATCAAAACACTTGTTATCCCTCATATAAACATATTGTTAAAATTGTTGGATTAAAAACAGTTAAAGGAATACAAAAAGCAATTAAAGAATTTGAAGAATTAGGTTTGTTGCGAATTGAACATAGAATATTAGAAAATGGATCATATACATCAAACAAATATCATTTAATGTTGGGTGGGGTTATTTCAGACCCTACCCCCATAAAAGATGTGAGGGTGGGTTCGCAAACAACCAATAATACTAAAGATAATACAAAAACAAATACTCAATTTGAAAAATTTTGGGAATTATATCCAAGAAAGATAGGCAAAAAAACGGCTAAACAAATATTTTATAAATTTGATGAAAAAATAATAAACAAAGTTTTACATGGAACAAAATGTTATGCGAATGAAAAAATTAATACAGAGATCAATTTCATATTGCACCCAACAACATTTTTAAGACAAGAACGATTTAATGATTATGTAAATCAAAAAGAACGAAAAATAACTAATTTAGCTGGTTAAAATATTTTAGGATATATGTAGTATGAACTAAACAACAAGGGAGAACAAAATGTCAGTTGAAAATATTATTTATGAAAACGGAATTAAATTGAATCATTTTCAAGAAGGTAATCAAAAAGTTAAATGTCCACAATGCCAACCACCACATAACCCAAGAGATAACCCATTATCAGTAACAATTAAACATGATGGCGTAGTTTGGAAATGTCATCATTGTGAATGGACAGGTGGTAAAAGCACAGGTTATATAAACAGACCATATGTAAAACCAACATATGAAAAACCAAAAGAACCACAAAACAAACAAGATCAATTCATGATCAGTTTTTTTAATAAAAGAGGCATAACAGAAACAACAATTAAAAAATATAAAATATTCAATGAAAATAATTGGATAGGTTTTCAATATTTTGATGAAAAAGGCAATTTAACAAATATTAAATACAGGACACCAGACAAACAATTTAGACAATCAGCAAATGCTAAATCAATATTGTTTAATTATGACAGAGTATGTGGAGAAGATGTTGTTGTTTTTTGTGAAGGTGAAATTGATGTTTTATCACTTGGTGAAATAGGAATTGATTATGCAACCACATTGCCAAACGGTGCACCAAAAGAATTTAAAGGCGATAAAAATGATGCGAGATTTAAAGCATTAGAAAATTGTAAATTATCAGCAAAAAAAATAATATTATTTACAGACAATGATTCAGCTGGAAAAGCATTACATAAAGAATTATTGCATAGGTTTGGTAAGGATTTATGTTGGTATGTAAACATGCCAGATAATTGTAAAGATGCTAATGAAATATTGTTAAAACATGGTGCTATTAAATTAAAACAATGTATTGATAATGCTGAACCATATCCTGTTGATGGTTTATATACGACTCAATATTATTTAGATCAAGTAAATGATTTATATGATGGTAATTATGAAAGACCAACTGAAATTGGTTTAAAAGGATTAGATGATATATATAAAATTATGACATCAACTTTTCATGTAATAACAGGTATTCCCAATCATGGTAAATCAGTTTTTCTTGATCAATGTTTATTGAAATTGGCACAAAACAACAATTGGAAATTTGCAATATTTTCCCCTGAACATTCAACATCAATGCACATAAGAAGATTAGTACAAATGTATTTGGGAAAGCATTTTGATGAAGGATTTACACAAAGAATGACAAAAGCTGAATTGAATACAGGATTGGATTTTATAAATAAACATTTTTATTTTATTGAAACAAAAGATGCAATTCCCTCAATTGATTTGATATTAAACATATGTAAATCAGCTGTATATAAATATGGAGTAAAAGGATTAATAATTGATCCATTCAATGAAGTGTCAGCAATCAGACAAGGCAATCAAAGAGAAGATGAACATATAAGAGATTTTATTTCATTGTGTAAAAGGTTTGGGCGAATACATGAATTAACAACATGGGTTGTAGCACACCCTACAAAATTACCTAAAGGCAATGATGGTGCATATAGTCCCCCAACTGCATATGACATAAGTGGAGCAAGTCATTGGCATAATCAAGCTGATGCTGTTTTAACAGTACACAGAGATTTTGATACAAATGAAACCGAAGTGATAACAAGGAAAATAAGAGAACAAGGTTTATATGGAAAAATCGGTAGTGCTAAATTCAAATATAATATGAACAATCATCAATTTGATGTGTCTGAAACAGATGATGATTGGAATAGTTATATGGACAGCTTTTCAAATTAAAAATAATAAATATTCCCCTTTGGGTTAAAATAAGTTAAATTACAAGCATAACATTTGTTTTATTGGCTTTTTTGGAATAATATCTGAAAATAAATGGGAATATATGAACAAAAAAACAACACCTAAAAAGAAATCAAGCAAAAAATTAACTGATACACTTAAATTGCAAATTAGAAATGATTTTGTACAAGGTGTTCAAAAAAATGGAAAAGTTTATTATCCAACATTAGATGAATTGATTAAAAAATATACTGTTGCACAATCAACAATATATAGAACAGCAAGAATGGACGGTTGGAAAACTCAAAAAGATCAATTTATTAGTGAATATCAATCTAAATTAGACAAACAAAGACAAAAAGATAATTCACAAAAATCAAAACAAATGGACGATCAATCAATAACATTAGCAAATGCTTTATATGCTACTGTTGGACAAGTCATACAATTGAATAATAATGAATTGAAACAAGGTAAATTGGGTTTGTTACCAACACAAATTAACTCATTAGCAAATGCTTTATCAACAGCACAAAGAACTGCCAAATTAGCATTAGGAGAAATAACGGATAATATAAATGCCAACATTAATGACAACCAAGACGCGTTCAGAAGAGCTATGGAATTGCTTGACGAAGTTGAAGAAAGCAGAAGCAAAAGCACTAACACTACGCACTAATTGGTTAGACACAGCAAGAGATAAACAACTTCAACCTGTTATTGATCATTACATATGGTTGATATTGGCAGGTCGTGGGTGGGGTAAAACAAGAACTGGTGCTCAAGATATAGCCTTATATGCTTTAAGAAATCCAAATAGCAATTGTGCTGTTGTCGCACCAACACATGGAGATTTAAGAAGGGTTTGTTTTGGTGGACCAAGTGGATTGTTAAATGTTGTACCCAAAGAATGTTTGTTACAAAGCACAGATCAAAAGGGATATAGTCAATCAGTAAAAGAAATGCGATTATACAATGGAAGTAAAATCACAGGTTACGCAGCTTCAGAACCAGAAAGGTTAAGAGGTCCACAGTTTCATAGAGCATGGTGCGATGAAGTAGCATCATGGAGATACCCAGAAGCATTTGATCAATTAATGTTTGGTTTGCGATTGGGCGACAATCCACAATGTTTAATTACAACAACACCTAAACCAACAAAATTAATAAAAGATTTAGTTACAAGAGATGATTGTGCTGTAACAAGAGGATCAACATTTGAGAATGAAGCAAATTTAGCTGAAAGTGCTTTAAAAATGTTAAAAGAAAAATATGAAGGTACAAATTTAGGTAGACAAGAACTGTATGCTGAAATTATTGAAGATATTGATGGTGCTTTATGGTCAAACGAATTGATTGAAGAAGCACGATTGCCAGAAGATACAAATAGAGAATTATCCACCATATATATTGCAGTTGATCCAGCAGTTACAGCTAATGAAAACAGCGATGAAACTGGTATTGTTGTTGTAGGAAAAGATTTTAATAATCAATATTATGTAATTGAAGATTTAAGTGGTAGGCATTCTGCTGAAAAATGGGGTAGAATTGTAGTAAATGCTTTTTATGAATATCAAGCAGACAGGGTAATAGCAGAAGTTAATAACGGAGGCGACCTTGTTGAAAGGTTAATTAGAAACATAGATAACAATGTTCCATATAGAAGTGTAAGAGCAACTAGAGGAAAAATTTTGAGAGCTGAACCAATATCAGCATTATATGAACAAAGACGAGTTCATCATATAGGTTCATTCCCAGAATTAGAAAGCCAGATGTGCAGTTATACAGGAGAAACTAATACTTCACCTGATAGATTAGATGCTTTGGTTTGGGGTATAACCGAATTAAGCAAATCAAGTGGACAAGTAAATTGGAGAATTACATAATGGCAGACAATAGAAATATATTTCAAAGGTTGTTTAATGTACAAACAATTGGACAATCAAAACAAAATGATGGAATGGTTGGTTATTTTGGTGTTGGCTCAAATGAACCTAAATCATACAAATACCAAGATTTAGCAAAAGAAGGTTATTTACAAAATGCTATTGTTTATAGATGTGTCAATGAAATAGCAAAAGGTGCTTCTGCTGTACCATTTATATTAAAAAATGGTGATCAAATAATTGAACAACACCCATTGTTAGATTTATTGGCAAGACCAAACCCATTACAAAGTTACACAGAGTTTTTTTCAAGTTTATATTCATATGTTTTATTAAGTGGAAATGCTTATGTATTAAAAGTTGGTAATGATGGTGGCGCACCAAGAGAATTACATCAATTAAGACCTGATAGGATTGAAATAAAAGGTGGTGGAAATCCTATACCTGAAAAATATGAATATGTAATCAATGGACGATTACAAGACACATATTATGTAGATCAAGAAAATGGATATAGTGAATTAAAGCATATTAAATTATGGAACCCACTTGATGATTATTATGGGTGTTCTCCATTATCAGCAGCTTCAATGCAAGTTGATCAACACAATATGGCATCTAAACATAATGTTAATTTATTAAACAATGGAGCAAGACCAAGTGGTGCTGTTGTATTTAAACCAAAAGATGAATCAGGTTTTGCTGTTAATTTATCTGAATCACAAAGACAACAATTATTAACTGATTTAAACAATAGATTCAGTGGATCAGCAAATGCTGGTAGACCAATGTTATTAGAAGGCGATTTTGATTGGAAAGAAATGGGTTTAAGTCCTAAAGATATGGACTTTTTAAACTTAAAACATATGTCAGCAACTAATATTGCTATGTGTTTTGGTGTTCCAAGTCAATTGGTTGGTGTTCCTGATGCTCAAACATATGCCAATGTAAGTGAAGCAAGATTAGCATTGTATGAAGAAACAATCATTCCATATTTAAGAAAAATTGAAAGTGATTTAAATGAATGGTTAGTTCCAATGTATGGAGATAATTATTATTTAGAATTTGATATTGATAGCATTCCAGCATTGTCTGAAAGAAGAAGAAAAATATATGAAAATGTGACCACAGCTGTTAGAGAAGGTGTAATGACAAGAAATGAAGCAAGAGAAAAAATAGGACTTGAACCTATTGATGGTGCTGATGGTTTATATATATCAGCAAATTTATTCCCATTAACAGATGAAGCTGTAACACAACCAAATGATCCAATAACAGATGATGATCTTGATGAATATGATCCTGAAGATGATGAAGATGAAAAAGCATTAAGTGATATTGATACAATTCCCACAGATGGAATGAAAACAGAAGCTGATAGAGGATTGGCATGGAGAAAAGAATTTAATAGGGGTGGTACAAGCGTAGGCGTAGCAAGAGCAAATCAGTTGTCTAATAAACAAAAGTTATCAGTATCAACAATTAAAAGAATGTATAGTTTTTTCGCAAGACATGAATCAGATAAAGCTGGTAAAGGTTTCAGACAAGGTGAAGAAGGATATCCAAGTGCTGGTCGCATAGCATGGGCTTTGTGGGGAGGAGATGCAGGTCAGTCATGGTCAAAGAAAAAAAGAGATCAGATTGAGCGCGAAGAAAATAGTTAATGCTAAACACAAAAAGATTCAACAATGTTTCAAGAGGAAGAATAAACAGTAGAAAAGAAGCAATTGAACAATTGCGAATCAAAAAAAATCTTGAAAGGAAATTTAATAAAAATTTAAATACATTATTTCGCAAATTTGTTCGTGTTCAAATGTACATGTATAGAGAATATGGAATATATGAACCAATCATTGCTGAAGAAGCATTAAACAATGATTTATTTCCAATTGTAACTCAACATTATAAAAGATGTTTTAAGACAATATTTGATCTTGATGAAGGGAAACAAATGGCAAATATTAAATCAGATACAGAAGCAACTGTGTTTGGAAGAAATATTGATTTTGAAAGATTAGTTGAAATATATTTTGCTACAAGAGTTTTATACATTTCAGGTATGTCAGCAAGAATGTCAAATATGATCAAAGTGTATATTGAAAGATATAGAGATGCTGGTCAAACAATAAGAGAAATAGCACGATCAATAACAAGTGATTTTGATGGCATGTCTTTATATAGAGCACAATTGATAGCAAGAACAGAAACACATAATGCTACTTCATACGCACATAATGCTTATTATAAAAAGGTTCAAGAAGATACAGGACAAAAGATGGTTAAAAAATGGGTTGCTGTTTCTGATGGGAGAACAAGATCAAATCATGCTTTAGCAAATGGACAAGTTGTTGATATGGACGACGATTTTATTGTTGGTGGTATGAGAATGGGTTATGCAGGTGATCCAAGAGGTGGTATAGCAAATACTATTAATTGTAGGTGTGTAATTGTATATGGAGATGAAAGAGATATATCATGATATTTTTTATATATTCCAAATATTGTGGTATTCTCAACAATAAGCTACCATATATGGAATTATTTATGGTTTTTTTAGGAGCGAATTTTAAAAGGGGCTAATTTATGACATATTCACTAAATGAAGGCACCTTACCCAATGAGGTTGAATCAGAAGTTTCTGAGGGAAAAGAAGAAATAAGAACAGATGTATTTGATAATCCGGGCGAAGCAAATGCCAGAGCAAAAGAAATCGGCTGTGTTGGAATACATTCACATGATGAAAACGGAAAAACAATTTTCATGCCATGCGAAACACATGATGAATATGAAGCATTAACTGGTAATGAAGTATCAGGTTATAAACCCAAAAAACCAAAAGAAAAAGCTGAAGCTGGTGATTTAAAAACAGGCGATATGGTCAGTTGGGGATCAAGTGGTGGACGAGCAAGAGGTAAAATCACAAGAATAATTACAAGTGGATCAGTCAAAGTACCAGATACAGATTTTGAAATAACAGGTTCTGATGATAATCCTGGTGCATTAATAAGAGTATATAGAGATGATGAACCAACAGACACAATTGTTGGTCATAGGTTTTCAACATTAAGAAAAGTAAAATCATTTGATTTTGATCATACAAATGAAGCAATCGCAATTAAAACAGAAATTAAAGCATATGATGATGAAGAAGATGATGAATATAAAGAATATGGTTATTTTGAAGGATATGGATCAATATTCGGTAATAAAGATTTAGGCAATGATGTAATTGAAAAAGGTGCTTTTATAAATTCATTAAGAAAAAGAAAGCCTAAAAATGTAAAATTGTTATATCAACATAAATCAGACATGCCAATTGGTATATTTGAAAGCATACAAGAAGATGAAAAGGGTTTATATGTGAAAGGCAAATTAGCTTTAAAAACACAAGCAGGTGCTGAAGCATATGAATTATTAAAAATGGGAGCATTAGATGGTTTATCTATTGGTTTCCGTGTTAAACCTGAATCAGTTTCATATGATAAAAGAGCAAACAAGCGAATTATCAAAGAAGTAGATTTAATGGAAATATCATTGGTTACTTTTCCAATGAACCCAAAAGCGACTATTAGTTCGGTTAAGGGTGAAGATATATCCGTTAGAGAATGGGAAAAAGGACTGCGAGATGCTTTCCAACTTTCTCGTTCAGAAGCAAAAGTCGCGGCAGTTGCTGTGACTAAGTCATTTAATCAGCGAGATGCTGATGAAGGTGCTGAACTGGTAGATGCCATAAAAAATTTAACTTTAACCTTAAAATCCTAAAGGAGGATATTATGTCGGAAGATGTAAAACACGCTATACAGGAAATGGGAAGTACTTTTGAAGAATTTAAAAAAGTAAATGACCAAAGACTTGAAGCGATTGAAAAAGGCGAAAGTTCAGCAGAATTTGATACCAAATTAGAAAAAATAGAATCAAAGCTTAATAACTTAGATGATATGGACGCTAAAATCAAAGCGGCTGAACAGAAGCAAGAAAGCATCAATGAAGTAGTTGAAAGATTAGATACTGTTATAAGCAGACCTAATTCTGGTTTTTCTACAAAACAAGTTGATGAATACATGGTGGCTTTTGATTCATATTGCAGAAAAGGAGAGAAATCTCTTAATGCAGATGAGCAAAAAGCTTTAACTGTAAACAATGACAGCACAGGCGGATATTTAGCACCACCTGAATATGTGAGAGAATTACTGAAAACAGTAACTGAAATTTCACCTATCAGACAAATTGCTAGAGTAAGAAGCACTGGACAGAGATCAATCCAAGTTCCTAAAAGAACTGGACAATTCGCTGCTCAATGGGTTGCTGAAAGTAGCACAAGAAGTGAAACTGATGGTTGGAGAGTTGGTTTAGAAGAAATCCCTGCACACGAAATGTATGCACTTGTGGATATCTCTGAACAAGACCTTGAAGATACAGTTTTTGATCTTGAGTCAGAAATGCAATCAGAATTCGCAGAACAATTTGCGAAAGCTGAAGGTAACGCATTTGTAAGTGGTAATTCAGTTGGGAAACCAGAAGGATTTATGCACAATTCAAGTGTTGGAGAAGTAAATAGTGGATCAGGTACATTAATAACAGCTGATAGCTTATTCTCATTACTGCATAACATTAAAGCTGAATACAGCAAAAATGGTACTTTTGTATTTAACAGAAGCACATTAGCAGCGATCAGAAAGTTGAAAGATACTGCTGGTCAATATGTATTTCAAGCTGGTATGACTTTACAAGGTGGTCAAATGAATACTATCCTTGGACAACCATATGTAGAAGCTACTGATATGCCTAGCATAGCAGGTAATGCTTATCCAGTTGCTTTTGGAGATTTCAAAAGAGCATATATGATTGTTGATAGAGTAGCGCTTTCAGTATTAAGAGATCCTTATACACAAGCTTCATCTGGAAATGTTAGATATCTAGCAAGAAAGAGAGTTGGTGGACAAGTGGTTCAAGCTGAAGCAATTAGTAAACTAAAAATATCTGCGTAAGCAAGGAGTAAATAATGCAAGATTTAGCAAATAATATTAAATTAATGCAATCAATAGCTCCAGCTGTTCTAGATGCTGATGCAAATGGAACAGGTGTAGATGTTGCTGGTTATGAAAATGTAGCGATTGTTGTTGATTCTGGTGTTGAAGGTATAACACTAAGTGGAACAAACAAAATTGAATTTGAATTAGAGCATTCTGATGATAATTCATCTTGGAGCGATGCAGATTCTTCTGATGTAAATGGTACTTTAGGTGCTAATGGAAATTTCCTAACATTAGATGACAATGCAGAATCTCCACAAATCTCTGAAATTGAGTACTTAGGTGCTAAGAGATATGTAAGAGTCGTTGCTAATTTTAGTGGTACTCATGGAACAGGAACACCAGTTTCTGCTTCTGTGATCCTTGGGAAACCAAGACACGCACCAGCATAAACTGTTGTATTTTTGGGGGTGTAAAAGCCCCCATTTTTTAAAAGGTAAATAATTATGGCAAATAAAAAATTTAAAATTTTAGTTCCTAAACCATGTGCTGTTGATGATCAAGGCATGATTGTTGAATTAATGAAAGTAGATTCAATTGTTGAAGCTGATTCAGATGTAATGAAAAGCAACATGGATAATTTTGTTGAAAATGGTTGGGCAATGGAAGTTAAAATGGATTCAGCAGATGTTGTTGTTGATGTTGAAGCTGATGTTGAACCAAAAAGAGCAAGAAATGATAAAGGGCAATTAATTGGAGATGATGCAAGTACACCTGATGTAAATGAAGCATGGGAAGGTGGAAAAGCACCAAAGAAAAAAACAACTGCTAAAAAAACCACAAAAAAGAAATCAACAAAGAAAAAAGCATAGCACCAATTTTTTTGGTATGATTTAATTACCGCAGATGCGAAATGGTAGATACCATATATTTTTTAAGGAATTTTTATGGCAGCTGGATATCATCATTTCATTATTGAACAAGGAGCAACATTTAAGCATACTTTAACGCTTAAAGATGCTTCTGATTCTTTAATTAATCTATCAGGCTATTCTGCTGAAATGGATTTAAGAAAAAATCAAGATGATACAAATGAAGTAATCACATTAACAGTAGCAAATAATAGAATCACAATGGGTGGTTCTGCTGGTACTGTTGTTTTAGAAATATCAGCAAGTGATTCATCAAGTTTATTGGTTGGAGATGGTGTTTATGACATTGATTTAACTGATTCAAATGGAAAAGTAGATAGAATTATGGAAGGCACATTCTCTGTTAGAGGTAATGTTAGCAGATGAGTATTGTAAAAAGCATAACTATTACAGGTCCTAATGATATTTCAATTGTTACTGTTGGAACACAAGGTGCCACAGGATCAATAGGACAAAAAGGACAAAAAGGAACTACACTTGTTGAAGAACAAGGAAACAAGGGACAGAAAGGTCAAACAGGTTCAACAGGAGATAAAGGTTCAAAAGGCGAGGTAGGTGTTACTGGAAATACAGGTAATACAGGAGATAAGGGACAAAAAGGTACGACTGGTTCAACAGGAGATAAAGGAAGCAAAGGAGAGATTGGACAAAAAGGTACCACAGGAAATACAGGTGCAACAGGTTCTCAAGGTGTACAAGGTGACAAGGGACAAAAGGGAACTACAGGAGATACAGGTCTTACAGGAGACAAAGGACAAAAAGGCACTACAGGTAATACAGGTTCGCAAGGAGTTCAAGGAGATAAAGGAACTAAAGGAGAAGTAGGTAGCAAAGGACAAAAAGGGGAAGTTGCTGAAAAAGGTCAAAAAGGAACTACAGGTGCTCAAGGCATACAAGGTATAACAGGGGATAAAGGTCAAAAAGGCACTACAGGTCAAAAAGGGTTACAAGGTTCATTTGGTGGACAAACATTCTCATATGATTTTAATACTGATGTAAATGACAGTGATCCAACAAATGGAAAAGTAAAATTCAGTAATGCCAATTTATCAGTTGCTACAAACATGTACATTGATGATCAAGATGGCGATGGAACTGATATACAAACATATTTAAGAACAATTGATGATAGTGATAGCACTATCAAAGGTCATATTAAAATATCTAATAAAATTGATCCTACTGATTTTGCTATATTTTTAATAGGTGGTTCAATTACAGAAGCAACTGGGTATTTTAAAGTACCATGTCAATATGTTTCTGGAGCATCAACATCATTTTCAAATAATGAAGAATTAGTAATTACATTTGCTAGAACAGGTGATACAGGGGATACAGGTTCAAAAGGTCAGAAAGGAACAACTGGTAATACTGGTGCAGGTGGATCAAAAGGAGAAAAAGGGCAACAAGGTTTACAAGGTATTCAAGGTGTCACAGGTGCCAAAGGTCAAAAAGGTACAACAGGCGATAAAGGTCAGAAAGGAGAACTTGGTACAGATGGTTCTGATGGTTCAGATGGAGACAAAGGTCAAAAGGGACAAGATGGTCAATCAATAACAGGTGCGAAAGGTCAGAAAGGAGAAGTTGGAATTACAGGAAATGCTGGTTCAGATGGCTCCGATGGATCAGATGGATCAAAAGGACAGAAAGGAGAAATAAGCGCACAAGGAGATAAAGGTCAAAAAGGTCAAATTGGTGTAACAGGAAGTGCTGGTTCTGATGGGGATAAAGGACAAAAAGGTCAAAGTGGAACAAATGGATCAGATGGTAATAATGGATCAAATGGCACAGATGGAGACAAAGGTCAAAAAGGCGAATTAGGAATTACAGGTCCAACAGGTCCACAAGGTTCAACAGGTTCTGGTGGAGATAAAGGACAAAAGGGTACGACAGGTAATTTAGGAAATACAGGTGCCAAAGGACAAAAAGGAGAAGGTGGTGTTTCTGGTGACAAGGGACAAAAAGGCACGACTGGTAATACTGGATCACAAGGTCCTACAGGATCAAACGGATCAGATGGTTCAGATGGAAGTGATGGTTCAAAAGGACAGAAAGGTGAAGTTGGACAAACAGGAACAACAGGAAACACAGGACCAGCAGGTAATGATGGAAGTGATGGTGGAACAGGTCCTACAGGTTCAAAAGGACAAAAAGGTCAAACAGGTGTAACAGGTAACACAGGTCCTACAGGTGGCAATGGTTCTGATGGTTCTGATGGCGATAAAGGTCAGAAAGGTACAACAGGTTCAACAGGTTCACAAGGTCCAACAGGACCTACAGGAAATACTGGAAATGCAGGTGATAAAGGTCAAAAGGGTACAACAGGTACTACAGGTAATACTGGACCTACAGGTCCTAATGGTTCTGATGGTTCAGATGGATCAAATGGTTCCAAAGGTCAAAAAGGTGAGGTAGGAGTTACAGGTTCTGGTGGAAGTAAAGGTCAAAAGGGACAAACAGGATCAACAGGTGCAGGTGGATCAACAGGTGATACAGGAGCAGATGGAGATAAAGGTCAAAAGGGGCAAACTGGAACAACTGGTAATGCTGGATCAAAAGGTCAAAAAGGTGAGGTAGGTGCTACAGGTCCAAGTGGTTCTAATGGATCAAATGGTTCTGATGGTAATGATGAACCAGTTGGACCTGTATTACCAGTAACACCAACTTCTCCTTTCTGTCCCTTACTTCCAGTAGTTCCTGTGTTACCTGTTGTTCCAGTTTGTCCCTTTTGTCCCTTGTCCCCATCAGAGCCATTACTACCTGCTGAACCTGTAGGACCTGTGGGACCTGTATTACCAGTGCTACCACCAGCACCAGTTGTTCCTTTTTGACCTTTATCACCAGTTGTTCCTGTAGTACCAGTAGGACCAGTTGATCCTGTGTTACCAGTAACACCTACTTCACCCTTTTGTCCTTTAGATCCATCAGAACCATCATTTCCATCTGTTCCAGCACTACCTGTTGAACCAGTTGGTCCAGTATTACCTGTTTGACCTTTCTGTCCTTTATCACCTGTTCCACCAGTATTACCAGTTACTCCAATTTCGCCTTTTTGTCCTTTTGATCCGTTTGATCCAGCACTTCCAGTATTACCAGTTAC
>CAACVC010000004.1_pt1 | contig 48941 bp, 61 predicted proteins | sample 2381761 | NCBI WGS metagenome assembly CAACVC01 (sample SAMEA5211966, study PRJEB30684) | marine metagenome | biome: Marine; feature: Epipelagic; material: Water | collected 2015-10-15 | depth 45 m
AAGGAACCCGCTCTCTAGAGAAGGTTGTCTAGAGAGAGAGGTTCTCTAGACACGTAAGCGCTCGAGATTGTTAATATATACAAACGGAAAAAGAAGTTGGGGATCGCCATGGCGCAGAAAAATTTTTATCGCGAAAATCTCAGTTGCTATATAACCCCCGAATATTAAGTACTAGTACGCACGGCGGTGATATCTTCATTATCTTCAACACCCCGCGTGTTGCATCGAACCTCTGGTACTCTTATAAGACTTCTGAACACCGTGTTTTGGAGCTCTGAGTATCAGAGGTTTTTATATCTGTGCTAGCGCCGCAGGCACAAAATTTTATACACCGTTCGGATTACCGAACAGCTCTGCCTCACTGGTAGCTCCGATACTCTGAAGCTCGAACTGTCTCTCAACACTGAGTCTTACTGTCGCTATGTATTCTAAGTACCACTCATCGGGTGATATCATCGATAAGATGAACGTCCCATTAGTGCGTCTATAGAGATAGTAGATATTCCCAATAACCGGCTCAAATGCGTAATCACTAGAGTATACTAATTTGTTCCAATTATAGTGGTTTATTGTTTCTATATACTCGTTCTTTATATTCTCTAACTTTAAACTAAGTTCCTTTTCTATACTACTTATCCCTCTAGATTTAAAGCTTGTTAGATCATTAGGTACTATAGGAGGTGAGAGGGTAGAGACCGGGTATGGTATAAAAGCGTTTGATTCTTCGCTCATATATAGTTAGCGATTACGCATGCGTTTATTCTGCTCTAATAGAGTCTTAGCCTGGTTCTGGAGACTTTCGATTCTATAGTTAAACGACTCTCTAATATCCGCTTTACGAGATCTATATGTTCGGCGCTGATTGACGTCACTGCAATTCTTAATATTACCGTCGATGCTCTTCATTTGCTGCTGTTTACTGCGTCTAAGTGTCTTAATTTGACTCATGAGTGCTCTACGTCTATTAGTATTGTTCTTGATAGCTGCTGCATTTGGATTCCTAGCCATGTATATATTGTATACTATGCTTTCCGAGATTCAACTGTGGGCGGCGGATTGCGGCCTTCGGCGGATTTTTTTTGCCTTCGGCAACGGATGGCTTATAATTATATTAAATATATAAAATGAGATCGTTTAAGATGTATATAGAGAATAAGCTTATGGAGCTTCTTCCTACTGATGGTAATATCGGTACGCTGGAAGACTTTCTAAAGACGCTTGAAGGTAAGACTATTAAAGAGATCTTAGATTCTGTTTCGTTTATGTCTTTGTATAATATGAATAAGCATGGTATAGGAGGAGCGAGAGGTAGTGATAAGGATGTTATGGACTTTGCTAATGCTCTACAAAACTTCGTTAACAGAGATGTAATGAAGCACAAGCCGAAAGAGAGGGAGTATGATACAGAAGAGTTTAAAAAAGAGAACGATTACGAAGGTTATAGTAAAGCTAGAAGTCAGAAAGCTAGAGTGAGTATGGCTCGTAATAAAGTAAAAAGAGATGCTCTACGTTATGGTGATGATAAGACAGACGAGTTAAACAAACTTGAAGATGAGATAGCTAAGTTACAAGACTTTATTGATGATCACCAATACCTTAGAGGTTTCCGTATGATTGATGCAGAGTACGATAAAGCAGTAGAAGATTATCATAATACACCACTTAAAGCAGACTATCTTAAAGATGATGGATCTGAGGCATATGATAAACTACTAAAAGCGTTTAGAGTACTTGGTGGTGATGATGAAGTTACTATAGATATTTAAACTCTTACAAGTAAATAATATTATGGCTGTCACAAAAGAAATAACAAAAGCGGTACCGTCTCTTAAGGATGGTAAGGTTGTTGAATGGGAGGTTGGAATGACTTACACAAACGGTGTATCGGGAGATGAACAGTACTATGTATATGATTATAGTAGTACAGTATTTAACGATGATGACACGTATGGATTTGGTCTATCAGCTGAAAGTGCTTGGAACACACAAGCGCAATTATTAGCATTATGTCCAATTAGCATATGGGATGCAGCGTTTGAAGCACAACTTCAGTATGTATTTAACCCGCCGCCGCAGCCAGAGCCTGACACTTCTTATGTCATTCCACCAGCTGAGTAAATTTTAAGTCCACCCAGGACTAAATTAAAGCTCGTAGTTACGGAGTCGTGCCCATAGCTGCGGGCTTTTTCATGTATGTAGCTATAAATATAGAAGTAGTATGACTGAACAATTTGATGAAGGTTTTAAAGAGATCGTTATGAGCTTGCTATCATTAGGAGCTACTGCTTATGAGACAGATTATATTCTCAAAGTTCTCGACGAAAGACCAGAGCCTGTAGAGCAAAAAATACAAGCGCTTAAGAAAGCGGATGATATAATTCAATCTGATAGATTCGATAACGTTGCTGCTAAGGTAATGCAACAATTAAAGATTGAAGACGAGCCATATGAGATTAGTGCTGAGATAAAGAATGAACCAACGAAAGGTTCACCTGAATACATTATGAATAGATTAGAAGGTGGAGGACTGACTCCAACAGCTGCTGTTGGTATAGTTGCTAACTTAAAGGCTGAGTCTAATTTAGATCCTGCTATAAAGCAACTTAGTGGTGGTCCTGGTAGAGGGTTAGCGCAATGGGAGAAGGGAGGACGTTATGATACTGATCCTATTAACCTAGTTAAGTTTGCTAAGAAAAAAGGTACAGATTGGGCAGATTTAGATACACAGATAGATTTTATATTACATGAAATGGAAAGACACCCTGAATATAAAAAAGTTAAAGGTATGTTAAATAAAGCTAATAATGTTGAGGATGCTACTTTAATATTCTTAAAGAAGTATGAAAAGGCTGGTACCCCGCATACAGATAAAAGATTGCAATTTGCAAAAGATTTAGAAAACCAACTAATGTAGTTGCTTTTATTGCATTATACTCTATAAATATAGAGTAATGACGAAGAAAATCGTATTGACAATGATGGCTGCAGCTAGCTTTGCTACTGCAGGAAGTGCTTCAGCGGATAGTGTCGTAGATGGCCTATCTTTTGGAGCTGTAGGTACATACAGCACGCAAGACATTTGGCGTGGTCAGCATCAAGGAGATGACGACTTCCGTCTAGGAGTTACCGCTGAGCTAGGGCTCTTCGGTGTACCTACTAGTGCAAAACTCGCATGGAGTGAAAACGAACTGCAAAATGAGTTTGAATTTAGTTTAGGTACGGCTCGTGACTTTACTATCCCGGTTGTCGGTGATGTAGTTGGTCATGTAACATTCAACTATTACTCAGAAGGTACTGATGTAGTAGGTGATGTTGAATCTGAACTCGGTGTCGGTCTAGGTAAAGATCTTGGCTTGGCTAGTGTATCACTTACCCAATTCGTAGCTATTGAAGGTGAAAATGATGGGTATGGTGAAATTGGTGTTAAGTTCGGTGAAGTGTATGAAGGTATTAACCTCACCGGTACTCTTGGCTACGTTCTAGATGATTTTAAAGCTACTCATGTTGAGTTAGTGGCAGATCTTCCTAACTTACCATTTGAAATCCTTGATACAGCATGTACTCCATTCTTAAAAGGTGTATACACTTTTGATGGACGTGAGGGTATTTGGACTAATGACGGTGCTGAATTTATTGCTGGACTTTCCTTATCCAGATCGTTCTAATAAGTTAAAGTAAATCTATTAGTAAAAATCCCTTAGAGCGCGCTCTAAGGGATTTTTTTTGTAAATATAGCCATGAAACCATTTTTTTATAATGCTACTGTTGATAGAGTAGTTGACGGAGATACAATTATATTAGATATTGATCTAGGATTTGATATTATATTGAGGAAGCAATCAATTCGTTTAAAGGGAGTTGATACTCCAGAGTGTAGAACAAGAAACGCAATTGAAAAGAAAGCTGGTCTTCTCGCTAAGAGTAAAGTTTTATCTTTCTGCCCTGAGGGATCTAGAATACAAGTAAAGACATCCCTAAATAAAAAAGGTAAGTATGGCAGAATTTTAGGCACTATCTATGTAGATGATCTTAATGTTAACGAATATTTGATAGAGAATAATTACGCAGTATCTTATACCGGGCAAGCAAAAACGTTAGTATGGCAAACGCATGTAGAGAACTTTAAAAAGCTTGAAGAAAAAGGAGAGCTAATATAAATATAAATATGAAACAACACAATAGTTTTAAAAAGGATATCGATATGCTAGCTGAAGCATACGGATCCATGCAATCTGAAGATAGCAGCGTACTTAATGAATCAGCTGACGCTCCTAATCCTGTAGAGGATAACGGAGAAGCTGCTTATAAAGGTGGTGATATAGATCACGATTGAGCATCTCATATTACAGCTCCTCCGTTTGGGGAGTCAATTAAAAAGATCCTTCATCACAATCTTACTGAACAAGGTATCGTTGAAGAGTATTATGTAGAGCATAATGGCAAATTAGTCGGAGTTCTAGCTGAAGATGTTACTGTTGTCTTTGAAGAAGGTCATCCTCCAGCGAAATCATCAGATGAGGAAGATGATGATGATGAAAAGAAAGAGCACGAAGGCGAAGAAGACGAAGAAAGCACAGCACATGGTGCACGTCCTAAACTAATTGGAGTACCAATCTATAGGTAATAAAGTTATAAAATTATACCCTCCGTAAGGAGGGTATTTTTTTGTCTACGTTACTATATCAGTTATTATTTTACCTTTATCAGCAATCTCAAATGGTCTACCAGATGGAGATGCATGCTTTGTTAATACATCGAGACCAGCTAAATGAGCTATAGTAGAATTAATATCAGATATGGTTACAGGGTTCTTAATAACCTTTGAAGCTGTATTATCAGTTTCACCATATGACATGCCACCTTTAACTCCAGCACCAATAAGGACTGTTGAGTATGCCTTAGGATAATGATCTCTCCCGGTGTTGACATTTATTTTAGGTGTACGACCGAACTCTGTAGCAATAACAATCAGAGTAGAGTCTAATAGACCTTCGCTTTCAAGATCTTGTACAAGAGCACTAACACCATCATCAAGCTCTTTAACTCGATCATCAAGCTTTGTAAAGTTATCTGTATGTGTATCCCAACCACCAGATGATACTTCAATAAACTTTATATCACCTTTAACTAATCTTTTTGCTAGTAATAATCCCTGACCTAATCTTGAAGTACCGTATTGATCTCTTTTCGCTGATGGCTCTTTACTAATATCAAATAACTCTAAGTCTTTTGATTTAAGAAATCTAACAGTATCATCGTAAAATTCATTATACGTGTCTGCTATAGGAGCATTAATCTTACTGTTAATAACTTTTAGAAGGGCCATTCTTTGTTGAAGTTTATCATCAACCTTAGAGTTCTTAAGTCCATCTTTAGGATCTACAATAGGTAGTGGTGATTGACGCTTTGGTAGGAAGCCAGATCCAGGATGTGTGCTTATACCGTTAACTAGAACAAAATCAGGAATAGCTTTATCTCTATCAGATAAATGTGATACCCATGACCCAAGCGATGGGTGTGTAATAGTTCCTAGCTGCTTATATGACGTTCTGCTGAGGTACTGTGCTTGTTGATGTGCCCCTGTCTTAGACGTTGTTGAGCGTATTACAACTGCCTTATTCATTACTTCTGCTAACTTAGGAAGTCTATGACCTATCTGGAAATCACCTCTAGTAATAATCTTTTCTGTATCTCCCATTACCTCTTTATCATCTTTCGGATCGAAAGTATCAATATGACTCATACCACCATCAAGGTTGATATAGATAATGTTTTTTGCCTTTACGTTATCAGCTACAGGAGTATCTGCATATGCTTTAACCCCGTATGTACTAGCTGCCAATGCTTGTATAAATGTTCTTCTTTCCATATTATATAATTAGTTTAAATTCATGGGAATTTATAAGCACCCAAACAATATCGGAGAATCCAACACCTTTAAATGCTTGTCGTTCTTCTTTAGTCGGTGATCTACCAATATAAGAGCGAAAGACATAATCTACAGCTTCCTCTCTTTTCAGATCTAAAAGTTTCTTACCAAGTCGACTCTTAACGGACATAAGCTCGTTAGTCATTCCAGAGTTCATAAGAGTTAATATTTGCATGATATTGGCTTCTTGATTGCCATTCTCTATCAATTCTCTATCTGATCCGCCAAACTCTAACATAAAGTTTCGCGCTCTACCATCAAAAATATGAGACGATCTAATAGCAAGGACCTTACCTACCTTAGGAGCTCCTTTGTAATACTCCCGTTCTACCTTTTTAAAGTCTTTATATATCTTTAATGCTTTTGTAGAGTTAAGAGTAGCTAGATCCGGAAACATATAGCGAAACGTTTCTATTCTATTTTCAGGTTGCCACTTATCAATATCACCTACACTTAGAGTAATAAGGCTATCCCAAAGTTGAGCAGCTGTCATCCGTCTCATAATTGGTCCTTGAAAGTTATCTTTAGGATCTGTTTCGCATCCATAGAACCTTGTATTATATAAAATTGAATTAAACTTTTTAAGATCGTATTTAACTTCTTTCATAATATAAATTAGATACGATAGTAACTTATCATTACGACTTTCTCTTAACTCATCATACTCTGCTATATTATTAAGATTTTCTATTAAAGCGAATCCAAATGCTTTATTCCATAGTCTATTAACAATATTAGCAGTAAAGGTAGGATGATCTTCACTTATCATCCATTGAGCAAAGCTTGGTTGTAGCTTATCTCTCTTACGAGTTTCCTTAACTCTACCACCTACAGGAGTGGATGCCTTTATAACTTCTCCCGGGTCACCGTCTCTATATTTGTAATCATGAGGTAAAGTGAGCACCTTTTTAAGATCGCTATCTACATTATTGCGATAACCTCCCTGTTGCCAAAACTGACCTATTTCATTTAGAGCTCCTTTAGTCTCTTTGGCTTTATCAGTCGCTTCAGCTTCCTTACGTAGCCTTTGATACTCTTTACGTTGACCTTTATCACTTCTTGTATTAACGGTAGTGAAAAAAGCACTCATTTCATAATATTCCATTTGTGACCAATCATCAAACGGGTGATCGTGACACTGCGCACAAGATACATCCATTCCAGCGAATGCTTGAAATGTATTAGATACATTATCTAGTAACATACCATCATCTCTTAGAAAGTAACCTACAGCGGGATTAGAATATATACTACCTTGTGCGGTTAAAATATTTTTAACTAATTTATCATAAGGGGTATTCTTTTTAATTTGCTCTCTAACCCACGTAATATATGTTTCACCAGATACATTCCCATTAAGCTTCTTCTTTAATCTTAGATTGTCTGCAAAGAAGTTAAACATTGATTCGTTATACCCCTGTGAGTTGATAAGATAATTAACTAACTCTCCTCTATCATTATATTTTTTAAACTCAATACTCTCTTCATAAGTAGGTATTCTTCCTACAATATCAAGAAAGGCTCTTCTAACAAATACATCATCAGATGATTTTTTAGGCATTGATAGTTTTTTATACTTAAGATCGCTTGAAATAAGCTCATCTATTTTATTACTGTAATTTACATCTTGTGCAAATAAGTTAACTGTAAGTATAGCAAATAGCGTTACTAATTTAACCATACTAATATTTATAGAAATCTCTTGAATAAACAAATCTATCCTTTAATATATTTGTATGGCAGTTAATAAAATTACCAAGCGAGAACGAAAGACTAAAAAGCGTCCTGGTGTAGTAGCCAAGACTAGAAGCTCAAATCACAAACACTCTAAGAACTATAAGAAAAAGTATAGAGGTCAAGGTAAGGTGAGATAAAAAAAGCCGAGCTTAAGCTCGGCTTTGTATTATTTTGAATAATATAACTTTCTTTCTAAGTCTCTGTACCTTTTATCTGAATGCCAGATCTCCTCTTGTTGAGGTGTATATTGACCTTCTTTAGTCTGTACTGTCACCTCCGGGGTCAATACTATTGTAGAAGGTTGATATATGTTTAATGTACTGTTTTTCAGCGAGGAGCTGGGACTGCAAGAGGTCAGCGCGCTCAGTAGCAGCAGCGCTCCGCTTGTTGCGTAAACTTTCAATTTCATTTATAATATCTTGTTGTTTATTTCTTGATTCCTGAGTAATATTATAGTAGAATGCCTTATTGCGTAATTGCAAATAAGCACTTAATGCTGTTAGAGCAGTTTTTACTAAACCTAACACCCTACTAGATTACTTCTTAGCTTTCTTAGCAGCTTCTTTAGCAGCGGCTTTCTCTTTAGCCTTACCAATGTTAAGCGCTAGTACTTCAATCACCTTATATACTTTGCCTAAAAATGTACCTTCCTTAGGGGTAGGTGTAAGAGCTGTAATAGATGATGCGAGAACAACAGCTGCTGCTACTACTCCGAACCATGGCTGATCTTGTACAAATTGTATAATAAATTCCATAACAATAATATTTAGGCTAGCCGTATCATTTTCCCAATTTTATAATAAATAGTTATATGTCTTTAGCAGATATTACAAAAAAAATACAATCTAAAGTAGGAGTTACTGCTGATGGATTATATGGTAAAAATACAGCATTAGGTATTATAAAAGGTTTAAAGCTTTCAAAAAAGGAACTTACGGAGATTATTCAACGTAAAGTAGGTTCCCTTCCTGATGGATCTTACGGTAAAAATACAGCAAAAGAAATTGCAAAAGCTTTAGGATTAGAAGAAAAAAAGGAACCTTCGGTAGTAAAGACTGCTAAAGTGGACGGAACTTATCCTGAAGTTTTTAAACCTTCACCAAACATTAGTAGTTCCCGTATTAAACCTGAAGGTGTAGTACTTCACCATTCTTCAGGTTCCTATGCAGGTTCGGTAAGTTGGATATGTCAGTCTAAATCTAATGTGTCTTATCACTGTATAATTGATACCGATGGTAGTCGCACATCTTTTGCAGATGACGACCGTAGATGTTGGCATGCTGGTAAGTCTAGATTTAAAGGGCGTGGTGGTTGTAATGGATTTCTTTTAGGTTTAGCTGTATCAGGTAATACAAAGACAAGAGAGTTAACTGATGATGAAGTAGCTTCGGCGGTAGAGTGGTTATTACCACGCTTTGAAAAGTGGGGATGGCCTAAGGATTTATCAACTATAACTACTCATAGAGAGATATCACCAGGTCGCAAGGATGATGTTGATACGAGAGCGGAAGAAAAAATTAAAGCAGCACTAAAAGCTGCATTATAGATTATGATTAAAAAACTAGAAAAAAATAAAGTAAAGGTATGCTGCGGTAAAAACGGTTGCCCTGTAGTAGAGAAAATTGACGAAGATCATTATAAAGTAACTGATGATGATGGTAATTCAATTGTAGTTAAGAAAGAAGAGCTTAAGTTAATGGGCGACGCTGTTACTACTATTAATGAGGACCAACAACTACTCAATGGGTAATGGCTGAAGTTGAAGATAAGAATCTGGAAAATGTAGAGGGAGCCTTTTACGTTGATGAGCAATGCATTGATTGCGATCTTTGTCGAGAACAGGCTCCAGATAATTTTACAAGAGAAGAGGATGAAGGTTACTCGTATGTTTACAAGCAGCCAGAAAGTGATGAAGAATTAGCTCTTTGCATGGAAGCGTTAGAAGGTTGTCCGGTTGAGGCTATTGGGGATAATGGATAATCTTTTTTTAGCTACATTTGCAGCTTATGGGTTGTGTCATATATTAATGTATGGTACTATCTTTAATATACCGAGAGTTAAGCTCACTAAAATCGAGTTCTTCAAAGAGCTGCTATCCTGCTCGTTATGTGTAGGTTTTTGGGTAGGGTTAGCTCTATCTACCTTTACAGAATATAATACTTTGGTATTTGCTTTGTACAGCGCAGCGACTTGCTACATTTTAGATCGCTTAACAGATAAGCTCTAGAGAGACTTTATATGCTCTTTTAACTGACCTAGCACGTGCACTGCGTACATCATTTCGTCTTTGTGTGCTTGCTCTATATGGTCATCTATCTTATCTAAAACGTGATGATTTTTAATATCCTTTACAGGTACCTCTTCATCTGAAACGGGTGCAGTTATATTTTGACCAGCTTGTCCGTATGAATATGCTGAGTACTGACCGCCCATTCCGGGATATGCTGTAGGTAACCTACCTTTGGAATAAGTTAAGTTTGAATCTGCATTAGCTGGTGCATATTGAGTATTAGGACCAAAATCAATAGACTGCCCACCATAACCTTCATATATCTTTTGAAGTTCAGCTAAATCGTTTTTCACATAATTATTTAATTGAAAGTTATAAATTATACAGTATAATACTAGTATGCATAAACAAAAGGTTGAGTATGATGTTATAGATTTTTTATCAAAATCCTTAGCGTTAAGATTTAAATTAAACGGTAGAGAGTTTACTCATGTTATAGGACTCTCTAGAGGCGGATTACTGCCTGCTAAAATTATTAGTTATGCATTAGATATCGATATGCTTGCATATGGTATTAGTAACTATAGCGGCACAACACAAAATAAAGAAACGAAAATAACTCAAAGTGTTGATTTTGACGAATTGGATCAAAGTAGTAGGCTTCTTATTATTGATGACAAGGCTGATACAGGTAAGACTATAGATTTTATAAAGGATAAAATAGGAACAAAGTTTGACTTTGTTAGATACGCTACATTATTTGCAGAAAAGAGAGCTAAAAAGAAGGTAGATCATTATGGTGTTTTAGTACCAGATAACACTTGGATTGACTTTCCTTGGGAATAATTATAATAGAAACAATGGCTCAGAGAAAAGTACAGTGCTTGATAACAGGTAATAGCTATACATTTGGTAAAGACTATTACCAGAAAAAAGTAGCAGAATATAAAGATGAGGATTCGTTGCGTAAATTTTTTGTAACGAAGAAGGCACGAACATATCTAAGTAGGGGGTATTCTGTAAAAGAAATACGAAATATTTTAAATGTAGATGATCCGGATTTACCGTCAGAAGACTCTCAAGATATAAAAGATATAATAGATCATCATAATTTAAATTTTAATACTAATAATAAAAGAGCGTTTAAAAATATTAACTTCTCTACACATAAATCAGATATAGAGGTGTCGGAATTTATAAATACTATAAGACAATATGAAAACTAAAACATTCACCGTACAACAGGGGTCTGCAAGTACCGTTAAGGTATTTGATGCACAGACTGGGTCCTTATATAGAATAATAGCTACCGGTGGTAATATAGTTTCTTCGCCTTACGTTTCTGGAAATACAGTTGCAGTTACAGTTGAGGTTGGTGGTAAGCGCTTTTCAAAGACGTTTGCTCTTCCGCATGGAGGTCTTCAATCTACAATGCCTCTTAATTGATATTTTAGTTCTTAACATATAATATAGAAAATAAATATGTCAATTTTCGAGGAACAACTGTCTCGCAAGCCTAACCATTATCCATGGACAGAGCAATTTATTGAGTCTATGCACAATGGATTCTGGACTGATAAAGAGTTTAGCTTTACTTCCGATGTTCAACAATTTAAGACCGCGCTAACTGATCAGGAACGTGAAATTATTGTTAGGGTTTTATCTGCTATTGGTCAGATTGAAGTCGCGGTAAAGAGTTTTTGGGCAAAATTAGGCGAAAATTTACCTCATCCCGCGCTTCAAGATTTAGGTTATGTTATGGCCAATACAGAAGTAATTCATAATAATGCTTATGAAAGGCTTTTAACTGTACTTGATATGGAAGATATATTTGAGGAAAATCTTAAACTCGATTTTATACAAGGGCGTGTTAACTATCTTCGAAAGTATACTCATAAGTTTTATAGTAGTTCTAAAAAGCAATATCTTTATGCCTTAACTCTGTTTACTTTATTTGTAGAGAATGTTTCTTTATTTTCTCAATTCTATGTTATTAACTGGTTCGCCAGATATAAAAACGTCTTAAAGGATACCGACCAACAAGTCAAATACACACGAAACGAAGAGAATATACACGCTCTCGTTGGTATTAAGATTATTAACACAATTCGTGATGAAATGCCGGAGCTATTTGATGAAGAGTTAGAAGAGCGTATAAGAGATGAAGCAGTTGAAGCGTTTAAAGCAGAAGCAAAAATTGTTGATTGGATGATTAATGGTATTAAAGAACCGGGTCTCGATGCCGATACTGTAAAGGAGTTTATTAAAAATAGAATTAACACATCTCTCGAACAAATAGGATTTAAAACCGTATTTGAAGTAGATAATGATCTTTTAGAAGCTACAATGTGGTTTGAAGAAGAACTTCTTGGTAACAATATGACCGACTTTTTTCACTCCCGCCCCGTGGAGTACTCTAAAAAGAGTCAGTCGTTTGATGAAGATGATCTATTCTAGAAGATTATATTTATTATGAGTGACATATATTGGCTTAACGACGATTCTCGTAAGTTTCTCGAAAGAGGCTACTTACTTCCTGGTGAAACACCTGAGCAGCGAATTATAGATATCGCGCAGAAAGCGCAAGAGTATCTAGGTATTGAGGGCTGGGCAGATAAGTTTACTGATTACATGCATAGAGGATTTTATTCTCTTTCATCACCTATTTGGTCTAATTTTGGTAGAGAGCGAGGCTTACCTATTTCTTGCTTTGGTTCATACATACCTGACGATATGGAGAAGATTCTTGGTAAGATTGCTGAGGTTGGTACTATGTCTAAAGTAGGTGGTGGTACTTCAGCTTATTTTGGTGATGTTAGACCTAGAGGAGCTGAAATTTCTACCGGAGGTTCTTCTACTGGTGTGCATCATCAGTTAACAGTCTTTGACGCTCTTACAAATTATATTTCACAGAGCAACGTGAGAAGAGGTTCTTTCGCAGCTTACTTACCTATCGATCATGATGATATTGAAGAGTTTTTAGGTATTCGTGGTGAAGGTAATGCTATTCAAGATCTTTCTATTGGTGTTACAGTTAGTAATGAATGGATGAAGTCTATGGTTGCAGGTGATAAACAAAAGCGTAGTTTATGGGGTAAGGTTATTAAAAAGCGATATGAGTCAGGCTATCCATATATTTTCTTCTCTGATAACGCAAACGATAATGCACCGCAAGTCTATAAAGATAAAAATAAGCGAATTAACGCATCTAACTTATGTACAGAGATATTCTTATCTACAGAAGAAGATGAGTCTTTTGTGTGTGATTTATCTTCGTTAAATCTTGCAAGATGGAAAGAGATTGAAAAGACCGATGCTATAGAGACTTTAACATATTTTCTTGATGCGGTTATGACAGAGTTTATTAACAAGACTAGAGGTGTCAAGAATATGGAAGCGCCTCATAAGTTTGCTGTTACGCAAAGAGCTCTTGGTGTGGGAGTATTAGGATGGCATTCTTATTTACAGCAAGAGAGTATTGCTTTCGAGTCAATGGAAGCTAAGTTACAAAATTCTGTAATCTTTAAAACCATCCAAGAGCGTACAACTAACGCTTCAAAGAAGATGGCTGTAGAGTATGGTGTACCTTCGCTTATGGAGGGGTACGGTTTACGTAATAGTTGCTTAGTAGCTATTGCTCCAACAACAAGCAGCTCCTTTATTTTAGGGCAAGTCAGTCCTTCTATTGAACCTCTTAATAGTAATTACTTTACTAAGGATTTAGCTAAGGGTAAATTTACTTATAAGAACCCTGAACTTACAAAAGTTCTTATCTCATATGATAAGAACGATACTACAACCTGGAGAAGTATTCTACAGAAAGGAGGTTCAGTTCAGCATCTTAAGTTTCTTACAGAACACGAAAGAGAAGTATTTAAGAATTTTGGCGAAATTACACAGAAAGAAGTACTTATTCAAGCTGCACAGCGACAGCCTTATATTGATCAAGGCCAGTCTATTAATCTACAAGTACCGCCGAAAACACCACCTAAAGAGGTTAATGCTCTTTTAGTATGGGCGTGGGAAAATGGTATCAAGTCCTTATATTATCAACGAAGTGCTAACCCAGCTCAAGAGCTAGCGCGCTCTATAAATGAATGCTCTACTTGTGAAGGATAATAATTTTAAATATATGAAATGGAAATACAATAACTCTGAAGAAGAGGAACAAGAAAAACAAGTACAGTTTATAGTTAATAGTTCACCTGCAGGTGGAGGTGGTTCTGTGACTAGAGTAGTCGAAAATAATGTATATTTTTATGGTGATGTTACTGAAAGCAATGCACTTGAACTTAACTCTACTCTATTTGAAGTAGATAGAAAACTTAGTATAACTAAAGAGTTTCTTGATGTAAATCCTATTATAAATCTAAGAATTAACTCGTACGGAGGTTCGTTATTCGCTGGTCTAGCGACAGTTGACTGTATAAGAAATCTCAAGAGTGATGTACATTCACATATCGACGGAGCTGCAGCTTCAGCAGCTACTATTATATCAACAGTATGTAAAAGAAGATATATTGGTAAATATTCTAAAATGCTTATTCATCAACTTTCTTCTTTAGCATATGGTAAGTATACTGAACTAGAAGATGATATGGAGAACAACAAACACTTAATGGAAACCATTAAAGCTATCTATAAGGCTCATACAAAAGTACCTATGAAAAAGTTAGATGAGATTCTTAAACATGATTTATGGTTTGACTCTAAAGTTTGCCTGCAGCTTGGATTAGTGGATGAAATAAAATAGCTCTACTGAGGTACTTTCTTTTCATTAACAACCTCTCTTGGTTGCGTTGAATAGCCATTTCTGTTAATACCCTCACCTATAGCCTTATCTCTTAAACCTTTATGATCTTTCATTAGACGTAAAGGTAAGTTGTTAAAGTTGTGGGAATGAGGGTAATTTAATATTAGATCGTCTGTCGCATCCGCATATACAGGATAGAAGGCGCCTCCTATCTCACACTCGCCTATCTTTAATTTTCTAGGCTCATCTGTGTTAAATTTACCAAGTAGAGTAGTAAATTCAGTTTGCTGTACCTCGCAAGGAGCAGTAATGTGATGGGTATATATTTCACCTTCTGCGTATAGAGAGCCTGATGTAGTTATATTATTTTTAACTCCTAATCCAGGCTCTATAAATACCTGCTTATTAGATCTTATATTAATACCAGCTCCGGAATTACCAGCAGAAGCAATTTCTATGTTCTCCGGGCTAGTTATAGATACACCATACTTACCGGATATATCTACTTTACCTCCTAATACCTTTGTATGCGTACCGACAACCTCAACTGAGCCGGTCGACTTTAGCTGTATACCACCTGACCCTACTAATACATTATACCTATTACCTACAGTTAGGGTATAATTACCAACAGGAAAATTCATAGAGTTATCTACATCTTCCAAGTGCGGTACACTACCAACATTTACAAAAGTTAGATTTGGACCAACAACTACTTCTTGAGGTTGCGATCTACCAACGGTGTCGATCCTTACAGACTGATAATCATTAAAAGCAGCTCCAACTGTTTGCGTCTTACCCCTCTTTATAAACTCAATTTCATCCCCACCGTTACCTAATTTATCTTCAATACTATTCAAAGTATCTTGCAAATCCTTTATTGTATCAGGTAAATCCTCATGTTTTTTCTCAGGTTCCCATTCTCCACCTTCAGTTGCTGAGTTTTTATCTACACCCTCTGGATAACTTACATTACCTGATTCTATATCCTCATTTTCTGGTGAGGTAGATTCTGGTGGAGTATCAGGTGTAAAAATTGGCTTAACATAAGCTGTAACTTCATCTGTACCTGAATTTACAATAGCGCTACCTGCATACCCCGTAACATCACCACCTCCATTCTCTTTTGAATTTGTTGGAGTATATGTTTCCTCTTTAGTAGAGTTATCACCTCTCGTACCACCGCCTGAAGTACGTTTAATTTGAAATAGAGCATTATCTTGAGATACCGGCTGGTAGGTATTCTTCCAATTCTCCGCCGCTTCTAAATTAGAGTCATTAACAAACCCTTTAAGAGAATAAGTATTTTCCTGTACCCTCTCAATACTATCTTTACCAGTATAAACGCTTCTATTCTTACCTACAGAAGTGAAACTATCATTAATAACCTTAACTTGTTTGTTGTTAGTGGCTAGCTCATTGTTAACTAAATTATTTAAAGAAATATTCGATCCACTATATTGCGATATTTTAATTTCCTCTCTATCGGTAGAATTGTTAATATCAACAGCTGCACCTTTTTGATTTAGTATAGACTTACTTCTATACTCTTGCTTTTCTTGATCTAAACTACTCATCGTCTATTTTTTTTAAATTTTCAAAAATACCTGGATAATCTAAAGTTTGCTGATCTTCATTATCCGAATCGGTTAATGTTACCGATTGTCTAAAGTCAGTTCTACTACCTATATAGACAGGAAAGTTTAAATCTCCACGGTAGTGAAATACCCATACTTGTGAACCAACTGATGGTAAACCGAACATACCTTTAGCTTTATTAACATGATTGCTAGGTCTATAGTTATAGCTATACGGGTTGTTAATACCTGAGTAATTACTTTTTGGATCTGTAAAGAAATCTCCAGCGTTAGTACTAAAATTTTCATATAAAAAAGAAGGTCCGAAACTACCGGTATCTATAGTAGGTGGTTCATCGTTTTTATTATTATTTTCAAAATCTTCCGTGTTATTACTATCACTTATAGCAGCTAGCTCCTCGACAGATTGATATCTAGCTGGTCCGCTTTCTCCAAATATTGGAAAACAAGGCTCTGCGTATGGTAGTAATTTAGATATTTCTTCAAACACTTTTGCATCTTTCCAAACATCTTTTTCATTATTTGTACCTGGAAATCTAAAATTTAAATTGCTATAATTTTTTAACCAGTCTTCTAAAGGCTGGTTAGATATTTCAGGTATAAATACCTTTATACGGTAGAGCTTTTGAGGGTCCCAATTCTTAACTACTATACCTTTATAGAAGTTAGTATCATCTCTCTTATATTCTACCGCTGCATTAGAACCACGAACAAACATTATACATATTTAATCTTGAATATATGTAATACGTGGTTATAATACTGTATGCTTGTAAGTCATGAATCACCTATCGCTATTCTTGAAGAATCGAAGTCTTATAATGATTACGATTATGCTCTCGTTCATCTATTCGAGTCACATCCAGAATATTATAATTTTTTTAAACGCTCGCTGGCTGCCGGTCGTGAGGTGCTTCTTGATAATTCGATCTTCGAGCTTGGAGAGTCTTTTGATCCTAAAAAATATATTAAGTACATCACTGAACTTAATCCTACCTTCTATATTGTGCCTGATGTTCTTGAGAATGCACAAGCTACAATGTCTTCTTGGAATAAGTTCTTCTTGAACTATGGTGCTGATCTTAAAGGTAGAACTACTATTGGTGTTGTTCAAGGTAATACATATCAGGAGCTTGTTGATTGTTATAAGTTTATGTCGGATAATGCTGACTATATCGCTATTTCTTTTGACTATAAGTGGTACGAAACAGTTACTACAACTAATAGAACTGGGCGTGCAGGAATGCTTGATCGCTGGGCTGCCGGCCGTCATGGTCTTATTACTCGTCTAGTTGTTGATGGAGTATGGAACTCCCGAAAGCCTCATCATCTACTTGGCGCCTCTCTTGCTCGAGAGTTTGCAGGATACGCGCCTATTGCCTCCGAACTTAATATAAGATCTCTTGATACTTCTAACCCAGTGGTGGCAGGTCTGCTTGGTCATCGTTATATGGCTAATCAAGGGCTTAATCATAAGCCTTCGATGATGCTTGCTGATATGATCGATGTTGACGTAGATCCAGATCAGATGGATGATATTATTTTTAATACAAAACAATTTAAAAATATTATAGGTCGTTATAAATAATACATATGAAACGTGGCGGTCTAGTTTATACTAATGATACCGATTTTTACCCATTAATAACAAGACGAGTTACTAGATTTTTTCTTTATGCGTGCGTATGGTTATTTGGTGCAGCAACTATAATAGGACTACCGCTACTTATTTTGATGATGATCGGTAAATACCATCCCAATCTATAAGAGGCTGCTCTTTTAAGTTCAGAATTCTTTCCGACATCATATCATAATAGTTTGATAAAGTAGGTATTCCTCGTTTATTAAACTTAGCATGTTTCAGTGCAGCGTCCCAATCTTGTTCTCTATATGCAGCTAAAAAGGCATTATGATTTGGTAGATTTTTTAACGTAGGTAGTATAGTGTAAATCTTAACCCCTTCAGTTTTACCTTTAACTGCAACCGTATCTAGTTCATAGAAGTTGAAGTTATTATTATCTTTTACAGTATTCTCACCTACCAATATACCTACCTTGTAATTTTTAGTTTGACTTTCTAATCTAGCAGCTAGATTAACTGCATCTCCTAGACATGTATAATCAAATCGTTGATTAGATCCCATATTACCAACAACAACATCGCCAGTATTGATACCTATACCCATTTTAAGCTCTAAATCTTTATCCTTTAATTCAACGTTAAGTTTTTCTAACAACACAAACATTTGCAAAGCACATTCTAATGCATTATCTCTATGATCTTCATCATCTAAAGGAGCATTCCAAAACGCCATTAATGCGTCTCCTATAAACTTATCAACGGTACCGTTATTTTCTATAACACAACCAGTCATAGGAGTAAGGTACTTATTTATAAGATCAGTTAGCTCTTGAGGGTTAGATTTAAACGTTTCGCTTATAGTAGTAAAATCTCTCAGATCACTAAACAAAATGGATAACTCTCTTGTATCTCCACCTAGCTGTAAGTTTTGAGGATTTTTTTGTAATAGCCTAACTATTGACGGTGCTAAATAATGCTCAAATTGATTCTTAATAAGCTTCTTTGTTTTATTTTCTTGTACAAATCTTACAAAAGTAGCAGCTGACCAAGTAATAAAAATAGTAGCTATAGGCCACGTAAAATCATATAGTTTACCTTGCTCAAATAATAAAGCGCCTAACCACGGTAGAACACCTACACTTATTAAACAAAACGCTAAACTAATAAAGTATGGTAACCATAACGCGCCGATAATTATAACGGAACATATACCAGCGGTAACTAATAGTTCATGCATAAAAAATTCTTCATTTCTTTCTAATCGATTTTCATCTATTATCATTTGCAAGGCGTGACAATTTACTTCATGCCCGTAACTAATACCAGTTGAAGTTGCTATAGTATTAGCTAGTCCTTCTCCGGTAATACCTATTATAGCTATCTTGTCTTGTACTGCAGACCAATCTGCATCTTTAAAAGAAACCTTATCAAACTCATACTTAAAGTTCACCCACACTCTAGAATTTTTATCTGTTATTATTGGATCAAAGCCAGGTACTCTAATAGCCTCAACTCCCACTTCACTTACTTTAGCTTGATATGATTGCTCTCCAGAAAATAACCTTATAACTTCTAAAGGTATTGTTGGATAAGCTTCTCCCTTAATCTGAATAACTAATGGTAGTCTTCTTACAACACCATCTAATTCAGGAGCTGTAAGTATCATACCTACACCGGCAGCAACTTCACCTAATTCTTTTACTGGTCCTATAGCTTCCGGATAATCAAATAACCATCCATCTAAACTTTCTCCTATAGTGGCTAGCCCTCTTGGTACTGGTTCTCCTTTACCTTTTGTACTTGCTGATTGTCCGATTATAACTGGTGCTTCATTTAGTAATTCTATGAGTTCTTGATCCCCACCCAATCTATCCTTTTCAGCAAATAGTATAGGTACAACCACCAATTGAGCTCCACTTTCATAGGCCTTTATGATACCTTGTGCAATAAGATCACGCTTCCAAGGCCATTGTCCATATTCGTCTAAACTATCTTCATCTATTTCTATTATAGCAATATTTTCAGATCTAACCTTTTCTTGATTGTTTTGATAATAATCCAAGCCTTTTAATCTTGCCGTCTCTAAAAAGAAAGGATCGAGTATACGCAAACAAGTAAATATTATAGTTACTACTAAGCATATAGCATAGTTTTTTATGTTAAAGATTTTCATTGTTGCTTTATATTGAATTGAACATTGTTACCGGAATTAAATTTAGCATTAATAATGCTGCCTTTATTATCATAATTAACCGTAACGTTGCTTCCATCTTCAACAATTAACGATATCATATTATCTTTATCTTTAGAAAAGAATACATATCTTCCATCTTCCATCTTTAAAAAAGTATTCATTATTTGTTTTTCCTTTCTTTTAATTTTTATATCGTCAAAATCTTCGTCTTTTTCTTCTTTATCTCCCGCGTTATTATTATTTTCGTTATTATCGTTATTGTTTTTCTTTTTTGGCTCCGCAGGACCATCCTGCTGTATAACTTGAGGTGGGGTAGGAGGGGCTATAGCTGTTGTTACTGTAGTTGCTTCATATGCTTGATTAAGAGTTACCGTACCACCTAATGTTGATACATCGATAGAACCAACATAACTTTTACCTGCCTCATCTGTTGAAGGTAAAAGTATAAAACTACTTGCTCCGTCTTCTTGAACGTTCATAGTAAAATCTGTACCTCTAACAGATACCGAAGCAGTAGGTGATTTTATTTTTACATTTTTTCTCGAATTTTTAGCTATTTTACCTGATGAATATCTAATAGTACCTAACGCAGCTTTAAGAGATAGTTTACCTGTCTTTTTCTCTGGGTTATAAACAAACTCATCTATAATTAACTTAGAATACTCTGTTACACTTACCTTAGTATCATCTACAAACTTTATATCAGCTCTACCTTTTAACGTTTGTATAAGATCACGCATTTCAACAGGAGTATCAACTTCTGTTAAAATCTTGTCACCCTTACGAGTTATTTGAGCTGCTCTTGTTTGAGCAGTTACATTACCAACTTCAGCTAAACTGGTACTAAATAAGCAAAGTAATATACTAAGGGTTAACGTTACCTTGAGGGGTGCCACCTGGATTAGAGTAGTCATTAACTGGCGTGACTGAGTTGTCAGTTTGCTCAGGCATATATGTTGGCTCAAACCCTCCATCAGTCTGGAATATTTGGTAATTGTTTTCATTTCCAAGAATAGAAAGTTCTATGAATTGACTCTCAGAACCTACTTGCGATATTAATAAATTATTACTACTTCCGAAAACATCAACTAGTTGAGAGTGACCAATCAAACCACCGTGACCTTCTTGATAAGAACTAATAGTGTTTAAAGATCCTCCGATAAAGTAATCTGTAAAGGTATAAGAAGTATCAAATAGAAGTAACTCAACATCGTTTGTAGCACCTTCTACGTTAAGGTTAATTACTCCGTTATTGACTGAAGCTTTTTGAGAGTCTTCCTGATTACCAGCAATTAATACATTATTAGAATCACCTGCTACAAAAGTATTTACAGAGTTTTGGTCTCCTTCAAGAGCTAATATTACCTCATTAGCATCTCCTTCAACTTGAAGATTTACTACTTCTTCGTTACCTACAGAATCAATATCTACTAAGTTTTGATTACCAATAGTTGCTACGTTAAATATAACTTCTTCACCTTCGATTCGTGATCGATTTGTACCTTCACCTAATTTATTAGCAGATCCAATTTGTGATATATTAAAAACACCTGCACTACCAATCTGGTCCAAATAGATTTCATTACTACCTAATACTAAGCCTGTAGAGGCAAGTATGCTGAGAGAGAATACTTTTATCTTCATACTAGTATTTATGAAAAAATACCAGTTTATTCTACTTCTCCAGAGGTATTTACAAACTTCCACATCTTCTTCTCCTCCCCTTTATTTATAATATTAATTATAGCTAAATCAATAGCAGCTCTAGTAGCCACAGAAACCATTTCATTTTTAGCGAATCCATATTCAACTTCTAATGGGTTAATATCATTCTTAACATATTTAAAAACGTCACTTCCTAGTGATATAGAGTATATAGTTTTTGATACAGTTGAAGATAAAAGTATTTCACTAGTTAATGTGCTTACAAATCTTATAGAAACAGTAACTACATCTTTTCTATACTGCTCTGCTGCTCCTAACCCTAGATAAGAAGCTCCCATACCACCTGTAACGTAATTAGTATCGTATCCAATAATACCTCCATGTATGAGTAACCCAGCAAAAAGCATAGGTTGAAGACCTGTATCATCATCTTCTGTAAAGTCTTCTCTAGTTTGTTGTACTACTGCCCGTTCGCGCATAATACTATCTAGCTGACCCCTTTCTAATACTTTAAACCAATTTCCTGATTCTAGTAAAGATTCAATTAACCAAGCCTCGGCTCCTTGAGTTACAGCTGAGGAAAAGCTCGCATAATTATCTGATTGTTTCCGCTGCCCTGTTAGATCTTTAAAGTCAGATACACCTATATAGATAGCCGCACCATCCAATACGGGTAGCTCCGCCATCTCTGTTTTTAAAGGGGTTGGAGCTACAACTGGCGATTCTTTTATATCCTTTTTGAGATAACTACAACCACCTAATAGCAAAAAAGAGCTTAATAGGCTAGTTGTCAGGAGTTGTTTCATCAGTAGTAGGCTCAGGCAGTAGAAGTGAACCTATCGGAATTAAGATTTCCGTTAGGTTTCCATCTGTATCGGTTACAGTAAGATTAATTTGATTGGCTAGTTTATACCATGAAATGACATTACCATCTAAATCAAATGATCCGGATTCATTACTTGTATCTGCAAAAAGCTGTTCTGTAACTTGCTTAGAAAGTTCAGAGTAAATACGCGACTGTAAATTAGTCATAAAGACATTTAATGGAGTACGTTGAGCAGCTAGATTAGCTTGAATCTCTAATGATTTAATTTCGTCTCTAACGGTTTTTTTTCTAGCAGCAGAAATGTTTTCTAAATTAATTTTATGTGAACTATAACCAACTCCATTAAACGATGGAGATTTAAATCTAAATGTTAATTGATCTGCAGCTGCAGATGTTATCATGAGTGCTATAATTAATGCCTTCATATAGTTATTTATTTTTTGGACGAGTGTTAGGGGACTTTTCCTCTGTAATAAGATTTATTTTCATCGTAAGTCTAATCATATCGTTATCTAACATACGAACTTTATCTATCAAACCTATTAACTTACCGGTAGTTTCTTCAATAACTGGCTTTATTTCAGTTGTTACCCACTTCCATATGTAATATACAAAGTAACCTAAGCCACAGGCTGCTATGACCGGAAAGCCATATTTGCTTACCATATCAACTACCGAGTCCATTAGTCCTTACGTGAGTCCTCTTTTCCGTCAGCTGCAGCTAACCTTTCTAAATTTGGTTTTTTGTTAAACGCAACTGATATCAGAGTATCAATTTTAACAATATCATTATTCATAGTGTCAATTCTATTTACCAAACCGGTAATAAGATTATTGAGACTTTTAATAGAACCGGTAAGCTCTGTTAGAATAAACTTAAGAATGATAAAAATAAAGAATCCAGCAATTAGAGCACCCGCAATAGGAAACCCTACTTTTTCAGCCACCTGTAAAAATTCATCCATTTAAATTATTTAGTTGAAAAGTAGATTTTACTCTATATAATAATAGTGGACTCATGAGTCAGTTAATATTACATTTGATTGGAGACTATCTACTTCAGTCAGGCTGGATGGCAGCTAATAAAGCTAAATGCCACTTTGCAGCTTTTATACACGCGTTAGTTTATTCTACACCATTCTTATTACTACAACCTTCGTTAAATTCTTGGTTAGTTATTTTTGGTACACATTTTTTGATAGATAGATATAGTTTAGCTAAGCATGTAGCTAAGCTTAAGAACTTTCTAGCGCCGAAGAGCCATTGGCCTCAAAACGGGGACTTATCCCACTTTGGCTATTGTAAGAAGACACCAGATTTTCTTGCTATGTGGCTACTTATTATTACTGATAATACGTTGCATTTAATGATTAACTTCTTATCATTGAAGTACCTATGAAGAAATGGATAGCTTTATTTTCTCAGACAGGAGGCGAGATCGTTGATCTCGCTTTACATTTTGATAAATGGCCAGATATTATAGTTACTAACAATAACGATGAGTCAAAGTGGCATCCTCAAATACGAGATCTACATAGTAGCGGATTATCTAGTATGAGTGGTAAGTCTAGAGTTCAGGTAGTAACTGATATACAAGCAAAAACTGCCAACTTTTTACATAAATTGGCAGGGGTAGATTCGTCAATTACGTTACATGGTTGGCTTCGTATTATTCCAGAAGATATTTGTAACATATATACAATTTATAATGGTCACCCAGGTCTCATTACTGATTATCCGGAGCTGAAGGGTAAGGATCCACAGGAGCGTATGTTTAATAGCGGTAACTATACTTATTATGGTAGTATAGTTCATAAGGTAGTACCTGAGGTTGATAGTGGGGAGATAGTTTCAGAAGTAAAGCGGTTTAATACCTTAAAGACTTTAGATGAAGTATTTGCAGGATTAAAAAGTACTTCTTTAGCAGCTTGGATTGACTTCTTACAAACAACAGATATAATTAAAAGATGCTGATATCATTCTCTGGAGCTCAAAGTACTGGTAAGTCTACGTTACTTAATATTTTAAAGGATAATAATTCTGATATTTTTATAGTTGATGAAGTAACTAGAAAGATTAAGCGTAAGTTCAATATGCCTATCAATGAGGATGGCGGCGATCTTACGCAATATATGATTATGAATGATCATATAGAAAACGTTTATCGCAAGTCGTATGCTGAGCATACTATCTTAGATAGGTGTGCTGTTGATGGTATTGTGTATACTGATTGGTTAGTTAGACAGGGTAAAGTAAGTAAGGTTATATACGATGCTGCATTAAGAGTTTATACTCATTTAATAGATAAGTATGACGTTATATTTTATACGAATCCTCATGATGTTCCGCTGGTAGATGATGGTGAGCGTTCTGCTGATATAAATTTTAGAAACGATATTATTGAATTATTTGAAGGTTATTTAAATGGGTTTGATAATATAGTTACTCTATCAGGCACGGTAGAAGAAAGGTTAAAAATTGTAAAAGAAACTCTTGAAGAACGAGGGTTAGATATTAAAATTAATTAAGTTATGGCATTAAAAGAACTAGACAATAGTAATATTAGTAAGCATTTGGGTCAATCGTCTCAATATAAAGATACGTATGACCCAGAGCTTTTAGTAAGAGAGCCTAGAGCGTCTAATAGAACGCATCTAGATATTGAAGATGATAATCTACCTTTCGACGGAGGTGATACTTGGAATGCGTATGAAGTATCTGGACTTACAGATCATGGATTACCAGTAGTAGGTATTGCGAAGGTTTATATTCCTTGTGATAGTCAATTTATCGTTGAGTCTAAATCCTTTAAGCTATATTTTAACTCCTTTAATATGACTAAGCTTGGTAAAAATCAAGATGAAGTATTAAAGACTATTGAACGAAATGCGCAAGCAGATCTTACAGAGTTGCTTGAACGTAATGTTGAAGTAAGAGTTGATACTAACGAGCGTGTACTTGGTGAAGTTACATCAGCAAATGATGAATGGGGTCATAACTACCGCGAGTTTAGTCATATTACTCTAGAAGAAGAGTATCCTATTGACGATTTGGAGTTTACCGTTTATCAAGAGACTCCAGAACTACTCGTTACTGTTCAGAATGATGTAGATGTAGTTCGTTATCATAGTGCACTGCTTAAGTCTAACTGCCGTGTAACTTCACAACCAGACTGGGGTGATGTGTATATTGAAATTGAAGGGGATAAGGCTGTTGATCCTATCTCTCTACTTAAGTATATTGTCTCTTTTAGGGACGAATGTCACTTCCACGAAGAAATTTGTGAAACTATCTATAAGCGCTTATATGATATCCTTGAACCAGATAAGCTAGCTGTTAGATGTTTATATGCACGTAGAGGTGGTATTGATATTAACCCTGAGCGATATTCAGATGTTAGTATGCGACATTTTACCTTACATGATGTTACAGTACCTCATGTAAAGACACCCAAGCAGTAGTACAAAAAAAAAGCCGGCCTATATAGGCCGGCTTTTTTAATTTATAGGGTTAATCTATCTTCAAGGAATTTGGTTTAGTTTTACGAATATATACTTCTCCATACACTTCTAATTTACCAGTTTCTTCTTGAAACTTCTTCTGTGACATCTTTCTCCAATTCTTTAGACCCTTGTATATCTCCTCAGCTTTTTTTTCTACATACTTTACATCGTCATAGTGTTTCGCGCACTCAGCGTAAGGTCTCGCTTTAGCATTAAAGTGATAGAATGATGGTAATGCGTAGCCGCCTTTCTTCTTACTAGCTTCGGCTGTTTTAGCAGCTCCCTGCTTACGCTTCTCGATAAACTTAATAAATAACTTTTCAGCTGATGTAACAGTATCTTTAAATGCTTCTATAAGTCTTAAGAACTTCATAAATTTATTTATTATAAAAACAAAAAAAAGCAGTAGGACTTTCGTCCTACTGCTCTTAATTTTAGCTTGATTGAGCTGTATCCTAGAAGTATACAGATTGCGATGCTGGAGTAAACGCGCTACCAAGTCCATTAACAAGTATGACATGGTAATAGAGATCCGCCCCGAAGATATTATCGACGACGCCATAACGTGTAAGCAAGCCAACACGTGGAGCGAAGTCATTCGGGCCGATTGTTCTCTGAACCATGACAGGAATGTACGGACAGTAGATAATACCAGTATCGTAGAACTCTGGACCCTTGTAACCAAGGAGAGCATACTCAATACCACTCTCCGGAGATTGTCCGGTATAGTAGTTTGTGTACGCGTTGTCGTTCTGAACTTCAGTACGGGTATCACGGTAAACGTTAAATCTTCCACCAATTGAACCAACCTTGGCAATACCAACAGGTTGTGTATTCACGTCACCTTGAACAGGTACCCACTGGAATTCAGGGAGCATTTCAAGAATCGCGCATACACGAGGAGTTGCAACAATAAAGTTAGCAGCGCCTCTTCTGTTACGTACAGCAATACGATTGGCCTCAATGATTAATCTCTGATAGAAATCACGATTGCGCTCAACTAACCAGCGACCATCTGCAGAAGCAGGTGACCAGGTAGAGAAACGGCTATTTCCGAGTGCGGATTGGATCATTCTCATGAGCATTTCACGATCGATCTCAGCTTGGATCTCATACGACATAGCGTTTGTGATCTCAGCGTCAACATCGATTCCGTTCATGTTCTTGAGGTCCTGCTCGAGTTCAACCGACCAGCGCGCGCCTAAACGACGTGTACCAGCTTCAACGGCTGTCTTCTCGAACTTAACCTCCATTTGAGGAATGTTTCCAGTGATTTCGAAAGCAGAAAGTATCTGAGCTACACCTCTATCTTGTTCAGCAAATGTCCAATCGCTACTTCCATGTAATTCATTGGAAGAAGCGCCGGTAAAGCGGGTATCAAGTAATTGATAACCTGCCTCAGAACCTGCATCAGCTCCTGCGGCCCCGGTATAACCGAGCCCGTTGCCGCCTGCAGCTGCTTGTGTCTTACCGTCAGTTCCGGTACCGAGGTACTCAGACTGATAGGCATAACGAAGAGCAAAAGCAAGTCCGACTGGACCTGACATAGGCTGGACACCTACGATCTCATTAGTGATAAGCTCAGGAAACGTACGACGAATCATCGGGATTAAGACTTTTGGTAGACGAGCATCACCAGCTGCGTATGTATCACCAGAACTAGCCTGGCCAGCAGGGTTAAACACTGTGTTAGACACAGTAGTACCCTGACCGAGAGAACCTCCGTTAACAGAGGAAGACTCTTCAATACACCACTTCTCCTGGTTCTCTAAGAGAACAGCAGTATTTAAGCGGGTGTGGTCATCTTCAATAGCCTTAACGCTATCAGATGTATAATCAAGAACAGGAGCCCACTTCTCTAAAAGTGAGTCCGCTCTATCTCTATCAATAAATGATTGTGGTTTATTCATAATTTAATTATTTCCTTTCTTTTCGACCTACATGGGAATAAATCCCAAGATACTCAGGTGACAAGCACCTCATTGTTCGGGGTTAAAAATTACTTCATTCGTTGTAATTCCGAAAGATATGGGTTAGCTACCGGAGTTTGTTTTTCTTCGATAACCTTAGGGGCATCAGCTTTTACTTTACGATTTGTAAATGCCTCCTCTTTGATTACATCAATTCTTTCTTGCTCTTTCTTATCAAATAAACGAGCAGTGTAATCAAAATTCTCTTTAATAAAGGTTGGTGACTTATCACCTAAAACTTTTGTAAGATACTCTTTCTTCTTTTCTGGTAATCCTGATGTCTTACGCTCTAAGAACAGATCGGATTGTGTAGTATTGTAAGCTTCTTTAAGGAGATTGTTCTCTTTTTCAACTTCATTAAGTCTTGCAGTAAGTTCATCAATAGTATTCTTACCTTCCATAACAGCGCCTTTAACCGACTCTTTCATTAATGTAGAATCGACGGCTAATACGTTTCTTAAATTACTAAGTACTTCAGCAGCAGTTCTATTCTTGGTTGCTTCTTCGATTGCTTGAACCGGGACAGCTTCGTCAATATACTCTTCAATATAATCTGAAATAGACTCTACTAATGTTTCTTTAAAGTTAGAAGCGTCTTCATTAATTTCTTTTTCATACTTCTTAACAACCTGTATAAGTTTGGTAGCATTGCTAGTATCAACTGCTTCTACTACTCTTTTAAGCTTGTCTGTATGATCTTTATCAATAGCTGCTACCAACTCTTCCAACTTCTCAGCATAAAGCTCATCTTGGTTAGTTAAAGCTGCTTCAACAGATAATTCGACCTTATCTTTGATCGCAGTTTCTATAGCATTTACAGAGTCTTCTGTTAACACTTCTTGGAGTTCTTTAGGCAATAATTCGTTGTTCATAATTAAAAGAGTGGTTTTTCAGTTGCTTTATCGATTCTAGTTTTTATCTTGTCCTCAATAACGCTCTTCAAATATTTATTCGCCTGAGCGTAATTTTTGTTGGAAAGTTCTTCTATAAATTTAGAAATCTTATTTTTTTCTTCCATATTATTATTTATTAGAGTTTATTGATAAAACTTATGATTCTTTCTGTTAAAAATCTGTCTATATCTTTCTTAGGTAGCTTTGATACACTTTCTTCAAAATTATCGTATAGTTCTTCATACTTACCATCATCAGCTAAAACCCACTGTTTGGATTCTAAGATACCATTAACAAAGGCTTTCGGGTATGAAGGATCAGCTACACAATCAACAGCAACTAACTTCATGTTTTTAACTGTATTATGATTACTACCTTCTTCTAATGTACCTAATGCTCTTGAAGACATACCGACTTTTACACCATCATTTATAAGGGCACGTACGATTTGTCCACAAGGAGTTGTTAAAACTTTAGACTTTCCATAAAAAACATTATCATCTTGCGTGATTTCTGTTACAATATGACAAGCTCTCTCTAAGTCTACATCAGCAGAAGTAGGGTGATTTAACTCTCCCATAGCTCTTCCAGGTACAACCATTTCTTCATTATAACGAGCTACTTCTCTTTCAAGCTCTTCCCTAGGGTAAAGTCTGTTATTTCTATTTACCCCCTCTGCCATCATATACGGACCTTTGATATAAAGGTTAGATGGCGAATTTTTATTAGTTTCTTCTTCGATATATTCGAATTCGTCGGTAACGTCTGGTTTTTCAACGACCAAATTAAGCTTAAGAGACATACAATTATTTATACAATAGTAACTAAAAAGTCAAATTAATTCTTTCTCTGTTAGTATAATAAAGGTTAATCCTCTCTTTTTGCCGTATTTTCTAGCTGCTTCCCACTTAGCTTGATTAATAACATAATTTTTTTGCTCGTATAGTAGGTGTTGTTTTTTTCTATATTTTGTCTGCGGAGGTTTAGTTTGCTTCGATGGTTTAATCTCAACTAAATATTTTTTAATATCATTACCCTCTCTTATTACAACATAGTTATCAACAAAATATCTATGTACTCTTCCATCGAGAGGACTAGTGTATGGTACAATTACATTTTCACTACCCCACTTTAATACGTTTTTATTATTATCGCAAAACCTAAAAAACTTTAGCTCTAGACCTGATCTATACGTAGCCTTTGTACCGATAAACTTATCTGTATTTTTTGGTACAAATTCACCCTGTCTCCACTTTGCTCTTTTTTTCATTATCCAACAATAAAGAGAGCAGGATCATTATCTCCCATTCCCGGAGATGCTCCTTCAAGTAGTTTTTGCTCGAGCTCTGCTTTCTTTGTCGAACCTTCACTTAACATATCTGAATTTAGAGCTCCTCCGCCTAGTAAATTAACACTACCAAATTTACCTCTTACTCTTCCTATAGTAATCATACTTAAAGCTAAAGCATATTCATATACCCACTGCTCTTTAATAATATCTCTGATTGGTCTTTCTAGATAACAAGATATAACACCGTAAAACCTTTCACTTTTAGGCTGTGGGTACATTTTTAAATATTGAGTACGCTCATCGAATTGTAAATCTTTTCTCAAAGCAAGTACCTTTTCTCTTGTATCCATCCATTCCTTAAGAGTATACCATGAAACTAAATCAAAACCGTAATTACCTAATGCGTAGCTAAAGTAAGTTTGCTGAGCTAATGTTTGTTCCAGTGTGAACAAAGTATTGATACCAGTAGATGATCCTTCTTCAAAATCTGTAACTGACATAACCTTCCTATAGTCCATTATATCATAATCATATACATTTTGATAAGTAGTAGCGTCTGTATTTGTACCTTCTAATGATAATGTCTTTCTTTTATTCTCTTTAAAGGCAGAAGATAAAGAGCTATTAAATGATGTAATAGAACTATAAAGTGACTTATCAAATAATTCAAACTGGTCTATACCTTCTGTAAAGGTTGAAGATAGAGTAGGTGATGCTGCAAATGATGCTGATAATATAGAAGAAGTTGCTGTAAAAATAGTTTCAGGCGTTTCAATATAAAATTCAGAGCTCGGTCCAAGTGGATTAGTACCGGCTATCTTCTTAGCATTAGTATCTAAATCAGTATTAGCTAAAGTGTATAATAGATCTAAACGAATACCTTTATTAGTTTCATATAAATCTGAATCAAATATCATATACTCTCTAGTATATCCTGCATATTTTGTAAAATATTCAACAGCAATTTGAATATTCTCCCTTAGTTGATCAGTATGAATTTCTAAAGAAACTAGAGGGTAACCTAACGATCTTTTAATTCTATCACCTAACCTATCAAAAGTTTCAATTTTATTATTTAAATTAGTAGATAAGAAAGCTGAAAGAGGAGTAATTTCACACGCTAGAGCCATACCATTATTTAGTCATACAAAAATAAAAATATAGGAGAAAAAAATATGCTTTATATTAAATATTGATATGGCACTTTCAGCAACAATAGTTCCTCCCGTAACTGGCGGTCATATGTCAACGGAGTACTTATCAACATTTATGACTGCAAATTTACCTGCAGGTGGTTCGTTAATACAAATTCTCGAGACAGGTCCTAGAATGGTATTAATCTACGACGACGGTAATTAATTTTTAAACCTCTTCTGTAGGCTCAGCTGGCTCAGCAGCTTCAGGGGGTTCAGCCTCTGAAGCTTCACCTCCACCGAACTCAGGAATATCACCAGCAGCGCCAACATCACCAGCGGCTACACCACCACCTTCTCCACCGGCACCAGGCTCAGCAGCAATACTTTCTGCTGCAGCAGCCTCTTTCCATGAAGGTCCGGCGTTTTGTATTTGAGCTAGCTCCCATTGAAGCTCCATATCTTTTCTTAAGAACTCTCTATTAGCAAGAATATCTTTATCCTTCCAACCGAGATATTTTTTCTGCGCGTAAGTTGCGGATACATATTCGTTTGAAGCTAAATTATTATAGTTAGCAGCTTTAAGCTCGAGCTTTTGATTCTCTCTTAATTCGTAGAAGTTGGTAGGTACGTTAAAAATAACTTCTAAGTTATTTTCTTGTATATCGTACTTATCAATAAGACCTCTCATCTTGAGATGGGTATAAAATCCTTTCTTAATTCCTGCAGCAAATCTTTGCTGCTGTCTAACTACAAATTTAGCAAACTTAAGCTCTTCTCTCAACATGGTAGATCCGTCAGCTGATGCTTGATCAGCAGGATCTAATCTTGTAGATGGTACTTTAAGAGCTCTATAAAGCTTCTTAATAAAATACATTAAATCAGCAAGCTCACCTAAATTAGCACCACCTGGCAGCTGCGTAACAGATGTACCTTCAGAACCTTGACGCTTTGCAAACCAAAATGCATCAAGCATTGACTGTGGATTAAACTTATTAACCACACTAGTCTGATCTACATCGAAAGTTTTTCTTGCCCAATAGTTCTGAATTAACTTTCTTAAATATGCTTCAGCTTTTGGCGGTGCCATATTACCTACGTCTACGTTAAATACGAGACGTTCTGGAGCTCTTACCAATCTATAAATGACTATAGCGTCTTCAATTAAAGAAAGTTGACGGTACGGCCTTCTAGCATTTTCTAAGAATGGAGTGACGAAGTTTTTTGATTCATTATAAACACCAGAATTAACATATACTATCTGATTCTCTTCCATAGGAATCATTTCTGTCTTTTCCACCTTCGAGGGATCAGTAACGCTAAAGATAGGCTTTTTATATACAAAACCTTTAACTAGCATATTTTGGATATTATTATATACCGGATCAATTATCTCTCCAGGTATATTGATAGCACCTAATATGCCTTCGTTTGTATAGTTTTCGTGAACTATTAATTCAAAGAATACTTCACCCTCAACGAGTAATTGTCTAAAGAACGTCCACCCTTTATTTTTAAGATCGAAGAACTCTATAAACTTACTAAACTCTTTATCAATCTCACTTTTCTCATCAATTGAAAGATCAATATTATCATACAATAACTTTGCTACATCACCACTATCATCTACGTTGATAATTTCGTCGCATATCTCATCTAAAGCATCTGATACTTCTGAGTATGCTGCCATTATTTTATAATCACGTAATCTACCTGGCTTATCTGGCGATAAGTTAGCATACATTACATCACCAAAAGAAGTGTCTTTACCGAAATCACCTATAGGAGTAGAATTATAAGGATTTGAGGAAGAAACAGAAGTCTTAACAAGAGCATCAGCTCTTCTCATTCCTGTTTGTTTAAATATCTTATATTTCGGATTTAAAGAATCATCTTCTGTAGCGCCGGCATATGGAAGTCTATTCTGAATATATTGAACTAAGCTTCTTCCAAAAGTAGAAGCGCGTCCATCATTTGTTACATACGATCTATTTTGACCTGGAGATGTTGAAGAGTCAGCCATTATACATATTTATCTAACTATTAATAATAATCACCGTATATATCGGTATTATTAGCACTCATATCAAAAACATCATCTTTTGACACTACGTCAATATCGTAAGGATCTTCCTCTGTAGGATAAGTCTTACCGTCTGAAGTTAGTTGATCAACTAGTGTTGTTGAAAGAGTACCACTAAACGAATTATCGTAAATTTGCTCATTTACCTTCTCTGAAGATAAACCATTTTCAAAAGAGAAGTCATAGCGCTTGCCTCTCAGTCTATAGACATAATGCCCTAAGACCGGGTTGAGTGCTGTAACATCTTGATCCATTCTCTCTGTAATCTCATAAAGAACAGATCCTCTATCATTAGGTCTATCACAACCCAATACAGTTAAATCTATTACATCACCTGCTTTAGGTTCAATAGATTGTCCTACAGATGAATAATCAAAATACGCAGACGCAGCAGTTGAAAATGTATCTATATGCACATACGCAGTAAATTCATCACCTGCATCAAAACCAAATTTTGTTAAATTAATAGCACTATCATCTAGCTCAACATACATTTGAATGCCTGACAACGGTCCTTGAAATTTCTTAGTTGTATCCTCACCATATAAAAGATCTGCTGCAGATAAATTAAAAGTATTAATATAATAATCTACCGGTAATCCAAAATTATTAATGAGATCATTAAACGCTTGATCATACACTAATTGCTCTGCTTGTAAATTAGATGGGTTAACAAACTTACCACAGTTGGGTATAGCTGTAGCAGCTAGAACTTCTTCCGGCGTGCAATTTAACCTATTTTCATTACAGATTGACATATTACTTTTTTGTTATTATCCCACAACTATTACCCTCTTCATCCTCATACATTTTACACTCAATATTTGAATTTCCTAGGCTTTTTGTTTGACCAGGTGCATAATCTATTTCATAATCTTTAAGTAAAGACTGAAGAGGTAATCCCATAAGCTTTATTTGAGAAGCTGAACCTTTCATCAGATTACTAACATGATGATTTTTATGAGAGTAATCTTTATTTTGAGTGGTTAGGTGCTTTTTATCAAAACCTAGTCTATTAGGATCCTTATTACCTACTTTAAATTTTAAAAGCTCTTCTCCCTGATAGTATTCAAAAAATTTTTTAAAGCTTTTCATAAATATATTTATTAAAAAAAGCCCGGAGGCGTACCTCCAGGCTTTACTTTATTGTTAAGCTTTGTTAATCTTTATTCGAAAGCGCCTTGACCAGCTTTAAGATTACCGACTTTATTGTTTTTTCCGTCGTTATAATGAGTATTCATAGATGAACCTGGATCAACTTTACCAGAAGCACCCTTTGCAGAAGCAGCTCCCTTAGCCTTTAAATTACCGACCTTGTTGTTCTTACCATCATTATAGTGAGTATTCATTGCAGTTGGAGTACCTTCCTCATCCTCTTCATACTGAGCTTCTTCCATTTCTTCTGCTTCCATTCCATGACCTTCACCATCTTCTGGTTCTGCATCATCATCTTCTTCTCCTCCATCACCGATTGCAGCTTGAAGAACGTCGCAAAGAGCTTGTGCCATGTCTCTGTCCAATGTAACAGTGATTTCATCTTCACCAGCCTCTGCATCTGTTTCTGCATCTGCTAATCCAAGTGCATCGAGATCATCCTCTGCTGCTTCGTCCGCAAAAGGAAAGTTCTCGTTAACCATCACCTTATCATAAAGTTTATCGAATACTGATTTAGTCGCCATAAAATTATTTAGGCTCTCCTTTGCAATTTTCTCTGTTTCTTTTGAACTTTCTTCATCTTCTTCATCTTTTTTCTTATCTTTAGCGGCCTTTTTCATAGACTCCTTCTTATCACCATCACCATCAAGATCAATGTAGTCTGGCTTTTCATTGTCTTCTTCGTCTTCCTCACCAACGATTCCAGAATAAGCATTCCCCCTACCTGTAGGTAATGGACCATCACACCCTAACCCAGGATCGTTATCATCACCATAAGAATACCCTCGAACATTATAGTTGTTATTCTTTTTACCTATTTTGGTAATATCATTTTCTGATTCTTTAAAGCCGCCCTTTTCTTCAGGACCACCTTGCTTTTCTAAATCAGCGTTTCCTACTTCACCTTCTGGTACTTTTTGTTCAGTTACAACAACTTTATTGAAAACATCACTATAAATTTCTCCTAGATTAGTGAGATCATTGTTTTTAGACATACAATTATTTATACTAGAGATAAATATTTTACATGCCTCAGCAAGATAATATGTATTATATGGGTAATAAAAACTTACCCAACGTTAATTGGAAGGGCGAATACACTAAAGAACAAGTAAAAGCTCTAACAAAAGCACATAAAAATATTTTATACTTTGCCGAAAATTTCTTTTATATTGTTAACCTTGATCGTGGTCGTGAAAAGATTGAGTTGTATAAAGCTCAAAAGAGGGCTCTTAGAAAGATGAGAGACAATAGATTCTTTATTCAGCTAGCTTCTCGTCAGATAGGTAAATCGACTATGATGACTATCTATATCCTCTGGCAAGCTATCTTTAATAGTGATCAAAGAATATTATTAGTAGCTAACAAAGAGGCAACAGCGATTGAAATCTTTCAACGTATTAGAATGGCTTATGAGGAGTTGCCTAACTGGTTAAAGTCACCTGTAAAAGAATATGCTAAGACATCTATGACGTTAGAGAATGGCTCGCGTATAGGTATTACAACTACTACTGGTACAGCAGCTCGTGGTCAATCTGTTAACTGCCTTGTTATTGATGAGATGGCATTTATTGAGCCTCACTTAGTAGAAGAGTTTTGGAAGTCGGTCTTTCCAGTTATTACATCTTCTAAAAAGTCTAAAGTATTTGTCTGTTCCACTGCTAACGGTACTGATAATCTATTTTATAAGCTATATGCTGGTGCTGAGTCTGGTGAAAATGGCTGGGCTTACGATAGGATTTTATGGGATGAGGTGCCAGGTAGAGATGAGGTATGGGCAAATAACACTAAGCAAGCAATTGGCTCGCATGATGCTTGGTTACAGGAATTTTGTTGTCAATTTATAAATTCAGGTGAATCTTCTATTGATGATGAGTTATTTGAAAAGATGCAAATGCAGGTTTGTGAACCTAAAATAGTTCTAGATGACGGGCATTATAAAATTTGGGAAGAAGCGGATTCCTCGAGAGTATACGCTGCTGGAGTGGATACAGCAGAAGGTGTAGGTGTTGATTCTTCTGTAGTTCAAATATTTGATATAACAGATTTGAGAGATATTAGACAAGTAGCTTGCTATACTAATAATAAGATACCACCAGCTGAATATACTAATAAGGTATATTCTATTTTACGTAACTATGGCTCTCCATTAGCTTTAATTGAAAGAAATGGACCCGGTGCACAGGTGGTAGATAGATTAGCAAATGATTACGGATATGAAAAGCTCGTATCATATGGAAATGCTGCTGCACATAGAAGAAAAGTAATGCAAGGTATGATAGCGCATACAAATACTAAATATAAGGGTGTTCTTAATATGCGCTATTATATTAATGAAGCGCGTTCTGTTACTATTCGGGATGAAGAAACGCTCAAAGAATTAAAATCGTTTGTTAGATACCCCAACGGTACCTGGAAAGCGAGACAAGGTTATCATGATGATAAGGTCATGGCGACGCTATACTCTCTTTTTATATTAGAGAAAGAAATAACAGAGCGTTTCTTTGAAATAATTGAAGTAGATGATATGGGTAAGCCGTTAGTATTAGAGCCTATGGATTTTGGTATACAGTACTTTGAAGACGCAACTTCTATATATTCTGATAATGAAGTTGTAGGATCTAATAATATGTTACCACCTGTAGTGTTCGGTATGGGTGATAATCAAGCAGAGGATGATATGGCTGAGCTAGAAATGAATGGGTTTACTCATCTTCAGTAATAAATATAGATATGGCAAGAAACGCTACCCAGCAATCTATTCTTAATAAATCTAGAGCTGATAAGTTTCTTTTAATTTTTGACGTACCTCCAATATTAAAAGAATTTAGTTCTAAATTTACAAGTAATAACAAATCTATAGTACCAGATTCTGTACAATTCTCGATATATGGAACTGCAGTACCTGAAATAGTTGTACCGGCAGTAGAAAATAGATACGCTGGTAATACTCTCTATCTTTCATCTCATTCAAAAAACTCATATCCACCTGTTAACGTTAAATTTAAAATAGATAATGAGTATAAAAACTACTGGGTCTTATATAATTGGTTAAATCTTTTACATGATCAAAGAGAGGGTAGATATAATGCTAGAGAGATTAATGTTGATAAAAACTTTGCTGATTATCAAACAAACCTTACAATAAAAGGTAAGGATGAATTTAATAATGATAGGATTAAATTTACCTATACAAAAGCGTTTCCTACTTCTATCGATTCAATAGATTACGACTATCAAAATACAGATGAGATAATTTCCGGATTTACCTTTGTTTATTCACAACTTCACACTGAAATAGTAGATTTTTGAGTTTTTTGGGTCGAAATTAAATAAATAATTTTATGGCTCAAAGAACTATCACCTCTCCCGGTGTTGAGATAAGAGAATCGGATTTATCTCTTATTGCACCACAGAATATAGGTACAAATTTTTATATTACAGGATTTGCACAGCAAGGTCCTCTAGACGAAGTTTTAAAAATTACTACTAAGCAGGAATTAGATCGAGTTTTTGGTACTCCTACTACTTCAGCAGAAAGATATTTTTACTATTCTATAAGCGAATTACTTAATTCCCCAGGTAATGTTTACGCTTCTAGACTTCCATATGGTGCGAATAGTGGCGATGGGTTTGGTTCACAATATTCAGCACTTGCTTATCCAGTAACAGCTGTTGATTTAGCCGGAGTAAAGAGTAGTTTAAGTTTCTCAGGTTCAGGAGTATATGTATTAGGAGCTCCTACCCACGTAAATCTTACAGAAGCAGAATATCTTAGTGCATTAGAAGGTACTGCATTTGACTGGTCTGCAGCAGGAAGTAAGCAAAACGACTTTGTCAGTATAGATAGTCTTGGTAAAGCTGGTTTAATTGTTCTTAATAAAGCTCAAACTACTATTAATGAGCAATTTGAAGGTTACTATGTTGGAGCAGTAGACAATACTAACCTTAACCCTGCTACAGATTTCAATGGTATCTTAGATGTTAAGTCAGTAGCAAGTAGTACTACATTCTTGAGTGGTGCAGGATATACTACCTTACCTTCAGGTACATTACAATTCAGTGTTTCAGCACCAGCTCAAAATGGCGCTGCTAACAGTATATCTGAGGTAATGGAGAATCTCACTCCTTATAATATTGACGGTAGGGAAGATGACGATGTGCTCAATTTAGGCGTGTTTAAGATTAGAAAGTCTATTTACGCTAATGAAGCATTTAAGTTAGATTATGTGTTAGAAGAAGGGTTAGTTGGTTCAGTTAACTACAATAGAACGCAGTTGAATCCTAATGGTGGTCCTAATAATCCATTTTATATTGGTGTTGCAGATAGTAACTCACGTAATGTTGAGGTACTTGTAAATGATAATCTTAGCAATAGACTAGCTGGAGGAGATGGAAAAAATTCAGATGGTACTACTACTAAAAAGATACGCTTTAACAGCGCGTCGCTTCGATCATTAGCTGCAACAGATACCACTACTGTTGGTACTACACAAGCTATTCTTAATGGGTTGGGTGTAGGTGATGCTAATTCGTTATTTGCTTTAGGTGCATATAGCGATACTGCAGTAGACGATAAGGTCTTAGGAGATATTCCTACTAAGGTAGATAGAGCTTTAGAAGGAATTAGTAACGATGAAATATACGATATTGACGTTGTAGTTGAAGGTGGTTTAGGTACTATTCATGCAGCCTCTGACGCAGCTGGTACGACTTACTATGATGAATATAACACCAATGCAGCTCTAACTACAGCTGTTAACGGACTACGCACAGGTAGTGATATTACTGGAACGGCAAGAACTTTAAGAAACAACTACTCTACAATCTTTAATAAGTTTGAACAGTTCTGCTCACCACCATACTTAGGTGGTGGAAGAGGTGATTGTATCTTTGTAGCGGATGTATTACGTCAGATTCTCGTTACAGGTGAGAAGACAAGAGTTCTTGATAACAAGGCAAGAAACTTCCAAACAGATGTCTACTGGCCAATTCGTCATCAGTTTGAGAATGAAAATACATCATATGCAGCGGTTTACGCGCAATGGCCATTAATTTATGATAATTATTCAGGTCGTCAAGTCTTCGTTCCATTCTCAGGCTTTGCAGGAGCTGCAATGGCTAGAACAGATGCTGCAACCTTCCCATGGTTTGCACCAGCTGGATTTACTAGAGGGTTAATTCAATTCGCTAACGATCTTGCAGTTAATCCTAACCAGAAGCAAAGAGATGAGCTTTACAAGGCTAACATTAACCCAGTAGCAAACTTCCCTAATCAAGGTCAAGTTATATTCGGTCAAAAGACACTTAGTAAGAAGCCAAGTGCATTTGATAGAATTAATGTTAGAAGGTTGTTCTTAGCACTAGAAAGACCTACTAAGAAAGCTTCTAGATTCTTCGTATTTGAACAAAATACTGAGTTTACTAGACAGAGACTTATTAATACTTTAACCCCACTATTCGAAAGAGCGAAAAACAACGAAGGTATTTACGACTACTTGATTGTTTGCGATGAAAGAAATAACACAGCAGAGGTTATTGACGCGAATGAATTAGTAGTAGATATCTACATTAAGCCAGTTAGAACTGCTGAGTTTATCTTAGTTAACTTCTACGCTACAAGAACTGACGCTAACTTCGAAGAAATCATCGGTTAATACAAAATAACAATTAAATAATATTATGGCAACTACAATTCAAAACTTCTTCTCAAGGGCAGCTGAAAAGCAATTTGCAAGAGACTTTTTATTCCGAGTTAAGCAAATTAACATTGAAGGAGTATCCTTCGATGGTGATTCAGATTTAGTTTACGCTAGATCAGCTCAACTACCTGGTAGAAATATTGAAAATAAACAAGTAAACTACTACGGTCAAACGTTTAATGTTCCCGGTAAGTCTACTTATCCAGGGTCTGAGGCTTATTCTATTGAGTTCTTCCATGATGAGAATAATGAACTGAGAACTAAATTTGAAGCAGCTTCTCGTGCTGTATTTAATAATGAAACTTCAACTGGGCAGTATGGACTACCTGGCGATGGTGATCTTATTACTTTAGATGTGATAGATAAAGATTTAAATACTATTCAAACTATACAACTTGTAGGTGCTTCTATTAGAGACATTAATGCTATTGATTATACTATCGCCGACGGAACTGGAGAAATTTTAAATACTACTGTTACTTTTTCCTATCATTTCTATAGAGACTTTAGTTAGACCATAAATATATTATATGGCCAACGAAGCTAATGTGTTCCTACAAGCGTTTAGTACGGATCCTAACTTTTTTGTATCTCACCCGTTTCTTTGGAAGGTTAGTTTAGATGCAAGCGTTAGCGGTGCTATTAATTCTGCACTTAGTAAGGCTAATGAAAGTTGGAGTGCTTCAGTAAGCCCGAATACATTAACTCGTAACGGTACTCTGTTAGTTGCGAGGCAGATGAATATACCTCAAGAAGCGAGTGAGTTTACACCTATAGGTGTTGAAAATCGTGGAGGTTTCTTACCTGGGTATGGGTTAGTTCAAAGAACTGACTTTCTCTCTCGGTCATTTACTTTAAATGTTTTAGAGACGGGTGATGATATAGAGCATGGATTTTTCAGACCATGGCTTATAGCCTTAGGTATTGATGGATTAACAAATTTTGGTTTAAAATCAAATATTACTGTTACCCAATACAATAACGATGGATCGAGGCGTAAAGGTTATGTGTTTGAAGACGCATTTCCTACTGCTGTGGAAGGCTATAACCTAACTTACGAAGATGGTGATTTTATTGAAAAATCAGTTACTTTTGCTTGTAAAAATTATAAACAGCTGTAATTATAATATATGCTAGGACTAGTTCTTCCTAACTTTAAGTCAGTTCTTTTAAAAACATTTACATTTAAGAACTGTAAGGAGCTTTATGATATCCGTGATAATAAATCTGCAGTTATAGAATTCATAGACGAACTATTTATTACCCCTGATCTTAATATAATAGAAAAGTTTTACTGTCTTTTACATATACGGGATTTATGTATAGGTAATATTATTGAGTTAAGAGACTATAATTTTGATGTACTACGCATCCAGGAAGAATTACAAGAAATAGTAGATATTAAAAAAATAATAAATTTTGATAGTAACAGTATTACATTAAATTATCCTAAAAACTTTACTTGTAGTAGTATGGATAAAGATAGTTTTATAGAAACTATTTTTCTTGAAGGTGAGGTTATAGACTATAATAAGTTAAGCTCCGAAGAAAGAAATTTAATTTTTAATTATCTCCCTGAATCTATAAAAACAGAAATTAAGAATTTCTATAATAAACATATCAACCGATTAAAGATTGAGTTTACGCTTAAAGATACAAATTTAGCTTTAAATTTAGATAGATTACAGAGTGTGGAGTTTTTAACTACTATGCTAGTTCCTATGACACCGGGTACGTATAGAGATTATATATTTATCTTAAGTAAACGCATAAAGGACGTGTCTTTTATACAGCAAAGTACGTTTTTAGATGTAAAGGATTACATGGATTTGTATGTAAAAGAGGCTAAAGAAAACAAATCAGACTTGAATAACTAAAATAGACTATTAAATAAATTTATGTCCCAAATTTCCAGCGATCTTCTCAAAAAGTTAAAAGAAGTTAAAAATGATTTAAAAATAACTGTCACATCCGGTGATGTAGTTTTTACCCCATTGACACTTAAACAGCAGAAGGATTTGCTTAGTACAGCAGTATCCGGAGTTAGAGGTGCTATCGAATTTCAAAAAGCACTAAACAACACTATCATAGAAAACTCTGATACAGATGAGATTTTTACTATAGATCGAGCGAAGATATGTCTTTTTTTGAGAAGACAATCCTTAGGTGATGGTGTAAAGGTTGGAGAAGAGATTTTAAATATAGATAAGTTTATAGGTAAGGTTGATAGCGTAAAGAGAGAGTTTAAAATGGAAAGTAAAGCTACAGAAGGAGGAGTTACTCTCAGTCTTAAAGTCCCCACTCTAAAAGAAGAGAATACTGTTATTAGTAGGTGTTTAGTTGAATTAGATAAAGCTAAAGATTTAAATGAATCTAGTAAAGCCTTTGGAGTTATCTATTTATACGAGCTAATTAAGTATATTGAATCGGTTAAAGTAGGAGAAGAAGTAGCGGTGTTTACAGATCTTAAAATAGCAGAACGAGTTGAAATTATCGAAAATTTACCACTTACCGTCTATAAGCAACTATCTACTTTCTTTAAAGCGTTTACCGCTTACGAAAATGAAATACTGACATTTGAGGAAAAAACAATAGCTATAGATCCGACCTTTTTCGATACAGCCAATTAAATATTGTAGATGGCAGATGGTATTGTAGGTAAATTATTTGGCAATAGCGAGAACTCAGAGTCCAAGCAGGTATCAAAGAATATCATAGAGTCTGAAGCTTCAACTTTTAGCAGAAGTAAGCGAGTAAAGCCTCAGTTATCATCAGCAGAACAAAGACGAACTGCTAATATTGCTGAGATTATATCTAAAGTATTTTTAGAGAATGAAAAAAAGCGATCAAAAGATTCAACTTTAAAAACAAACATATCACCTTCTAAGTCACCAGCTGAAGCTGCTCAAAAGACTATAGAGGGTTCAGGTAAGAAAGGCGGGTTAGGAATGATAGGTACGTTAGCACTTATAGCTGCTGCTGTTACCGCATTTTCAGCCTTTATATTTGACAATCTATCTCCTATAGGTCAGTTCTTAATGAAATCTATAAAATTTTTAAGACCGGTTATTGGTAAGATTACAAAAGTTGTTCAAGGGGTATTTAAGTTTTTTACTACTATAGGGGATGATCTAGTAAAATTTTTAGGTAAAGGTGGTGGCTTCCTAGGTAAAGCCGGTAAAGCACTCGGAGGTATCGGTAAGTTTTTAGGAACTTTAGCTAGAGGAATTGGAGGTAGGATATTAAAATTTTTAAGATTTATTCCCATATTAGGATCTTTTGTAAGTTTTGGATTTGCTATAGCTAAATTTAGAAGCGGAGATTATTTTGGAGCTATATTAGAGCTTATATCCGGAATATTAAATTTAATACCCCTCGGTGCTACACAAGTAATATCAGCTATAATTGATGGATTTATTCTCACGCGTGAATTAATGGGTGAGAAAGAAGGTGGTGGTTATAAAATGGATGATAAGATTAAAGAAGGGGGAAGCTTTTTAGGAGATATGTTAAGTAGTATTGGTACTTTTATAAGTACCAATCTAAGAAACTTCCCAATTATAGGAGGTATTATTCTTATGTACGAAGGGGCCGTGGAAATTTTTAATGGTAATTTTCTTGAAGGTTTCAAGTTACTAGGAAAAGGAATGCTTGCATGGATAGCTGGTGAAAAAGGTGCAGATCTTATTATAGAAGGGTTTGGATTCATACTTTCATTATTTAAAGATATAGCTAGCGGTGCAAAGGAAATAAGCTTTCCATCATTTGACACAATAGGTGAAATTATATTTAATATTGGTAGTATAATAGGCGGTTGGTTTACCGGTATGATTACCACTGTTAAGGACTGGTTTGGAAGTGTAAAAGATTGGTTTATAGATCTCTTTACATTTGAAGGTGTAGACTTTCCTTCTTTAGATGGCATTTTTAACTTCTTTGGTGGTATAAAAGACTTCTTATTTGATCTACCCGGTAAGGCGGCTGATTTTATAGGTGGTGCCGCTAAAAGTGCGGTTGAAGCTGTAGATAATACTCTTGAAAGTATACCGGTTATCGGGGGGCTATATAAAGGTGTAAAGTCCGGAGTTGGATGGCTCCTTGGAAATGATGATGAGGATGTATCAGATGAAGCGGAAGATGTTGCTGAAAAAATTACCGACCCATTAGTTACAGAAGGCAAGTTGGCAGAAGTTTTAAAGGGGTTATCCACATCTACTCAAATGCTCGATTTACTAACTGTTGTACGAACTTTAAGAACCCAATTAGAAACCTTAACTACTTATAGTAAGCTTACAGAGCAAAATACTGATAACACTGTTAAAGCTATTAAAAATATAAAGATAGGTAATAGTTCAGTAATGCCGTTAGCAGGAAATGCTGGGCAAGAAGCTGCTAACAATGCAGAGTCTCTATTAAATTCTAGAGCAGATTATTCTTTATCTCCTTATAGTTTAAACGTACCAAGTACGTAACTATAAATATATATGTATGAAGAATATTGTAAAGGAAGGTGCATGGACCACTCTACCTACAGGGTCTCAATTAAGAAATGAGGCTCCTAGAGTTAGAGTTACCCCTTACAAGATAAAGTCTACACAGCTTGCACAATCCATAAAAGGGTTTGTTTCTGTAGCAAAAATCGATACAAAAGCCTTCTATGATAAGTTATATGATGGTGAGGAGAAGGATCATTACTATTTTCCTTACTTTGGTAACGACTTTAGAAGCTTCACTACAGATTTTGCTGATACCTTATCCAATATAACAGATAGGGGAACAGTTTCAATTGGCGAAGTAATTAATCGAATCGGTGGAGAACTAGCGGGAGCCGCCGGTCAGGTCAGCGAGTTTATGAAAAATTTTAAGGCCGCAGGTGACGGCGGCAGTGGTCCTAGTACAGGTACCTATATTGAAACTCCTAAATTTTACCAATTTGCAAACACTGACGCCCCTCTTAACGTTTCTTTTCCTCTATTAAATACTGTAAACGAAGGAGATGCGCAAAAAAATCAGGAGTTTATTAAGGAGTTTACTAAACTAAATAGACCGGAAAGGAAAAATTCTATTACTATGGACTTTCCTCATATTTATAAAATAAGATTAAAGGGGTTAAGATTTATGCGATGGGCATATTGTGATAATTTATCTTTTAGTATGGTCGGTCAAAGAAGAATAGTAGGAGGTGAAATGGTGCCAGAGGCATATATTTGCAATATGTCGTTTAGATCACTTACTGTTGAAGTTGCAAACTTTATGGATGAAACAAAATAGAATATTATGAAATCAATTACAGGTAAATTAGGTAAATATCAAGATAATGTTCCAGCGCTATCGAGTCTAGATATCGTCGACTATGAGAGAATATTTAAGGTACATACGGCTTCTAATAACGGTAAACAATTTTATTTTTATAATATTTTAAATAAAATAGAGTTTCCAGATAATATAGATTCTGATATATTGGGATTTTATACAGCTAAATCTAATGAACCTTTAACTACAACTTCGTATAGGTTATATGACGATATAAGAAGCTGGTGGATAATTTATTTGCTTAATAAGAATTTACTTAAAACGCAGTTTTTTGTGAGAGGTGGACAGCAACTTAAGTATATATTACCTGAGTTTAGAAGTTTTATTTATTCGCAAATAACTACTACAACAGTATACGATAACCAACACTTTTAATGTCTGAGAAATTTATAATAAATGGAGCTCCATATGAATGTGAGTTTCAACTAAAGGATGATAAAGGTGAAGTAAAGGCGGATTTTACTAAAACATCTATTAAACTTTTAGACTTGAGCGAAAATTTTTTAGAACCTTTTACTAATGGTACTATTGTTATTAATAACCCATATGATTTTATTGAAAATCTTATGATAACTAGAGGTGACGGGAGGGACGTCTTTACATTTTCACTAAAATTAGAAGATGGGAAGGAGAAATTAGACTATAATTTCGTTTTAAACGATGAAACCAATAGTGTTGGTACGCAGGACAGAGCAGGTAACTATAAAATATTCACTTTATTAGATGAAAACTTCTTTAAGCTTAACGAAAATATACCGTATGGTAAGAGATTTAGAGGGGCTACAGGAGATATTATAAAGAGTATTCTTAAAGAAATTATAAGTGAAGAGGTAGTTGATGAAGAAAATTTTGAAGCAGGAGATAATGTAGTAGATATATTTCCAGAGCATATAATACCATCTGACTCTTTTAGATACTCTGATCTAATAAAGTATCTATTACGAATAACCTATAAAGAAGAAAAAGGTTTAAATGTAAGATCCTTTTTAACATTTGATAGAAGTATAAAAAAATATAAGTTACAGACTCTATCTAAACTTTTTGAGAAAAATAAAGAAGAAGTAACTGAAGGATTTGCTGCTAATGATTTAGTAGATAAAATAAAGTCGAATAAAAATAACCCTCCACCTGATGCGGATGTAAATCCTTATACAACACAACTACCACAGACAAACTTCACAACCCCTATGCTAAGTTATAGTAATGAGTTTTTCATGAACTATAAAGCAGTAGGGTATGATCCTATTTTAGGAGAGCATGTAATACGTGAAAAAAGAATTAAAGATATTAAAGAACTGTGGAAGAAAAATTTTGTTGATGTGTTTAAAAGTGAGGGTGGAAAACCTAAACCATTTTTACCACTTAATAAACAGAAAAAGGAAAACTTATTTAGAACTATCAGTACACCATTCTCTGTTAATAAATCTGCAAATATTGCAGAAGCAGAAATGTCATCAAATTTAATATTTTATAATTTATGCCTATCTATTGATGTTGTAGGGGATACTAAACGCAGCGCTGGTAAATTTATAGATATATATAGAACTGCCGAGCAAGTAGATTCAGATAAAAAATTATTAGGGCGTTGGTTAGTCACGAAATGTAGACATAGATTTTACGGTGACACATATAAGAACTATATACAATGTGTAAAAACGTACGTCGGGCCTGATGTTAACTTAGATGATGATATTGACTAATGGATACAGAAATTACAAAGAAAGTAGAGCTACTTAGAGCGCTTTTAAGAACGAAGGATCAGTTTGATGAATTAATTGATACTGGGGCTAATGATGAGTTTACTGATAAGGATAAAGAATTCATGGAAGAATTCAAAAAGATTTATTATTCTGGATTAGAACAATTAGAAAAATTTATTAATAAAATAGACGAAGAGGGTAAAGAAATTAGTATAGAGTCTATAGAATATTATAAGAGTATTCTCCTTAACGGACCTCTAGCGGGTAATACTTTAGAGTTTGCAAAGCCAGCTGGAGACGTGAAGAAATTCTTTAAGGATACTACTGATAGTTTAGGAACTAATGGAAATACAGTTGCAGATAATAACTCCGTGCCTATATTTTCAACTGATTTAGTAGCGTTTAACAACACCGTTAACTCTAATAATAAGTCGACTAAGTTTATTAATGATTTGATAACAAAAGCTTCAAAGCAAACTGCTATAACTACAAAAACTGTTTCAGAATATCTATACGATACAGATAATACAAAACCTTTTATCGATAAAAAGCAGTCAGAGAGAGTAGATCTTGAAGGACAAGATGGATTCAATTCAGAATCTCATGGATGCTACTGTGTTAAAGATGTAGAGTTTAGGAAAGTAGCTGAAGAAATAACAGAGGATATATTTGATAAAGTAGAAGAATATCTTGGAGAAAGTGACTTTGCAGTATTTACATTTAAAAAACTTTCTAATTACTTCGGAGATGATAATAAAGCAAAATCATTTAACGCTAAGATAAAGAGAAAGCTTCAATTTATGCAGCGTTCATACGATGAAGAGGGTGTTGAGGAGATAGAGATTAAGGATACAAATATTGAAACTGATCTTATAGGTAATCAATTTGATTCACCAGATAGAAGAGAGTTTACGTTTAAAATTACCGGTGATAAAGATAAGATCTTTAATCCTAATACTATTGAAGGTCAACTAGGTAGCGGCGATGAAGTAAAAGAAGATCCTATTAGTGACTAAATGTCAATAGTTTTATCATCAACTTTATCAATTAAAGCGTTCATAATATCCTCTCTCGACATTAATACCTTTGTTTGGTTGTCAGTAATATTCATACGCTCTTTTGCCTCTACATCCATTTTTTTAACTTCCTTCTGTGTTTCGTTTCGTTCTTTAGCGGTATGAAGTTTGTTGAGAGTTTCTATAGCAGAAGAAGATGCTTTAATTAATTCTGCCATGGCAGTTACATCCCTGTTTTCAGGAGCAGAGCTAATGTAATCATTCACATTGTCTACTATATTGAGTGACTTATTAATAAGTTTACTACTCTTCTTTATTAAAAATTCTTCTAGTTTGTCCGGATCTAAAATCTCATCTTCTATAGTAGGCACTGCAGTCTTATTACCCTTAAGCTGAGTAATAATATCATTTACCGCACTATTGAGATCATCTGACATATACATATATTTATTCTTATCGCTTGATTTTGATATAATTTAATTTATACTAGGTATATATGACTTTGAAATTTGAAAAAACTCATGTAGATGCTGTACTACCTGGAAAGAATTATGATAGTGATACCGGTATGGATGTTACTTGTATTCAAGATTTTATTATTCCAGCTCATGGCTCTGCTGTTGTTGATGTAGGGCTTAAGTTCGCCTTTATTGAGCCTGGCTTTTGGGT
>CAACVC010000011.1_pt1 | contig 47343 bp, 68 predicted proteins | sample 2381761 | NCBI WGS metagenome assembly CAACVC01 (sample SAMEA5211966, study PRJEB30684) | marine metagenome | biome: Marine; feature: Epipelagic; material: Water | collected 2015-10-15 | depth 45 m
ATCCAGATGCTACTAAACAAGAATTAATTCCTGTTTGTGATTATACTTTAATTATAAAAGATGCAGCTGGAGATGGATGGGGTAATTCATACTTAGGAGTATCTCAAGGAGGTGTAGCACTAGGAACTTATACTATGGGGCCTGGAGATTATGAACAAACATTCCCATTACAATTATCTTCCTCTGAAGAGGTAAAAGTTTATTATTTCCAAGTAGGAGGTCCTCAATCAACACCTCAAGAAGTACAATTCCAAACTTGGCATAATTCATTCATTTTAGAAGGCCCAGATGGAGAAATATTACTAAGTGAAGGAGAAAATCCATTTGAAAATAACGGACAAGGTGCTTTACAAAATTTTGAATCACCATTTTGGACAACATATACAGCCCTACCATTCTGTGGTACAGTTTGTATTCCAATTGTAGAAGGATGTATGACTGAAGGTTCACTAAACTATAATCCTGAAGCTAATGTAGATGATGGTTCTTGTATTCCTTATATTGAAGGGTGTATGAATCCATTAGCATTTAACTACAATCCAGATGCTACAGTAGATGATGGTTCTTGTGTTGAGGTAATAGTAGGGTGTATGGACCCAGATTCATTTAACTATGATCCTAACGCTAACACAGCTGGTGATTGCATCCCAGTAATAGAGGGTTGTATGGATTCAACATCATTTAATTATAATGAAAATGCTAACACAGATGATGGTTCTTGTATCCCAGTAATAGAAGGATGTATGGATGAAAATTCAATCAACTACAACCCAGAAGCAAATACTGATGATGGTAGTTGTATTCCAATTGTAGAAGGTTGTACAGACCCAGATTCATTTAATTTTAACGTTAATGCAAATGTAGATGATGGTAGTTGTATACCTGTAGTTTATGGTTGTACAGATCCTGATTCATTTAACTACAACCCAGATGCTAATACAGATAATGGAACTTGTGAGGCAATAGTATTTGGTTGTACAGATCCTGATTCATTTAACTACAATCCAGATGCTAATACAGATAATGGAACTTGTGTACCTGTAGTATTAGGGTGTACTGATAATACTTCATTAAATTATAATCCTGAAGCAAATACTGATGATGGTTCTTGTATTCCTATTTTAGCAGGTTGTACAGATCCAACCTCATTTAACTACAACCCATTAGCTAATACTGATGATGGTAGTTGTATTCCTATTGTAACAGGATGTACAGACCCTGACGCTCTAAATTACAACCCAGAAGCTAATACTGAAGATTATACTTGTATAGAAAAAGTATATGGTTGCATGGATCCAAATTCAGTAAATTATGATCCTGAAGCTAATGTAGATAATGGTAGTTGTATTACTGCAGTTGTAGGTTGTACAGATCCTAATTCTTATAATTACAACCCAGCAGCTAACGTTTCAGACCCTGAAGCTTGTTTATATGATGCTGGTTGTATAACAGGTCCTGGTGAACCATATTGGTTAAATGATCAATGTTATGCTTGGGTAATTGATGTAGATAATTACTGCTGTGATAACGATTGGGATCCAGTTTGTCAAGAAATGTATAATTATTGTGAAAATGGATGGCCAGACGGGTTTGATATAAACGGAATGTTTAACAGATCATTTAATAGTATAGTAGTTTATCCTAACCCAACAGATGATATTTTAAATATTGGTACTACTCTAGATATAACTTACTCATTAGTAGATATTAATGGTAGAACAATAATTAACAATTCAAGTAAAAAAACAGTTGACATGTCAGGTTTAGAATCAGGAGTTTATTTCCTAACAATAAATTTTGATGGTCAAGTATTTAATAAAAGAATAATTAAACAATAAAATGAAAAAATTATTAATATTACTTTTAGTTATACCCTTTTTAGGTTTTAGTCAAGAGTCTGAATCAAAATTTAAAAAGGAACTAAAGAAAACACTTAAATTTTCTACTTTTTATGGTGCTATAAATGGTGGAACCTCTTTATCAGATAAAAATTCGTTTTCCGTTAATACTGGGACTTTAATATCTGAAGTCTTAGAAACTCCTTTTGATTACTCAGTTGCTGTAGGTATTAGAAAAATTGCAAGATTTGATTATGAAAATAGAGCTAATGTATTTTATAATGGTACAGAAGAATCTTTTTCAGACAATGCCACAATTGGTAAAATAAAAGGATTTGAATTTTTATTTGAGGGGGATTATAGAAGAATTCAAGGTGAAACCTATTTAGATCAACATCATTTTATAAGATATGTTGCTGAAGATTGGGTTGCTAAAGTTGAATATCTTGTTGGTGGATTTATTGATATTGAATATTTCCAAGCATCTCAAAGATATAGACATAATTTTAATAGAGAATTTTCTATTAATATTGGTGCCGCTCAAAGATTATCTCAACCATATGGGTATGATCCTTTAGCTGAATGGATGTTAGATAATGGGAACTTACACTATACTTGGTTAGCTATTCAAGAAGGATACTCAGTTGATTTTGATGGTCAAGGAGGACAGACTTATTATAACCCAGGCGGTGCTGTTGTTGCTACAAGTACGGCTGTTTGGGAAGAAGTTATTATACCACAAGTATTAGTGAACTACGTAGAAAAGAAACAAGATCAAGCCCCGCTAAAATTTGAATACTCTTTGATTGCTGGGTTTGATTATTACAAATATTCAAAGAATTTTTGGTTACATGCTTGGGGTAATATAATGCCTATTCATGTTAATACTGGAAATGAATTTTCTTTCCATAATTATAATGGAGGACAATGGACAGATTACTCAGCTGGTTTAATTTTTGGTCATAAATTAACAAAATCCCTTGGGTTGTTCGCCGAAGGTACTTATAATAAATACTGGAATAGAAACTGGCACAAATTTTCAATGGGTATAAATTATATAATTTTCTAAAAAATGGCAAAACAAATTGGAGAGGATACTAAAGTAACACTAGATTTAAAAACACTAGGAATGATTGGTGCAGGTATTGCTGGATTAGTTGGTATGTGGTTTGCTTTGCAGGCTGATATAGCTGAAGCAAAAGAACTCCCAGCACCACCCCCAGCAGAAGTTACAAGAATGGAATACGATATGAAGGATCAATTGATTCGACAAACCATTATGACTACTCAGGAAGATGTAAAAGAACTAAAAGAAGATCTTAAACGTATAGAAGAGAAGTTAGATGAACTAAGATAATCTACTATGAAAAAATCTATATTAAGTGTTATATTATTGGCAATTAGTTTTCCTTTATTAGGACAAATAGAAGTTAAATATTTTAATGCAGAATGGAATGCTCCTAACAACATAGAATGGGTTGATAAGTTATCTGATTGTGAAGTTGAAAAATTAGATATAGGTAAAGCTCCTGAATTAGCTCAAAAACATAAAGTTGTGGTAGTCCCCACTATTATTGTCTTCCAAGATGGGGAAGAATCAAAAAGATATCAAGCAGACTTAAGTTTTAAAATAGACGCTACCCGAGAAGAAATTCAAGATTATATTGATGAACTCATAATGAGTGCTTTTTAACTTAATATTTATAATAAATTAAGTTTCACTAAAATTGTTATTTGATGGTAAAATATATAAAACGTAATTGGATGGCATTTAAAAATTTATTTAACGACAAAAATGATATTAACGAAAAATCAGTAGTAGGATTTGCGTCATTTGCAATAATGACTTTATTTGCAATTGCTGATTTAGTAACAGGATACTTTGGTAAAGATTTAGTAATAAATGAATTTATTTATGATTCATTCTTATTTATTACCTTAGGATGTTTTGGTATAGCTGAAATTGGAAAAATATTTGGTAATAAAGGATCAGCACCTGCTGAAGAGCCTGCCCCTGAACCAGAAGAACCAAAAGAAAGACCTGGTATTAATATTAATATAGACGGAGACGATTGGTAAAATAATATGAAATTAGAAGTTATCAGATTCAGTTCACAAAATGATTCTACATTAGGATTACTTTTTGATGTAACCAATGGTAGAAAATTTTTATGCTTTACATTAGAGGATGAAGCAAGGGATACAAAAATCATGTCGGAAACTAGAATACCAGAAGGTATTTATGAGTTAAAGTTACGTACACATGGGGGTTTTCATGATAGATACACTAAAAAATACGGTAGTAAATTTCACAAGGGAATGATTCATGTGCAAAACGTACCTAACTTCAGATATATTTTATGGCATACAGGAAATACAGACGAACACACAGCTGGGTGTCTTTTATTGGGAGACACATCTCAACAGAACATAAACAAAGAGGGATTTATAGGGGGGTCAGTAACGGCTTACAAAAGGGTTTATCCAATAATAGCAAAAGCGATACTCTCTGGTAGCAAAGTTAGAGTAAAATATATAGATTTTGATAGTGACGTGAGACACGGCTAAAAATTTATTATATTTATTACCATGTTAAAAAACTTAAAAAAAGGATTCTTACCTTTCCTTATTGGATTTTCTGCCCTGTCAGTGTCGGCATCAGCTGCCTTTTATTCTGTATTTGGTTTAAGCAAATTATTTGCTGGAGCAAGTACAGAAGTTATAATAATGGCAGGTTCTTTAGAAATAGCAAAATTGGTTACTGCTTCTTTACTATATCAATATTGGGATTCCATTAATAAAATTTTAAGAGCTTATTTAGCTACAGCTACTGTAATTTTAGTACTTATAACTAGTATGGGTATTTATGGGTTTTTATCCGCTGCCTATCAAGAAACATTTAATCAACTTACAATAGTTGAAAATGAAAAAAAGTTTATACAACAAAAAGTAGATTTTTACCAACAAGATGTTACAAGATATGAAAAAGAACTTCAACAAATATTGGACAATATTACTTCTTTATCTGAAGCGAGATCCGTTTCAATCCAAGTCAAGGACACCAGTGTGGTTGGAGGCGTTCGAAACACGATCTCGACCGTTGACTTACGTGCTTCGCAAGCTAGACTCACAGTTGAAGAAAATAAACGGAAAGATGTCAATCTAAAAAGAGATATTGCAGTAGATTCATTGCGTACTTACCAACGTCAAATACTAGAACTAGATAATAATGTAGAAGTGGCCGGTGAATTAGGGCCCCTTAAGTATCTATCAGGACTAACGGGTTATCCTATGGATAAAATTATTAATTTACTACTTTTAGTTATAATTTTTGTATTTGATCCATTAGCCGTTTCATTAGTTATAGCTGCTAACTTTGCTTATAATAAAGCTCGTCCTAAAAAAAACCTATACGGTGAAACAGTACAAGAAGAAAATATACCTTCGGTTTGGGATACAACTATACAAGATGGATTAGAAGATGAACCTGAATGGGAATTTACTACTTATCCTGATCCAAGAGATATTGAAGTTAAAGAAAAACTTACCCCCTTTCCTGAGGATTATAATGAAGAAGATGAAAGAAGAATGAATATTATAGGTCAAAATGGCAATGATGGAGAACATTATGATAACAAAGAAGATTTTAATGAATTAGATTTAAATAAGGATGGTAAAATAGATAAATCAGAATTACAAGCTGCTAAAGATAGAATAGAGTTTCTCCAGAATTCAATAAAAGGAGTAACTAAAAGTTCTAATAGAGTAGATAAATCTTTGAAGGAAATAAAAAAATTAAAGGCTTTAATTTCTTCTTTAGATGATGATTTAACAATTACATACTAAATATTTGGCTACCCCAAATAGGGTTCGTATATTTACGTGTTAAAATTTAGGTTATGTTTAAAAAGTATAAAAAAGAGATAGATACAGTATCAAGCTTTTTGTTTATTGCATTAGTATTTTATATATTTTATTTTGCCCTTTGGGTGTTTTGTCCTTGTTAATATGTTTAAAGTACATCTTAGTAAAAAAGCTATACAAAAAAGACTAGACGAGAATTATCAAAAGCTGAATTATAATCAGTTTAGGTGGTGGCGTTGGTATGAATCACGAAATAAATCATTACCTTATAAGTCTAGTTTTAGGGATAAAATACTAAATGGTGATTATGATATATCACCTTATTTACTTCAATCCGAATTATGTGAGCATATGCTTAATGAAATGCTAGAAGAATGTGATGGTGATTACCAAAAATACTTAGAAAAAGGAAAATTATTAATGGCCCGAAGAAAAAGGTTATTAGAGGATTATGAAAAGGATGAATTCAATAAGTTAGAGGAGATTTATTCTCAATTCCAAAAGAATTTTGATATTACTAGAGAACAAGTAGAGAAAGAAGCTATAGAATGCCGTGATGATCTAATAGATCTTTATTATATTATAGAAGAAAAATATAGAAAAAAACATTATATCTCCAAAAGGGGACGCCCAAGAAAAATATGAAAGTAAGTCACGAAGTACCTAGTTGTTTATTATCCGCATCCCCTGAATTTAACGATTACGATTATTGTCTCCCTCACTTATTAGATCAGGATAAAGATTATTTACAATATTTTAGAAATGCTAAGGGAGCAGGTCGTTATATTATTATGGATAATTCACTTCATGAATTAGGTAAAGCATACGATCATAAAAGATTATTACATTGGATCACAGAGTTGGAACCAAATGAATTTATAGTACCAGATGTTTGGATGCAATGTGCTCAAACTGCTGCACAAGCAAAATATTGGTTGCAATATAAATACCCTAAAAATACAAAAATAACTGCTGTAATTCAGGGTGAAAATAAAAATCAAGCTTATTTATGTGCTAGTTTATTAGCTAATTTAGGTTATAATAAATTATGTGTATCTTATGGTGCTACTTGGTATAATGATTTTTTCCCACATACTAACCCAGATATGGGAAAAGCATTAGGTAGAGTACGATTTGTACAAGGATTATTAAACTTAAATCAATTAAAAGATATTAAATTTCATTTACTGGGTTGTTCAATACCCCAAGAATTTGGTTGGTATGATAATAATCCCAGAATTGAATCAATTGATACTTCAAACCCAATTATGGCTGCTCTAGAAGGTACTATGTATTCTGAACATGGCTTAAATAGTAAACCAAAAGCTAATATGAATGATTATTTTGATATGGATTGGGAAGATGTTAAATATGAAGATATTTTACATAACACAACTTTATTTAGAGAAATAAATAATATTAAAAAAATAAATATATGGCAGAATTAATAAAACATGTATTAGGATTTTGTGGAGAGCATTGGCATCCAAACTTTTGGACTCTTCTCACAGGAGGATTTGGATTAGTGGGTATTTATCATTATACTATATCTTATCTTAAATGCAGATATAAAAAATTTAAAACAGCGTTTGCCTATACGCTTTATAATACCTGGCAAAATTTAATTAATTATTTATCATGGCGAAAAATGTCGTAGTGTCCTTATCTGGAGGGATGGACTCCTCTACTTTACTACTTAGATGTTTATCTGAGTATGATTCTGTAACAGCTTTATCTTTTGATTATGGTCAAAAGCATAGAGTGGAACTTGAAAGAGCACAATCATTAGTAGATTATCTAAATACTAACCCTATGAGAGTGTATCCTCACGATCACGGTGAAAATGGATTTAGTGAAAGGTATTCTAAAATTAAGTATCAAGTAATTAAATTAGATGGTTTAGTAAACCTACTAGATTCTAACCTTGTAGAAGGTGGAGAAGATGTACCAGAAGGTCATTATGAAGAAGAAAATATGGTAGCAACAGTTGTACCTAACAGAAATAAAATTTTCTCTTCATTAACTCAAGCAGTAGCATTATCTGTATCTAAAAAAACAGGTGAGGAATGTGATATTGCTTTAGGTATTCACGCTGGTGATCATGCTATTTATCCTGATTGTAGACAAGAATTTAGAGATGCTGATTATGAAGCTTTCAAAATTGGTAATTGGGATGCTGATAAGGTAGGATTTTTTATACCTTATATTGATACTGATAAATTAGGAATTTTAAAGGATGGAGAAAATTTGGTTAATACGTTGGGCATTGAATTTGATGAGGTTTATAAAAGAACAAATACTTCTTATAAACCATATCCTTCAGGAAATTCTGATTATAAGTCTGCTTCTAGTGTTGAGAGGATTGAGGCTTTTATTGCTCTGGGGAGAAAAGATCCTGTACAATATGAGGATGAAACTGGAGAAGTTGATTACGAAGTAGCAAAATCTCATGTAGAAAAGCTACTAGCTGAATACGCAGCTTAAAAACGTATGGCTCGTGGTGTAACTGGCAACACGTCTGGTTTTGGTCCAGAAGAGTCTAGGTTCGATCCCTAGCGAGCCAACTAAATTTAATTATATGAAAGATTTTAATGATATTGAAAAGGATAGAAAAAATTTAGAACACATGCCTGATCAAAGATTACATCAGGTTATTAGTTTTATTAAATCAGGAGTTAGAATAGTTGGATATGGACTTTTACTATATAGCGTGCCAATTGCAGTAGGAGTTCTTATATTAAGTGAAGCAATTGGTATAATTGAAGAATTAGTATAATGAAGAAAATTTTATATTTTAGTGCGGCATGGTGTGGTCCGTGTCAAACATTAGGTCCTATTATGGAATCTTTAAAAGGGGATATTAATTATCAAAAAATTGATGTAGATAATAATCAAGATTTGTCTATGCAATATGGGGTAAGAAATATTCCTACTTTAATTTTATTAGATGAAACTGGTGAAGTTAAAGGAAGAAAAGTAGGATTACAAACAAAACAAGACATTTTAAATTTTTATAATGAGTAAATTTCAATCTAGCAAAGTATTTGATGGTTTTTCTACAGTATTCCGTCAATGGAAAGCTACAACAACACACTGTAGATTTGTACATGGTTATGGTATTTCATTTAAAGTATATTTTGAGGGAGATTTAGATGATAGAAATTGGGTTTGGGATTTTGGTGGCATGAAAAGGGCAAAAACTCAAATCGATGGTATGTCTCCTAAAGCATGGATGGATTATATGTTTGATCATACTTTAGTTGTGGCTGAAGATGATCCTGAATTAAAAGCATTTCAACAAATGGAAAAAGCAGGAGTAGCACAAGTAAGAGTAATACCAGCTACTGGGGCAGAAAAATTTGCCGAGTATATTTATACTAAATTAAATAAGTTTGTTGATACTGAAACTGAAGGCAGAGTAAAAGTTGTTAAAGTTAAGTTCATGGAACATGGTAAAAATGCTGCTTATTACAGTGAATAAAAGGTTATTAGTGAATGAAAAACCACTTTAAAAAATTAACAATATGCACAAACAATTAAAACGTATTGAGGATTACGAAAAAAACCTCCCAATTGTAGAAGTTTATACTGCAGTTCAATCTGAAGGTTCAAGAGCAGGATACCCAACAGTAGTAATTAGAACCACAGGGTGTACTCATAGGTGTTATTTTGGGGAAGGAGGATGGTGTGATTCTTGGTATACAAGTATCCACCCAGAAAAGGGTCAATATAGTTTTAATGACATTATCCAAAAATACAAAGATAACCCTCATATTAAAGAAATGATGCTAACAGGAGGTTCTCCTACTATGCACGCTGCTTTAGTAAATGAGTTAACACACTTTGCACATGAAAATGATATATTCATTACTATTGAAACTGAAGGAAGTCATTTCCTTCCTACTGATTATCCTATCAATCTTCTTAGTATTTCTCCTAAATTTAGTAATAGCGTTCCCGTTATTGGCGTTGCTACTCCTCAAGGGGGAATTACAGACGAAAGGATGGTTAAAAAACATAATTCCAAAAGGCTGAATTATGAAGCTATAAAACAATCAATAGCTTATCATTCTGATTTTCATATTAAACCAGTTTGGGATGGAAAAGATGAGGAAGCATTAACTGAAATTATGGATTGTATTGAACAATTAGAAGTATCTCCTGATAAAGTTTGGTTTATGCCTGCTGGAGATAGTAGAGAAGCGTTGTTTAAATCTTACCCTGTATTATTTGATTGGGTTAGAGATAATGGCTATAGAATGACTTGGAGACCACATATTATTGCTTTTGAAGATAAACGAGAAGTATAGTGGATAGGGAAGAAGCTCTTAGTATATTAGAAGAAATCGAAGAAAATGTTACTACATGCTGTGCTATTACTATGGAGCCAGATGAAGTACTAGTATTAATAGATAAATTAAAAGAATATTTAAATGGAGAACAAACGTAGAAAAATTCATGAAGAATTAGAAGTTGTACAAGTTGGTTTTGCAAATGGTGTTGCCGAGGGATTTCCACTTACAGATAAACAAAAAGAAAAAATGATTAACCAAGCAGAAAAAGCTTATGGTAAGTTTTTAGATGCATTAAAATGTGATTGGAGAAATGATCCCAATTCAATGGAAACACCAAGACGAGTAGCTAAAGCTTATGTCAATGATTTGTGGGCTGGTAGATACACTGCGATGTCTCCTATTACATCATTTCCATCAGATGGTTATGATGGCGTTGTTATAGAACGTAATATACCGTTAACTTCAATGTGTTCTCACCACCATCAAACAATAGGTGGAGTTGTACACATTGGTTATATTGCAGGAACAGAGGGCCAAGTAATTGGTCTTTCTAAATTAAATAGAATAGTAGAATTATTTGGTAGACGAGGTGCGATTCAAGAACAATTAACATCCGCTATTCATAATGCAGTAGATAAAATTACCGAAGGTAATAAAGGTGTTATTGTAACTATTGTAGGTACTCATAATTGTGTATCATGTAGAGGTGTTAAACATCAAGGAGCTGCAATGGTTACAACTAAAGCATCAGGAAAATTTAGAGATGATAATAATTTAGCCCGTAAGGAATTTTTTGATAGTTTAAAAATTAATAATGGAGGGCACAATATATAAGTTATGTTAAAATTAAGTAATAATTCAATAGGAGTTAGTTGGTGGGATATGTCAGATATTATAAAGGATCTGTGTGATAGAATCCCATTTGAATTACCATTAGTAGATTCAGTTTATGGTATTCCTAGAGGGGGTTTAATACCTGCTGTTATGGTATCTCATCATTTAGGTTTACCTTATGTAGAAACAATTGGTAAAAATACTTTAGTTGTAGATGATATTTGTGATAGTGGGGTTACTTTAGATAAAATGCCAGGTCAATTTACAGCAGTATTATTTCATAAACCACATACATCAATTTTTACCCCTGATATTTGGGCTAAAGAACATACTGGAGATGAATGGTTAATATTCCCTTGGGAAAACAGTAAATCAGAACATATTCAGGATTATTTGGTAAATGAAGATAAATTTGGTAATTTACAGGTATGAAATTTATGAATAAAGTAAATAAAAATGGGTAAACAATTAGAATTAGATTTTGAGGTATATAACTCAAAAGAAAACGGAAATGTTCCGTTTGTAAATGAAGTAGAACAATTTAATGCCACTTTTGGCAAACCAAACAATTATGAACCGACAATACCAGAAGAGAAGGAATGGAAATTCGTATACGACTTTGTACTTGAAGAGCTGGAAGAATATAGACAGGCTTGCGAAAACGGAAACATCGTGGAAGTTTTGGATGCTTTGTGCGATATTGCTTATGTTTCCCTCGGGAACGGTACTATGTTACACGGCCTTAAGGATAAGATATGGCCAGCGTATCAAGAAGTACAAGCATCAAATCTATCGAAGTCTTGTAACAATGAAGAAGAAGCCATGGAGACTGTCACCGTCCGCTCTAAAGAACAAAATGAGCCATGTCACTATGAAAAAGTGGAGGAGAGATTTGTAGTATATAGAACTCGAGATAGAAAAGTAATGAAATCAATTAATTATTTTAGACCTGATTTAACTCAGTTTTTTACAGGAGATGAATTACAAAGATTTCACAATTCAAGTGCTGGAATATAATGTATAAAAAGTGTTATGCTGAAAGATTAGGTAATAATAAATATAAGATTCATTTATGGGACGAAGGTGGCTATGATGAAATCGAATGGTATAACTGTGCTTACCAAGAATGTTCTAAAGAAGATAAATTACACACTGGTTTAGGAGGAGAACCACTTAGAAAAATTTATAAATGGGATAAAAACACTCCTAATTTACATTTTCATGATATACCTCCATATCAAAAATACCTTATTGAAAGGTATGGTATTGATGATGAACCCTCTACAGGTCATAGGGAATTATTTTTTGATATTGAGTGTGAAATAGGAGGAGCCCTAACTGAAGAATATATTGAAAGAGCTCCAATGCCTATTACTACAATAGCTTATTGGGATAAATTAGAAGACCATTGGGTTATTTTAGTTCGAGATGATAAAGGTGATTTAAAACGAACTAAAGCTAAAAATAAAGAAATAGTACCTTGTAGGACAGAACAAGAATTATTAGCTAAATTTTTAGAACGTTTTAGAGAAATTGATCCCGATATTTTAATTGGTTATAATAGTGATTTTTTTGATATACCTTATTTATATTATAGAATGTGTAATGTATTAGGCCAAGAATGGGCTGATCAATTATCACCAATAGGTAAAGTAAATGCTAAAAAGAACAACCAGTATTTTTTCAAACGAAATCAATTTGTAGATATTATGGGGGTTGAATCTCTAGACTATATGAGATTACATAAAAAATATAGTTGGAAAGATGAACCAAGCTGGAAATTAGATGCTATTGGTGAAAAATACACTGGTATAGGTAAGGTTGATTATGAAGGTAATCTTGATCAATTATTTGAAACTGATTTACAAAAATATATTCAATATAACTTTCGTGATGTTGAAATATTAAAATTATTAGATGAGAAACTTCAGTACATTGCTTTAACTAAAAATCTATCCCATAAAGGAAAACATAATTATAGTGAGGTTTATGCAAATAGTAAAACTCAAGATGGTGCAATCTCAGCTTATTTATTATCTCAAAATATAATTCCACCTGCTAAAGACCCTAATCCTAGAATTAAAAAAGGGTATGCTGGTGGTTACCTTTTTTGCCCTAAAGCTGGGTTGTATAAGTATATGTTTGATGAGGATTTAACATCGCTGTATCCATCTATTATAATGTCTTTAAACATAGGACGAGAAACATTTAAGGGACGTATCATAGATGCTGATGATCGTAATAATAGATTAGGACTTAATGATTTAAAAGAACGTGATAAATCTGAAGAATTACTAGTTGAAAATGCTAAAGGACAACAAACCCGAGTTAATATTGGAAGGTTAATAGCTATGGTTGAACAAAATAACCTAGCTATCTCAGCTAATGGTTCAATGTTTACAACAGATAAAGAATCTACTTTATCAACGGTTTTAAATAAATGGTTTGATGAGAGAGTAAAATATAAGAATGCTATGAAAAAAGCATATAAATCCGGAGATAAAGAAAAAGGTGCTTATTACCATTTAATGCAATATACAATGAAAATTTTGCTTAATAGTTTATATGGTGCTACAGCATTACCTTCATTTAGATATGGAATGAGTTTATCAATATTAAGTGAAGCAATTACTCTATCAGGCCACAGAATTATTCAGGAATCAGCTTTATGTGCCAATAGACATATGAATAAAGTAATTAAAGGCGAATTAAAACTAGAAATATGACATTAAAAAAACAATCTATAAGAAAAGGAATGAATATTGTTGCTAATGGAGATCCTATTAGTAAAGACGAATTAATTTTAATTAGTGAAAGTTGGAGTGAAATTCAAGAATCCTTTTTTAGAAAAATGTTAAAACAAGGTGGACACTTTAAATTAGCTGGAATTAAATATGAAGTTACCCTTGAAAGAGATAATAGAACAAGATCAGATGGAACCAAAGATCCTGGTGTAATACAAATTCCTGGAGAGGATAGTAAATTTTAAATTATGAAAATAGAAGTATCAAACGGAGAGTTATTAGATAAAATCTCAATTTTAGAATTAAAATTACTGAAAATTGAAGATAAAGAAAAATTAATTAATATACAAAAGGAATTTGATGTACTTAATCCTTTATGTGTAGAGTTATTTGAAAAATTTGGAGGTCAACTCCAAAATCATTATCTTGAACTAGCTCGTATAAACGGGTTATTATGGGACATAGAAGATTGGATTAGAGATTGTGAACGTGAAAAAAGATTTGATGAAGAATTTATTCAATTAGCAAGATCTGTTTATGTTACTAATGATCAAAGAAGTGAAGTTAAAAAACTTATTAATAAAACAACTGGCTCAGATCTGGTAGAAGAAAAATCATATAAAGATTATAAGTGAAACATTTAGAAGAAACACCCTGGTTTATTTGCGATAAAGAAGATGAGAATTACTGTGCTTATGTTGATACAGATTCTAATTACTTTAATGCTGAACCCATACTAAAGTATTTATATCCTAATTTTGAAGATTTTAATGATAAAGATAAAGATGACAAATTAGAACAAGTAGCTTTAGCATATCAAGATATTATATCTGAAGATTATAATAGATTAGCTAAGGAGTGTTTTAATGTTTCTACTCATAGATTAGAAATGAAAACTGAATGTGTAATTAGATCAGCTTATTTTAGGTCTACTAGACGTTATGCTCAATGGATTACTAAACAGGAAGGTATTGAAAAAGAAATACTAGACATTAAGGGTTTAGAATTTATGAAAGCTAATTTTCCTCCTATTTTAGGGGATTTCTTTAACAATATTTTACAACAAGTACTAAAAGGAGAACAGCATAAAAGTATTATTGATCAAATTAAAACATTTAAAACTGAAATTTTAGATGGTACTATTCCACTAACAAAATTAGGTAATCCTACAGCTGTAAAAAAATTAGAAAAATATAGCGGTAAAAGTGCCCGTGCAGGTGAAATGTTTACTGAAATATTAAAAGGTGCTCCTGCTCCTGTTCGTGCTGCTATTCGTTATAATGATTTACTTAGATTATGGCAATTAGATAGAAAGTATAATCTAATTACAATGGCAGATAAAGTAAAATGGATTTATCTAAAAGATAATCCCTATAAAATAGAAGCGTTAGCATTCTTTGATTATGAAATGCCAGATAAAATAGTTGATTTCTTGGATGCTTATGCTGATAGACAGAAAGTATTTGATTCAATATTATTGAATAAATTAGAAGGGTTTTTTAGTGATTTAGGTTGGTCATTAAGTTTAAATCCTTATGTTAACGCTTTAAAATCGTTTGAAATATGAAGATAACAGTAGAACATTATGACCAAAAAATTAGTATTGAAACTGATTATGATGATTTAACATATGAGGACTTTATGGACCTTATAGAGAAGATATCTTACTCATTAGGATATCCTGTTGATACAATTAAAGAATGGTTTGAAGAGTAAAATAAAATTCGTATATTACAGTTATGATAAATAAGAGTACATTAACAAGTGTTATTTCCAAGTATTATTTAAATGGTTTGAATAACCAAGTAAAGTGGAGAATTAAAGATAATACACTTACAATTTATGCTGGAGAAGCAGGTAGAGTATGTAGAGTAGTAGCTAATAATTTTCCTTTAGAAGATTCGGAATTAGGAGTATTTGATACAAACAAATTAAATAAATTATTATCTATTACTAATGGTGATTTAATGATATCGTTAGAAAAAATGAAAGCAATTTACACTAAAATGCATATTCAGGATTCTAATTTTGATTTAACTTATTCATTAGCTGATACTTTGATTTTAGGTAAAAATACTTGGTATGATGATCCTGAAGAATGGGAAATAGAAATAACACTAGAACCAGAAGATATAGACCATTTAATTAAAGCTAAGAATGCTTTAGGAGAAATAGATTCAATGTTAATTACTACTACAATAGATTTTGATGGTAATCCTGTGTGCGAATTTATATTTGGCGATAATACAGGATTTTCTAATAAAATTTCTTACCAAGTAAATGGTGGTAAGATTAAGGATAATACTTTAAGTGTTCCATTTAATTCTGATATTTTTAAAGATATATTAAATAGTAATAAGGATCAAGATTTTTGCACTTTACAATTGTCTAACACAGGAATTTTAAAATTAAAATTTGAATCTGAAGATATAAACAGTGAATATTTTATTGCAAGAAATGAATAAAATAGCTTGGAATAGTGTTTTTCCTTATTTATATTATATGTATAATAAATGACAATGTAGCTAGGGCACATTTGTTATGTTTTGTTTAACCGAGTTAGCTTAGGCGCTCACTAAAAATTAATGATATGAGTACATTAGAAATCTTTGAGAGGCAGATTAGTCCTTTCGACATTTTATTTAGAAATCTTTTCAACGCTGAGTCGCAATTTGCACCAGCATTTCAATCCAAACAACCACATCCCGTCAATATTTTTTATGATGATACAGGACTTCACTTTGAAGTAGCTTGTACAGGACTAACTAAAAAAGATGTTGATATTAATATTGAGGGAGATCTATTAAATATTAGTTATAAAAAACCAGAAAAAGAAGAGTTCCATGAAGGAACAATTTATAATGGTTTATCAAAAAAGTCTTTTAGTTTAGGTTATAAGATAGCTCCTAAATTTGACTTAAGTAAAATTGAGGCAGAATTAGTAAATGGTTTATTAGCCATTTTTATTCCATTAGCTGAAGATGCCAAACCAAAGTCTATCAAAATCAAATAAGGGTTATTTGTAAATCATGTGTCCTAGCACATTTTCTTTCGTATATTGGTCGTATAAATAATTTACAACTATGGCTAAAAAGAAAAAATTAATTACAACAATTAGTGATCCATTATTAGAACCATTTTACATCCAAAAGGATGAAATGTGTTATACTGTTGTTGAAAGAATTACCCCAGACAAAGATCATTTTAGATCTAAAGGTGGGGGAACTGAGTATGCAAAACCACAAGGATACTATCCTAATTTTGACCAGGCAATAGAAAAAGTATCTAGAGAAAAATTACATACAAAAAAAGATTATAATACTCTTAAGGAGTTTTTAAATGAATATAAATTAATAGAAAATAAAATTAAAAGTTATACAGATGGAATTAGAAGCGTTATTTGATGCAGTTATAGTTAAACCTATTGAAGCTGAAGAAAGTACTTATGGCTCAATAATTGTACCTGATTTAGGTAAAGAAAAAAATGAAACAGGAACTGTTATTGCAGTTGGTCCTGGAAAATATACTATTACGGGAGAATTTATAAAAACCCAACTAAAAGAAGGGGATAAAGTAATTTTACCAACAATGGGATTCACTAAATTACCTTATGATGGGGAAGAATTTTATGTGGGCCCAGAAAATCAAGTATTAGCTAAAATCAATGCAAATGTAAGCGTTGAAGAAGTAATAGCTGAAACTAAAGTAAGTGAAGAAGAAATTAATCAATTAAAAGATATATCAAATGAGTAAACAAGTTATATTAGGTTCAGATGCTAGAAATAATTTAGTACAAGGAATAGATACGTTAGCAGATGCAGTTGTATCTACATTAGGACCAAATGGTAGAAATGTTGTTATAGCAAATAATAATGGTTATCCTCAATCAACTAAAGATGGTGTTACAGTTGCTAAATCAATTTCCCTAAAAGAACCAAACCAAGAATTAGGAGTTCAATTGGTAAAACAGGCTGCTATTAAGACAGCTGAAAAGGCAGGTGATGGTACTACAACATCAACCTTGTTAGCTAGAGAAATGATTAAAGCAGGATTAACAGCTTTAAACAATAATGAAAATGCAGTTCAAATAAAAAGAGATATTGATACTACTGTTAAGGAAGTAATTAGTAATCTTAAAAATAATATATCAGAGGATATTTCAGGAGAAGAACAGTTAGAACAAATTGCTACAGTTTCTGCTAATAATGATCCTGAAACTGGAAAATTAATTGCTACCGCAATTGAAAAAGTTGGAATGGAGGGGGTTGTTCACATTGAAGAATCTCGTACTGGTGAAACTTATCTTGAAACTGTTGAAGGGTTACAGTTTGATAGAGGTTATAAGTCACCTTATTTTGTTACTAATAATAGTACAATGACTGCCACACTAGACAACCCCCTTATTCTTATTGCGGATCAAAAAATCACTCAAGTAAAAGAATTATTACCTGTATTAGAAGCAGTTTCTGCCCAAGCTAAATCTTTACTTATCATAGCTGAGGATATAGATAATGAAGCATTAGCTACTCTTATTGTTAATAAAATGAGAGGTACAATGAAAGTATGTGCTGTTAAGGCACCTGATTTTGGTGATAGAAGAAAATTAATATTAGAAGATATAGCCATTACAACTGGTGGAGTAGTTTTTGATAAACAAAAAGGAATGAAACTAGATAAATTTAGTTGGGAATGGTTTGGTGAAGCAAGAACAACAACAATAGAAAAAGAACAAACAACGATAGTAGATGGAAAAGGATCAGTTGAATCAATTGAAACACGTGTTGAAGAACTACAGCAACAAATCGACAAGGCAACAACGCCGTTCGAAGTCGAAAAACTCCAAGAAAGGTTGGCGAAATTCGTCGGAGGAGTAGCTATTATTCATGTAGGTGGAAACACTGAAACTGAAATGAAGGAGAAAAAAGATAGAGTGGATGATGCATTACATGCAACAAAAGCTGCTATTGAAGAAGGTATTGTACCAGGTGGTGGAGCAGCATTATTATATGCATCTAATGGTTTAAAAGCTAATACCACAGGAGCTCAAATTGTAGTTGAAGCATGTGCTAAACCTTTTAATCAAATTTTAGTTAATGCTGGGTTTGATAATGTTAAAGGACAAATATTAGCAGATCAGTTATGCAATTCTGGTGATGGTGCTTGGGCGGGTTATAATATTAAAACTGATAAAGTAGTTAATATGAAAGAAGCTGGTATTATTGATCCAACTAAGGTAGCTAGAACAGCATTAGAAAATGCAGCTTCAGTAGCAGGTACTGTTTTATTAACTGAATGTACTGTAGTTGATGAACCTGAAGAAGATAATAAACAACCACAAATTGATCCATCAATGATGGGGATGATGTAAATATTTTTCGTATATTATGGCTACAAAAATTGAAGAAAAAAACATATTAATTGCTAGAAGAGTACCACCAGGTGATAAGTGGAGACTAGTTGCTAATGAACCAGATGGTCCAGTGCATAAAACACTTACTGATACTTTAGAAGCATATATGGTAAAAACTGGATTTAAAGGGCATTATAGATTAGAACCATTAAAAAGTAGTTTATATGCAATTGATTCTAAGGAAACAGAAGTAATCCCAGAACCAGAAAAGAAATACTCAATATATGGGGAATTCGGAGAATAGTTTATTAGTAGAAAAATATCGTCCTACTAAATTAGAAAACTATGTAGGGAATAATAGTATTAAGACAAAAATATCTAAATATTTAGAGCAAAATGATATTCAAAATTTAATATTTTATGGACCTGCTGGAACTGGAAAAACAACTCTTGCTAAACTCATTGTACAAAATCTTGATTGTGACAGCATTTATATTAATGCTTCGGATGAACGAGGTATTGAAACAATTAGAGATAAAGTACAAAGCTTTGCTAGTGTGGCTTCGTTTAAGCCACTTAAGGTTGTTATTTTGGATGAGTCTGATTTTCTTACTATCCAAGCGCAAGCTTCGCTCCGTAATATCATTGAAACGTTTTCGCGGACTACTAGGTTTATAATGACTTGTAATTTTGTAGAACGTATTATTGATCCTTTACAATCAAGATGTCATGTACTTAAAGTAGTACCTCCAACTAAAAAAGATGTTGCTAAACATTTAGCTTGGATTATGGATCAAGAAGGTATAGGATTTGAAATGAATGAATTAGGAGCTATTGTAACACAATATTATCCTGATTTAAGAAAATGTATTAATACCATTCAACTATCTACCCAAGATAGTATGTTAAACATAGATAAATCAGTACTAGTATCATCTAATTATATAGATACAGTTATCACTGAGTTAAAAGGTAAATCTAATTTTAGAACAATCCGTCAAACTATAGCTGATGCTAATGTAGATGATTTTGATGAATTATTTAAAGCATTATACGAAAGAGCATCGGAGTATCTTCCAGGTAAAGAAGGTACAGTTGCTATTTTAGTAAATGATCATCAATATAAAGCAAATTTCCGTATTGATAAAGAAATCAATACAATGAGTTTAATTTCAAATATAATAAATAATAAATAATTATGCAACAACAACAGCAAGCAGGACCTCCTATTGATTTAAAAAACACTTCAGAAATTAAAAATTTTGAAGGTGATGTTTTATTTCAACAAGGAGTAGTATTACGAACAGTGTCTAAATTTGTTATGGGAACAGAAGAAGATGCTCTTTTACCTATCCCAGTCTTTTATGACCCAACTACTAAAAAAATTCTTAAGGCATCAGTCCCTAAGGATCTTAGAGATGAGTTAAAAGACTATATAATGGATTAGTATTGAAGAATATATTTGATTGGTTAAAGGCAATTAATAACACCAAACCCCCAGTAGAATCATTTACAGATAAAGACTGGGAGGTTTGGAATAGTTATATGATTCATAGATTTATTTCTATGAACTCTGACTATATTGATATAGTAAATTATGTTCAAGAGTTCCCACCTCAGGAAAAAAAGATGATTTATAACATTTATAAAGAATTTATTCCTAAAAATAATAAATGGAATAAATACATTAAATCAAATATAAAACAACCAAATAAAGACTTAGTAGAATATATTAAAAATTATTACAAATGTTCAGCAAAAGAGGCCAAAGAATATTTAGGTATATTGGATCGTACAGACGTAGATGGTATACTAACTAGTTTAGGACTAGAAAAAAAAGAAATTAAAAAATTATATGCCTGAAAGTTATAACTATTTTAAGGAAGATGTTAAAGAGTTTATCATTGATAAACTTCCTTTAAACTCAAAAATATTAGATATAGGTCCTGGTATTGGTACTTATTCACAATTACTTAGAGATGTTGGTTATAAAATGGATGCTATAGAAATTTTTAAACCCTATATAAAAAAATTTAATTTAGAAGATAAATATGATAATGTTTATCATAGTGATATTTTAGATTTAAAGATAAAAAATTTAGATTATGATTTTTATATTTTAGGTGATGTATTAGAACACATTAAAGTAAATAGAGCAAAAAAATTAATTAATGATATAGTTAATAGTGGTAAACATTGTTTAGTTGCTATCCCTTATTCTATGGAACAAGGAGAAGTAAATGGAAACAAATATGAAACCCACCACCAACCAGATTTAACTAAGGAATTAATGAAAAAAAGGTACCCTAAATTAGTTCACTTATTTTCAAACCCTCAGTATGGTTATTATATCAATAAAGAGTTAGATCCAAACAGAGTAGATAGAGCATATGTTTTACATTGTAACGAAAATTATGCTGGCGTAGCAGCTATGTGTGCTAAATCAATCAAAAAATATAGCGACTATCCAGTTATAGTTTATCTTGTAGATTCAGATAAGTATATAGACGTAGATGGTGTTTCAACCTATAAATGGGAAGCTAAAGTAAACCCTATCCATAATTACAATGTAACTGAAAATGGTAATTACTATATAGATAGAAATGATTCCTCTTTATATGATTTATTAATCCAAAAACCACTTATAGTTAAACATGCTTTAGATAATTTTGCAAGATGTGTAGCTTATATAGATTGCGATTCTATAGCAACTAAGTATGTTGATAACATATTTGATTACGAATCTGAACATCCTATGTTTGCTGAAGGTCCTTTTGATTATTTACATATAAATGGAAGAGGTGGTGCATGGGAAAGAAGTGATCTTAGTACAACTTTAGAACACCCAGTTTGTGAAATATTTAAAATAGATCAATATAGAAGATTAGATAAACGATATAGAAATTCAGGGTATTTTTTAGTTAATACTTTACATAAAAAATTTCTTAATGAATGGTATTGGATGTGTATTAATCCCACTATATTAAGTAATCCTACTTATTATTGCCCCTTCCATGAGGAGGGTACTTTAAACCCACTTCTTTGGGATAAACATATTTATGATGGTTTACCCCTTATTTATGTAAATATTGTAAATGATAAAGATACTATAGATGAAGTAAATAAAATTGATTTTGATGGTATAGATCAGGATTTAGGTAGTAATTATATCCATAATAATTGGTTCAAAGTACCAGGTAATAAAAATAGATTACTATTTTATCATGGTGAAAAAAGACCAAAAGTTATGGGGGAAATGATAGAAAAACTAGGAAAATTAAATTAAATTAATTATATTAATACTATGAACACGCAAGTATACAAATTTTTAAAGTCCGAAGCAGAGGCGGATAAAAACAAAGCTCTAGCAAGTATAGAATTATTAACAAACCACCCAGCAGGTATAGGTGATCATTCAACTAAAGATTATTGGGATAATTGTAGTGAAGCCCTAAAATTATTAGCTTCAGCAGATGAAAGATTAGAAATATTAGAAAAATATTTTGTTATAAAAGAACAAGTTAATGGGTGATATTATAACGGCATGGCATGACATGCAAGAAGAAAAAAATATGAGTGATAGAGAAATTATGGATGCTAAAAATCCGGATGCTGCGGCAATTAGAAAATTTGAAAAGGATTATCCCGAATTATCTAAAGAGTTTAGAGAGATACAAAATGAAATGTATGAAATGTTTGCCCTTAAACATCTTGATTATGGCTTAAATAATATTGCCTTAGGGGGTGATTTAACTAATAGTGATGATAAAAAATTTTCACTTACTGGTTTAACTATTAGACTTACTGATAAAATTTCTAGATTAAAAAATCTTATAATACATGGTAGAAACTATGTAAAAGGTGAGGGAATGGAAGACACGTTTATTGATATAGCTAATTATGGAATAATTGGTATGTTAGTAGGACGTGATAAATGGAAAAAATAAGTTTTGGCTAGAAAGATTCCTAATATTGTAAAGGAGATTAAAAATAATCCTCCGGGAGAAATTAATTTCGCTTATCAGAAGAATATATCTTATTCTCAATTATCTATTTTTAGAAGTTGCCCTTATAGATGGAAACTTCAGTATAAAGATAAAATTAAGAAATTTAGTTCTTCTATTCACACTGTATTTGGGACGGCTATACATGAAGTATTACAACATTATTTAGACGTAATGTTTGACACAAGTGCTGCTAACGCAGATAAATTAGATTTAGAAAGTTTATTTCAGGAGAAGTTTATAGGTGAATATCAAGAACAATATAAGAAGAATAATAACCAACATTTTTCCTCTGCTGAGGAGATGAGAGAATTTTTCGAAGATGGAGTTGGGATATTAAATTGGTTTGTAAAAAAACGAGCAAGATATTTCTCAAGAAGAGGTTGGTATTTAGTTGGTTGCGAATTACCAATTATTATAGCTCCAAATAAAATGTTAAATAACGTATTATATACAGGATTTCTAGATGTTGTACTATATAATGAAAACACAAAGACATTTAAAATAATTGACATCAAAACCAGTACTAAAGGATGGAATGCTAGAGATAAAAAGAATGAAGATAAGCATTTTCAATTAATACTGTATAAAAAGTTTTTTTCTGAACAATATAATATACCTTTAGAAAATATAGAAATAGAATTTTTTATTGTTAAGAGAAAAGTGATGGATTGGGATGATGAAAAAATCATGTCACCCCATCAAGCTTATAGAGTGCAAACATTTGCACCTCCGAGTGGTAAAATTAAAATAAATAGAGCTAAAAATGCGATAAATGACTTTGTAAATGAATGTTTTAATTCAAGTGGTGATATTAAAGAAATTAATTATCCTAAATCACCTTCTAAATGGAATTGTACATTCTGTCCTTATGGAGAAGATAAAGAGTTATGTGGAGCAAAAGCGCATTTTGAGTAATACTTATATATGTATAATAAATGTTTTAATAAAAATAAAGACTATGAGTAATAAAAAACCGATGACACTAACTAGTGTCAAAGTCCAAAGTGATTTATTCGAGAATTTTAAGATTGAATGTGTAAAAAGAAAGTTTAGTTTTCAAAAACTTGCAGATCGTACTTTGTTTTTGTATCTTACAGATGAAGACTTTCGTAGAAAAATTACCAATCAAACAAATCTCGAAATATAATTATGAATAAAGACTTTAAGTATATTCCAAAAGATAAAAGGAAAAAAATAATGCTAATAGCAGATGACATTAGAGTCCATTCTGGTGTTGCTACAGTAGCTAAGGAAATTGTTTTAAAAACGTGTCAACATTTTAATTGGGTAAATGTTGCTGGTGCTATAAAACACCCAGAAAAAGGAAAAAGATTAGATTTATCTAAGGATACGGCTGATTTATCTGGTGTTGAGGATGCTAGTGTAATGATGTACCCAGTAGATGGTTATGGCGATCCTAGAATTATTAGAGAAATTCTTAATATTGAAAGACCAAATGCAATTTTGTTAATTACTGATCCTAGATATTTTATGCATATTTGGAATATGGAACAGGAAATAAGAAAACAAATTCCCATTGCTTATTTAAATATTTGGGATGATTATCCTGCTCCAATGTATAATAGACCATATTATGAAGCTTGTGATCTATTAATGGGTATATCTAAACAAACAGTAAATATTAATAAACTAGTATTAGAAGGTAAGGAAAAAAATAAAATATTTAAATACGTACCTCATGGGCTAGATCATAATATTTACAAACCTATAGACAAAGACGATCCAGATTTTATTGAATGGAAAAATAATACATTTGGTAAGGAAAAATATGATTTTATATTATTTTTTAACTCCAGAAATATTAGAAGAAAACAAATCCCAGACACAATGTTAGCTTTTAGAGCGTTTTTAGATTCACTTCCAAAAGAAAAAGCTAAAAAATGTTTGTTAATGATGCATACAGAGTATATTACTGATGCTGGAACACATTTAGGTAAAGTGAAAGAATACTTATTTGATGAAAATTATTTTCATAATGTTAAATTTTCATTAAATAAAGTTGATAATAAACAGCTAAACTATCTTTATAATGCAGCGGATTGTCAAGTATTAATTACCTGTAATGAGGGATGGGGCTTAACTTTAACGGAAGCAATGCTGTCAGGTACACCTATTATTGCTAACACAACTGGTGGTATGCAGGATCAAATGAGATTTATAGATAATGATGGTAAATGGTTTGAACCTGATGCTAATGTACCTTCAAATCATAGAGGTACTTATAAAAAACATGGTGAATGGGCATTTCCAGTTTATCCAACTTCTAGATCCATTCAGGGTTCACCTCCAACACCTTATATTTTTGATGATAGATGTGCTTGGGAAGATGTAACTGAAAGGATTAAAGAGGTATATGAATTAGGTCCTGAAGAAAGAGAAAGACGAGGTTTAGCTGGTAGGGAATGGGCTTTAAGTAATGAAGCTGGATTTACAGCGGAACAACAAGGAAAACGAGTAATAGAAGCATTTGATGAATTATTTAAAACTTGGAAACCAAGAGAAAAGTATGAAATTGTAAATGCAACTAAATATAAAGGTAAATTTTTAAATCATAAAATTGTATATTAATGAGTAAACCAAGATTTGTTATATCATGTCCTTTTGACACTTATTCTGGTTATGGTGCTAGATCAAGAGATATTGTTAAAGCCATTATTTCAACAAATAAATATAAAGTTGAATTATTATCTCAAAAATGGGGAGAAACATCTTGGGGTTTTTGTAACCATCACCCAGAATGGAGATTTTTATTAAGCCATTTAGCTACCCAAGATTGGAACCAAACCAAACCAGATTTATGGATGCAAATTACTATTCCTAATGAATTTCAACCTGTAGGAAAATATAATATAGGATTAACTGCTGGTATTGAAGCAACAGGATGTAAGCCTGAATGGGTTGAGGGATTAAATAGAATGGATATAAATTGGGTATCATCTAATTTTGCAAAACAAACTTTTGAAGGTATGATTTATGATCAAAAAGATCAAAGAACTGGACAAGTTGTTAAGCAAATTAAATTAGAAAAACCTATTGAAGTTATATTTGAAGGAGCTAATTTAGATGTTTGGAAACCAATCCCAAGCTCTGAAATAAAAACCATAGACTTATCTGAAATCCCAGAACAATTTTGTTTTCTTTGTGTTGGTCATTGGATGCAGGGTGCTATTGGTCATGATAGAAAAAATATAGGGTTAACAGTAAGAAACTTTTATGAAGCATTTAAAAATAAAGTAGGTACAAAACCTGCTTTAATATTAAAATCATCATTAGGAACTGCTAGTTATTTAAGTAGAGATGAAATATTAGATAGAATTAAAGGTATTAGAGATTCTATAGGTTCTAATAATTTACCTAACATTTATCTTTTAAGTGGAGAATTTAATGATCAAGAACTAAATGAATTATATAATCATCCAAAAGTAAAAGCTATGTTTTGTCTTACTAAGGGTGAAGGGTTTGGAAGACCACTATTAGAATTTTCTTTGACAGGAAAGCCAATCATAGTATCAGGTTGGTCAGGACACGTAGATTTTTTACATAAAGATTATGTTAGTTTACTTCCTGGTAGTTTAGAAAAAGTTCACCCATCAGCTGCAAATAATTGGTTGATTGAAGAAGCACAATGGTTTAAAGTTGATGATAATACGTCTATTAAAAGAATAAAGGAAGTTTATAAAAAATATAAACACTTCCATAAATTATCTCAAAAACAAAAGTACCACGCTAAAAAGAATTTTAGTTATGATAAAATGGTTGAGATAGTAAATAAAAGTTTAGAAAAAAATGTACCTGAAATAGCACAGCAAGTTAAATTAAATTTATCTCAATTAACAAAAGTAGATTAATATGAATTATGATGAAATAATAAATTGTCCTAAATCAGGAGGTGATTTATGTTATAAAGTAGAAGTAACAAAGGATATAACTACTTATTTAAGTTTATCTTGTGGGTTTTGGTCTAATTCTTTAATGAAGGAGGATAGTGAATTTTATACTGAACAAATTTTAACTTTACCTGAACTACATAAAGATTTAGCGTGGAAAGATCCTGATACTAGTTTAATTTGGATACCAAATACTATAAATATGGAGGACAAAGGTATGGTATTTGCTGATGGTAGTAATGTTGAAGATTGGAGATGGGCAGCGGTTAAAGTAAAGCCTGTAGAAAAAAAAGAAAAAGAAAAATATAATAACGCTAATTTTAGAGCCGATATGTCAACTATAAAACACTTCCCAGAAAGAGAGTATATTGAAGCTTTAAGTTATATTGGTGTATTACCTGAGTAATATGAAAATACTAGTTACAGGAGGAGCAGGTTTTATTGGAACTAATCTAATTAAAAAATTAGTTAGTGAGGGACATGATGTTTATTCTTTAGATAATTATGTAGTTGGAACTCGTAGTAACCATGTTAATGGTTGTGAATATATGACTGGTGATGTTAATGATATAATAGAGCTAAGATATCAAAGATTTGAATTAATTTATCATTTAGCTGCGTTAGCTAGAATACAAGAATCATTCAACAACCCAGATGAAACAATTAGAGTTAATGCTATAGGTACTGAAAAAGTATGTGAATTAGCAAGATTAACAGGTGCTAAACTTGTTTATGCAGGTTCTTCTTCCAGATGGTGTGATCCTCATACTTCTCCTTATGCTACAAGTAAGTTTTTAGGAGAGGAAATTATTAAAATGTATCGTAGAACTTATGGTTTAGATCTTGAAATAGCTAGATTTTATAATGTATATGGCCCTCATGAAATTGTAGATGGTGATTGGGCCGCAGTAATTGGTATTTGGAGAAACCAAGTTTCTAATGGTGAACCAATAACAATAGTTGGTGATGGTGAACAAAGAAGAGATTTTACCCATGTTGATGATATTGTTGATGGGTTATGGAGAATAGGAATGAAAAAATTAAAACATAAGGATGCTTGGGAATTAGGAACTGGTATTAATTATTCAATTAATGATGTTTATCAAATGTTTAGGGAACGATTTGGGGCAGATTTTATCACCTTGCCTGATCAACCAGGAAATTATAGACAAACTTTAAGGGAAAATGATGATAGTTTAGATAAGCTGGGGTGGAAACCTAGTGATAAATTAAAAGATTATATTTTTAGTTTAGATAAAGATTAGTATGAAAATAAGTTATGCAATCACAGTTTGTAATGAATTTGTAGAAATTCAAAAATTAGTTTTATTTCTTCTTGATCATAAAAGAAAAGAAGATGAAATAGTAATTTTATATGATTCTAAAAACGGAGACGAAGGTGTTGAGGAATTTTTAAGATCACATTCTGTAAATAATGATTTTATTTGGTATGAAGGTGATTTTAATAATCATTTTGCTGATTGGAAAAATCATTTAACGTCTTTATGTAACGGTGATTATATATTTCAAATTGATGCTGATGAGGTACCTAATAGATTATTAATTAAAAATTTACCAAAAATAGTTGAATCTAACCCAGATAATGAAGTTTATTTGGTTCCTAGAGTAAATACAGTAGAGGGTCTTACTGAAGAACACATTACTAAATGGAGATGGAATGTAGATGCTAAAGGATGGATTAATTGGCCTGACTATCAATGGAGAATTTGGAAAAATATTCCTACTGTAAAATGGAAAAATAAAGTACATGAAGTATTAGAGGGACATAAAACATATGCTCCTTTACCTGCAATAGAAGATTTTGCCCTATATCACCCTAAAAATATAGAAAAACAAGAAAAACAAAATTCATATTATAATACTTTATAAATGGAAGTAGCACTAAAAATAGATACCCCAGCTTTGGGTGATACCTTAGCAGCTATCCCTACACTTAGGAAACTAGTTGCAGCTTATGAGTCTCCACTAACTATTTTTACCTCAAAACCATTTTTATTTGAAAATCATCCATTAGTTAAAAAGGCATTATCTTTGAATACACCAACTGAAGGATATAAAGTTTATACTACGTTTAGCCCTTTAGTTGGAAAAAATTATAATCTAAATGGTCAAAAAATTGAATTTAGATATTCTAATCACGATTTTAGACAATTCCACGCTACATCTTTAGGATTTTCTTTAACACCAGATGAAATGGAAATTGATATTTATATCGAAAAACCCAGGCCATTAGGTTTAGGTAAGTATGTAATGATTCATCCTACACATACTTGGGCTACTAGAACCTGGGAACAAAAACAATGGCAAGGTCTAATTGATTTATTAAATGAAAAAAATATTCCTGTAGTAGCTATAGGTAGAGATTCTAGTGAAATTGGGTTTTATAATACTCAAAAACCAGTAATGGATATTGATATTAAATTAGGATTAAATTTATTAAATGATCCTACAAATGACCCAGCGGAATTAAGATGGATGATGCAAAATGAAGCATCTATTGTAGTAACTATGGATTCTGGTATTCTACATTTGGCTGGGACAACAGATGTTCATATATTACAATTAGGTAGTTCAATTCATCCTAAACTAAGAGCACCATGGAGAAATGGTTCTCAAACTTGGAAATATGACTATGTAATGGGTTCATGTATGGAATTTTGTTCTAGTAATATGAAATATAATATTAAAGAGTGGGGAGATATTATGGGTGTACCTCCTCAAGTTAAGTGTTTAGCTAATAAACCCACTTTTGAATGTCACCCAAGTTATAAAAACGTGTATAATAAAATAATAGAAGTAATATGAAAAAAGTTTGGTATGCACCTAATAAGCTTGAAGCTTATGGAGAAGAAGAAATTAAAGCAGTTGAACAATGTCTTAGAGATGGTTGGTTAGCTGGTTTTGGTCCTCGTTCTATTGAATTTGAGGAAAAAATAGCTAAAGAATTTGGTAAAAAATATGGCGTATTTGTGAATTCAGGTTCATCAGCTTGTCTTTTAGCTATTGCAGCTTTAGATTTACCTAAAGGAAGTAAAATTATCACCCCTGCTCTAACATTTTCTACTACCCTAGCTCCAATAATACAATTAGGTTATATTCCTATCTTTATTGATTCTAATTTAACTTCGTACGTCCCTGATGTTCAAGATATTTTAAATTCAGTTACAGAAGAGGTTAAAGCAATTATGATTCCAAATTTAATTGGTAATAAACCAAATTGGAAAGCAATTAGAGATGGATTAAAAGAAATGGGTAGAGAAGATATTTTTATAATTGAAGATTCTGCTGATACAGTTACTTACACAAAAGAAAGTGATGTATCAACTACTAGTTTTTATGCTTCTCATGTTATTACAGCTGGTGGAATGGGAGGTATGGTAATGTATAATGATGAAAAACATGTTAAAAAAGCTTTACAATATAGAGATTGGGGTCGTATAGGAGACAATAGTGAAAATATGGATGAACGTTTTGCCCATGATGTTGATGGTTTACCTTATGATTATAAATTTTTATATGGTGTTTTAGGTTATAATATGAAGTGTAGTGAAATGAGTGCCGCATTTGGTCTAGTTCAGTTAGAACGTTTTCAAACATTTAAACAGAAAAGAAGGGATAATATAAAACGTTATTTAGAAAATCTTAAAGACGTAGAAGAATTAATACTACCAGATGATAGTATTGAACCAAATTGGTTAGCTATTCCCCTACAGACGGAACGTAGATTAGAATTATTAAATTATTTAGAAGAACAAAATATACAAACAAGAGTAACTTTTGCTGGTAATGTAACAAGACACCCAGTTTATAGGGAATACCTACAAGATTTTGAAAATGCTGATGCAGTAATGAAAAATGGATTTTTATTAGGTGCTCATCATGGTATGGATTTAAATGATGTTGATTATGTTTGTGATAAAATAAAAGAATTTTTTACCCAATGATAGAATATTATTCAAAAGTAGACCCAAGTAAATTATTACATGTTGTAGTAAGAAAAGATGATCTAAAACCAGGTAGAAAAGATATTATACCTGAGGAACATTTTATCCAATGTTCTCATCTTAACATGGAAAAGGGTAAAACTTTTAGACCTCATAAACATATATTTAAAAATAGAACTAGAGATGTTATAGCCCAAGAAAGTTGGATTGTAATTCAGGGTAAGGTTAAATGTATATTTTACGATTTAGATAATACTATTTTAGTTGAACCTATATTAGAATCTGGTGATGCTTCATTTACATTAGAGGGTGGACATAATTATGAAATATTAGAAGATAATACTTTAGTATATGAGTATAAAACAGGACCTTATGAAGGACAGGCTTTAGATAAAACGTTTATAGATGGATAATATTATTTTTAGACCGGTTAAAAGAAAAGATTTGGATGAAGTGTTTCCTTTATTACAACAATTAACTGAAATAGACTATTCATCTAGGGATAAAGATGATTGTTGGGATAGATTTATTACTAATAATTCATCCAATTCAATAGTTGGAATTTATAATGGTAAAGTTATAGCTTATGGAGCTATTGTTATTGAACATAAAATCAGAGGTGGGCGTGCAGGTCATATTGAAGATATTGTTGTAGATAAAAGTGTTAGAGGAAAAAACATTGGTGTTAGGTTAATTAATGCCCTAATTAGTATCGCTAAAACAAAAGGATGTTATAGAGTTACATTATTTTGTGATGAACCTTTGACTAAGTTTTATAATAAAAATGGATTTAAGTTATTTGGAAATAAAGTTATAATGAAAAATAGTTTATGGGATTCGAAATAGTAGAAAAATTTGAAAATAAATTAGCTAAATTTTTTGGTTCACCTTATGCAGTTGCAGTTGATTGTTGTACTCATGGTATTGAATTATGCTTGAGATACAATGGTACCAGTTCTTTTAGCACCCCAAATAGGACTTACTTATCAATTCCCTTTCTATCTAATAAATTAAATATAGAACATACTTGGAGATATGTAGATTGGAAAGATTATTATTATATAACTAATAATATTATAGATGCAGCAGTACTATGGAAAAAAAATAGTTATTTACCTACTACTTTCATGTGTATTAGTTTTCAATTTCAAAAACATTTGTCTTTAGGTAGAGGAGGTGTTATATTGACTGATAACAAGGAGGCAGCTATTGAATTAAAGAAAATGACATATGACGGTAGAATTCCAAACGTGCCTTGGAGAGAACAAAATATTAAAACTATAGGTTATCATTATTATATGACACCTGAAACAGCTCAAAATGGGTTAGATAAATTTGATGAAGCAGTAAACACACCACCAAAACAGTGGAATGTAAATGATTGGCCCGATTTAACAAAAATGGATATATTTAAAAACAGTTTATGAAAAAAGCATTTATTACAGGAATAGGAGGACAAGATGGATCCTATTTAGCTGAGTATTTATTAGATTTAGGTTATAAAGTATATGGAATTGTAAGACGAAATTCGACCCCAGAACACCAACAATCAAGATTAGATTTAGTGCGAACTAATCCAAATTTACACGTAAGTTACGGTGATTTAAACGATACCTCAGGAATTGAACGATTGCTACGTGAAATACAACCAGATGAAGTATATAATATAGCTGCGCAATCTCATGTTAGGATTAGCTATGAAATTCCCCAGTTTACCGCTGTAACTAATGCTGTAGGTGTAGTTAATATGTTAGAGGCTGTTCGTAATAATTGTCCAAATGCTAAATTCTATCAGGCAAGCTCATCAGAAATGTTTGGTAGTTCTGTTGATGAAGATGGTTATCAAAGGGAAACTACTAAAATGACACCCGTTTCTCCTTATGGTTGTGCTAAAGTATTTGGGTATAATATTGTTAGAAATTATCGTAATGCCTATAAATTACATGCTTCAAATGGTATTTTATTTAATCATGAATCACCACGTAGGGGATCTAATTTTGTTACAAATAAAGTAGTTAAAGCGGCTGTGAGAATTAAATTAGGACTTCAAACTGAATTAGAATTAGGTAATTTAGACGCTTATAGGGATTGGGGTCATTCAAAAGATTATATACGTGCGATGCATTTAATCCTGCAACAACCAGAAGCTGGTGACTGGGTTGTAGCTACAGGTGAAACTCGTTCTGTAAGGGATATGTGTAAATACGTTTTTTCAAAATTGGAACTAAATTATGAAGATTATGTAGTACAAAATAAGAAATTTTTACGTCCTGAGGAATTAAAGTATCTAAAGGGTGACTCAACTAGAATTAGAGAATTAGGCTGGATACCAGAATATACTTTTGAAACTATGATGGATGAAATGATAGAACATTGGATGAAAATATATAGTTAATATGAATTATATTACATTAAAAGATTTAGGTTCATCCGGGGGTTTATGCTCGCAATTATCCATTTATGCTGGATTAGTAGCGGTTGCCAGAGCAAATAATCTAAAAATTGCCTTTTCTCCTGAGATGATAGAAGGTAATGATGTAATATATCCCCATACAAATGAAACATTTAGAAATTCAATTAGAATTTTTGATTTAATTGATATAAATGATTATGAGATTAAACCAAATTCATTTTTTAATCATTTTGAAGACAAACATATTAATTTCCATACAACAACTTTTGATAGTACTTTATTTGATTTAGCCCCTGGGATTAATTTTAATTTAGTAGGTAGGTTTGATTTATATACTTACTGGTATAATACACATAAAGATGAAATTGAAAATTGGGATTTTCCTAGTAAATTAAAAAATGAGGCTAAAAAACGATTTAGTAAAATTAAAAAAAGTTTTAAAAATGATAATCCTATAGTTAGTATTCATATGAGAAGAGGAGATTATCTACTACCTCAGTTTCCATATTGCCAGTTAGGTTTAGATTATTATGGTACAGCTATTAAAGAACATTTTATGCCCTATACTGATTTTAATTTTATATGTTTTTCAAACGATATAGAATATTCTAAGTCAATATTAGAGGGAGATAATATACATTTTATTGATCCAATAGGTGGGGAAAAAGTATGTACTGACTCAGAAAAAGAAGATTTAGTATTATTAAGTTTATGTGATCATCATATCATTTCTAATAGTTCCTATCCTTGGTGGGGTGCATTTTTAAGTAAAACAAATCCAAATAAGAAAGTAGTATGTCCAACTAATTATGTTAAACCGAATCATGGTTCATCTTGGATTAATGGAAATTACTATCCTCCTAATTGGTATAATATAGATAATTAATATGAAAAAAGTAGTTTATGTAACAGGTTGTTTCGGTTTTATAGGTAGTTATGTTACTAGAGAATGTTTAAAAAGAGGTTGGCATGTTATGGGCATTGATAAAATGACATATGCCTATTTCCCAGATGCTTATGATGAATTTTTAGAACATCCTAATTTTAGTTTTGAACGAATAGATATAAATGATATTGAATTTCTTTATGAATGTGATTATATTATAAACACAGCAGCTGAAACTCATGTAGGTAATTCATTAGTAAAAAGTGAAAATTTTGTTCACTCCAATATTAATGGTGTTCATAATTTACTTGAGTTGATTAGAAATTATAGGGCTGAAAGTAAAAATTTACCTACTTTACTTCATTTTTCAACAGATGAAGTTTATGGGGATATTACAGATGGGGAACATATTGAAACAGATATATTAAAACCTTCAAACCCATACTCAGCTACTAAAGCTGCTGCTGATCAACTTATTACTGCTTGGGGTAGAACATATAATATACCTTATGTTATATTAAGACCAACAAATAATTATGGAGTAGGCCAATATGTAGAAAAGCTAATACCTAAATCAGTTAAATATCTTCAGTTAGAAAAAAGAATACCTTTACATAATGAAGGCACACCTATTAGAAATTGGCTACATGCCCAGGATACAGCTAATGCTGTAATTAAAATAATTGAAAGTAAAGTTCAAAATGAAATATATAATATATGTGGTGGTTTTGAACAAACAAATTTGGATACTGTAACTAAAATTATTACATTGTATCATCCGAAAGATGAAGTATTATCTGAAACATTTCCTCATTATGATCAAAGAAGGATTAATCAATATCTGGATTTAGATATTGTTAGGAAAGGACAAGATGTAAGATATGCTCTAAATGATGATAAATTAAGGTCCTTAGGTTGGGAGCCCCAAATGGATTTTGATAGTGAGCTCCCTAAAATTGTAGAATATTATAAACAAAATTTTATTTGGTAATGAGAAAACAAGAATTTAAATGTGCCAGATTGCTTACAGATTTAGTTGAAAACTATGGAGTAATTGGCATTAAAACTTCATTTGAGGATGAAGGCGCTTCATATGAAGAAGTAATGAGATTAAAAGAGATTTGTAACCAGGCAAATACTAAATTAAACCTAAAAATAGGTGGACCAGAGGATAAAAGATCTATGGTTGATTCTACTACTATTGGAGTTAAAGGTTTAGTAGGCCCCATGGTTGAAAGTGATTTTGGGTTATCTAAATTTGTTAAAGCAGTTAACTCGGTTGTTCCTGAAGATGTAGTGAAATCACTTAATCTATATGTTAATATAGAAACCATAACTGGTACTAATAATATTGATAGTATTGCTAAAACTAAAGAATTTAAAGAGTTGCATGGAGTTACTATTGGTAGGGTTGATTTAGTTGGTTCTATGAATAAAGATAGAAATTTTGCAAATTCAGATACTATTTATGAAATAGCTAAAAATGTATTTTCAAAAGTAAAGGATGCAGGGTTAAAAGCATGTTTAGGTGGTGCTATTAGTGTTGATTCAAAGGATTTTTTAAGTAAACTTTATTCTGAAGGTTTATTAGATAAATTTGAAACTAGATATGTTATATTTGATCCTTCTAAATCATTAAAGGATTTGTCTAAATCACTTGCTAAGGCACAAGTATTTGAGTATGAGTGGTTAAAGTGTAAAAGAGAAAATTATTTAGCTCAAGCAAATAAGGAATTAGCTAGAATTGAAATGATTCAAGCACGTATTAATAAATCAATTTCATCTTAATGAAAGCATTAATTACAGGTGGTTCAGGAGGTATAGGCAGTACTATTTGTGGTTATTTTAGACAACAAGATATAACTGTAATTAATCCAACTAGGGATGAATTAGATTTATCTGACCCCAGCAGTATTAAAGATTATTTAAACAGTATTGATGATTTACATATAATAATAAACAATGCTGGTATTAATGATTTGGCTCATATAGACACTACTAGTTTAGATGAAATTACCAATACATTTAATGTTAATTTCTTTAGTCCTTATGTTATTGTTTCCCATTTTTTAAATAAGTTTAAAAAACAAGATTATGGGAGAATAATTAATATATCAAGTATATTAGGATCATATTCTAAATGTGCAAGATCTACTTACTCAAGTAGTAAAGCAGCTTTACATTCATTCACTAAATCAATTGTAACAGAAACTAAAGGATTTAATATATTAACTAATACTATTTCACCTGGGTATATTGATACTAAATTAACATTTAAAAATAATAGCGCTGAACAATTAGTAAAACTTATTAATGAAGTACCAGTTAAAAAATTAGGCCAACCTATAGAAATAGCAAAGTGGGCTCATAAACTTACTGTGGAAAATGAGTATATTAATGGTCAGGAAATAATAATTGACGGAGGTTTAACATGCACAATCTAAATATTAAATCAGCAAATAAAGATTATCAAGTAAATTTTTATAAGGAAATAGATGATATAATTAAGTCTATTAAAGATAAAAAAGCTTTTTATTTAATAGATGAAAATGTATACTTATTTTATAAAGATTATTTTAAATATAAACCTAGATTAGTAGTACCAGCTTTAGAAACATCTAAAACATTGGATTATGCTTCAAATATATTTGATCATTTAATTAATAGAGATTTTAAATCTGATGTTCATTTAGTTGTTATTGGGGGTGGTATATTACAAGATTTAGGTGGGTTTATAGCATCAACATTTTGTAGGGGAGTTAAATATACTTTAGTACCTACTACTTTATTAGCTATGTGTGATAGTTGTATTGGGGGTAAAACATCAATAAATCACCATAAACGTAAAAATATTTTGGGAACATTTTACCCTCCGGATGAAGTTAAAATTAGTTTAGAATTTTTAAATACATTGGATAAAAGAAATTTATTTAGTGGTTATGGTGAATTAATTAAATTTTATTGTCTTGATAATAATATTTTTAATATTGATTTAGATAATTTAGAAGAATGTGTATATTATGGATTAAATAAAAAATCTAAAATAATACAAACGGACGAATTTGATAAAGGGGAAAGAAAATTACTTAATTTTGGTCATACATTTGGTCATGCTCTAGAAAGCGCTTCGAATTATGCAATACCTCATGGTAGTGCTGTTATAATTGGAATATTAGCTGCTAACGAAATATCTTCAAATTTAGGTTACTGTTCAGAACGATATAATACTAATGTTAGAGATAAATTATTACCTTTTATTACTCATTTAAAATTAAAAAAGGAATGGTTTGTATTTGACAAATTACTTTCGTATATTAAATCCGATAAGAAAAATACAGGCAAAAATATAAATATGGTTTTACATAATAATGGATCATATAGTATTTTTCCTATAAATGATCTTGAAATATTAGAAACAAGTTTAAGTACTGTTTATGAGGTTATCAGATTACGTAATTAATTTTATTAAGGAAGAATATAAAGTAGATACAATTTTTACTGTCTCAGGTGGTGGTTGTATCTTTTTAATTGATTCTTTATCCAAGGTAGATGGATTAGATTATGTTTGTAATCATCATGAACAAGCTTGTGCCATTGCCGCCGAAGGTTATGCTCGTAAATCTAATAATATTGGTGTTTGTTTAGTTACTAGTGGACCTGGAGGTACTAATGCATTAACAGGTGTCTTAGGTGCTTGGTTAGACAGCACCCCTATGCTAGTCATAAGTGGCCAGGTAAATAGAGAAATGACTACTAACTATACTAAACAACCATTAAGACAACTAGGTGACCAGGAATTTAACATAGTAGATACAGTTAAAAGTCTAACTAAATATTCAGTACAAATTAATGAACCTAAAGATATTAAATATCACTTACAAAGAGCATTACATGAAGCTAAAAGTGGTAGACCAGGACCCGTATGGTTAGATATACCTTTGGATGTTCAAAAAACAAATATTGATATTGACAGTTTAGTTGGCTATAAACCTGGAAATAAACTTATTAATGCCACAAAAGAGGACATTAACATAGTTAGAAATAAACTAAGATCAGCTAAAAAACCGTTATTAATAGTTGGCAATGGAGTTAGATTATCTGGTGGGTTAAAACAATTAAATGATTTTTTAGAAGTAACAAATATACCTGTAATTTCATCTACTAATGGTAACGATATAGTAAACAGTGATTACGAGTACTATTGTGGCAGATTTGGTACCCATGCTCATATTTGTGCTAATGAATTACTTAATGAATGTGATTTTCTATTAACTATAGGTTCAAGATTATATGTTAGACAAACAGGATATAATTTTAAAAGTTTTGCTAAAAATGCATATAAAATTTATGTTGATATAGATAATAATGAGCTACATAAATCCACATTATTCCCAGATTTAAGAATTAATAGTGATGCTAATTCATTTTTATATAAATTAAATAATAATTATTTACCTGAAGTAAATTCTGAATGGTCCGATTATTGTAAATTAAAATACAAAACAATACCTCGGGTTTTGGATAGACATAGAAATAAAACTGATGTAGTTAGTCATTATAGATTTGTAGAGAAATTAAATGATTATTTACCTATAGATTATGATGTTGTAACAAGTGATGGATCGGCTCATGTTTGTGCTATGCAAGTATTAGACTTAAAAGGTAAACAAAGGTTAATTACAAATAAAGGTAATGCACCTATGGGTCATGGATTACCTTGTGTAGTAGGAACTGCTTGTGTGAAAGGTAGTAAATGGGTATGTTTAGAAGGTGATGGTAGTTTACATTTAAATGTCCATGAATTGCAAACATTAAAACATTATAATTTACCAGTTAAATTAATTTTATTCAATAATAATGGATATAGTTCAATTAAATTATCTCAACAGGCATTCTTTAATGGTAATAAAGTAGCATCAGACCCTGAGAGTGGTGTTTCATTTCCTAATTGGAAAAAATTAATAAAAGCTTATGATTTACCTTATTATTGTATCAATAATCATTCTGAAATAGATGATGTATTAAGTAAAATATTTGAATTGGAGGGACCTGTAGTAGTTGAAGTAAAAACAGACCCAGAAGAAATGCATGAACCTAAAGTTATGGCTCAGTTAGATGAAGATAATAATTTTATACCTGGAGAATTACATAATATTAAATGGCTTAAATGAGAATACTAATTACAGGTAAAAATGGTTATATTGCTAAAAGCTTATTAGCTAATTTAGATAATTATTTTGATTTTACTTATCCTAGTTTTTTTACTGCCTGTGGCAAAGATGATTTTGATCTTACAAATAGAGAGGATACTACTAATTGGTTTAGAAAATATGGTTATTTTGATGTTGTAATTCATACCGCTATAAATGGTGGTAGCAGACTACAAAAAGATGATAATAATGTTTTAGCTAATAATTTAAAAATGTTTTATAATCTGTTAGCTAATAGAAATAGATTTGGTCAGCTTATTAGCTTTGGTTCAGGTATGGAGTTAAATAACCCTACTGATCCCTATGGTTTAAGTAAAAGAATTATATGGGATATAATTAAAAATGATCCTAAGTTAAATAATATTAGAATATTTGGGGTATTTGATGAAAATGAATTACCTACCAGATTTATTAAAACTAATATAAATAATTATATTAATAAAAAACCTTTAACTATTCATCAAGATAAGCAATTTGATTTTATTTATATGCAAGATCTAATTACTATTATTAGGTTTATAATAGTTAATCCGCATATTAAATTAATAGATTGTTGTTATAAAAAGCATTATAAATTATCTGATATAGCTAATTTTATTAATAAGTTGGGTGACCATCAATGTGAAGTTAAAATAGAAAATAAAACCCAAGGATTACCCTATAAGGGACAATTTATAGATTATAAATTAAATTTAATAGGTTTAAAAAAAGGAATTAAAAAAATATACAATGACAGGAATATCATTTTGCATAGCAACAGCTAAAAACGAAAAAGATTATACATTTAGTTTACTTAAAAGTTTAGAGGATAATACTAAATTAGATAATCATGAAATAGTCATCTTCATAGATTCTGATAATCAGAAAACATATGAGGCATTACTTAAATACCAAAAAGGAAAAAATAATGTTAAAATACATAGAAATGAAACTGGTTTTCCTATTGGTAGTCAAAGAAATGTTTCTATAATGTTTGATAAAGCAACTAAAGATGTTGTTATTTATCTTCAATCTGATATGGTAGTTTGTCCTGATTTTGATAAACATTTTTTAAAAGCATTGGATAATAATAAAAATAGAGTTATTAGTGCCGCTAGAATTGAACCACCATTACACCCACCATCTCCAGAAAAAATTGTTAAGGATTTTGGTTTAAACCCAACAGATTTTAAGTATAAAGAATTTTGTAAATTTACTAAAGATCTTCAAAAAGAAAAACGTCCTTTAATGGATGGACATTTTGCACCATTTGGTTCATTTAAATCAACTTATTTTGATATAATGGGTGGTTTTGATACTCAATTTAGATGTTCTAGAGAGGATTCCGATTTTATTATTAGGTTAAAAGCAGGTAATGTTGAAACATTACAAACATGGGATGCTAGTGTTTACCATTATACTTGTGTTTCATCTAGGGGTACTGATTGGTATAAAGATGATTCTCAAGCTGAGATTAAAAACCAATGGCAATCATATGCTGATCAAGAAGAATTAAAAAGATTTATTAGAAAATGGGGTTATTTTGGACATGATTATAGACCTAAATACGATGTTACTTTATTTATTGATATTAATACAGCTCCCAATCTAGGATTATTAGCTTCCATTGAACCCTATTTTAGTAAAGTTATTATTAATGAAGAAGCAGTTAAGGACGCTTTAATTGATTTAGCTAATTTTGACAGTTATTATTATGCTAATAAAAGATGGGGTTACACTCAAGAACATTGGAATAGTATAAGATCTAAATTTATGGGGCCTTATTTTAAAGATAGAATATTATTTAATAAAAATCCTAAACAAAGTGATTTTGATGTATTTGTTACTACTGACATGTATTCTTTAATAAAAAATCATAAAGACAAGGAAAATCAGGATTTTGTTACAAATAGTAATATTATATTAGGACAATTATTAAATAATGAAGTATATAAAGGTAAATATACTATAGGCGGATTTGAAATTTATGTTAATAAGTTAAATGATATAAATAAAAGTCACTTAGATAATAAACAATATTTATTTAATACTAGCGAATTTTTGTTTAAATAATTAGGAATCCCAAGAGTTTTTTCGTATATTTACACAAATTTAAAAAGGTTATATATTTATGCTACAGACTCTAAAAAATCCACCAACTATGAAAATGATTGCATGTTCAAATTGTGGTTCACCTATGCCAGAACTAAGATTAACCAAATATGGTTATGATTATTGTGTTAAATGTTCTGAAGCAGGGTTAGGTGAAGGTAAAAAACATGGCATCCCAGTATTAATGGGTGAAGGGGATCATACATGGGTAGAAACAGTAATTATGAATACTGCTCAATATGAATCATACATGGCTCAGAAAAATGAAGAACATAAATTGGATAAAAATAATAAAGCTGAAAAGTTAGATTTAGATAAAGATGAAAAAAATCTTCAGGGCCCCTTTCAAATTATAAATAATACAGATAAGGATAGAACTTAATATGCCTAAACCAAAACCATTATCAAAGGAAATGATAGTGGCGGCTCAAGCTAAGACTAAATCGAATATGGCAGCCGCTAGATATTTACATGTTTCTTATCAACATTATAAGAGATATGCTAAAATGTATAAGGTATTTGAAGGTCATAAAAACCAAAGTGGTAAAGGTATACCTAAATTTTTAAAAAGCAAAGGTAAAGAACCAGCTCTTTTAGATATAATTGAAGGAAGAGTATCGGCAGCTCATTTTACTCCTGCAAAAATAAAGTACCGTTTAATAGAAGCTGGATATTTATTAGAGCAATGCTCAATGTGTGGTTTTCAAGAACGTAGGGTACTCGATTATAAAATGCCCTTATTGTTACACTTTAAAGACAATAATAAATCTAATTATAGTAAAGAAAATATAGAATTACTATGTTATAACCACTATTTTCTTACGGTAGGAGATATTTTTACTGAAAAGGATGTAAAACAGATTGAGTCACACCAAGAACATCATGGTACAAGTGAAAAAATTGAATTTGAAGTAGATGATTATCACTTACAACGCCTAAGAGAATTAGGATTAACAGACGATGATGAAGATGATGTTAACCAATATATTTCAAGAATATGAAAAAAGCAAGACGGGCTAGATCATTAAATAAAAAACATCATAAGATAACTCAAGATTATGATAAACAAAAATCTAAGCATTTAGAAAAACTAACAGATAAAATGCTTAAAAATGACGAAAAAGCAAACCAGCTTAAGTCAAAGCCTATTAAGGGCGACTTTCTTAAAAATTTCTAATAATGAGAACTTTTATATTATTATTTATACTATTTATAGTACCACCAGTTAATCCTTCTCCTATACCAAAAATGGAGATAGAAGAAGTAGAATTAAAACCAAGTCAATTAGAAGATTTTTTAATGGCTTTAGGACACCAAGAATCAGGTAATAGATATAATGTTGTTAACAGATTTGGATATATGGGTAGATATCAGTTTGGAAAATCAACATTAAGAACACTTAAAATTAAAGTAGATAAACAAACTTTTTTAAGTAACCCTGAATTACAAGAATATGCTATGCTTAAATTATTATGCTATAATAAAAATAAATTACAAAAATATATAGATAAGTTTGAGGGGCAAGAAATAAATGGTATATTGGTTACTGAATCAGGATTATTAGCGGCTGCTCATTTAGGAGGACCTAATAGTGTAAAAAGATGGTTTAGAAATGGAAAAGCAGCTAAAGATGGGAATGGTGTTAAAATAACTACGTATATGCAACGTTTTTCAGGTTATAAATTATATTTATAACCAAAATGGCAAGAATAATTACAAATAATTATAAACCAAACAAACGTAAAAAAAGACCTGGAATACATGCTAAAAGCAAATCCAGTAAATTGAAAAAAAGCAGAAATTATGTTAAACAGTATAGAGGGCAAGGAAAATAAAATGAAAGTAACTGTAACCCAATTATTTAACCATATGACTGATGAAGATTTTATGGTACTTCATGAGGCGGGACAGTTAAAATCATTTTGTGATGCTTTATCTGTAGATTTATCACCTAAAAGCTATGAAAAAGATTATACTTACACAGCATGAATGGTATGATGCCATGAAACTTCCTACACCTCATAGGAATAAGAAAAAATACTATAGAAAAGAAAAACATAAGAAAAATGGGAACCAATTTGGTTCCCATAATTATTTTTCGTATATTTACAAGGTAAAATTAAGGTTATGGCCCTCTGGGAATTCAAAAATTTAAATAAACACGGAAATTATAGAACTAGGATAGTACACACTAATGGTGCTTTAAGCATACCAGGTAGTGGTTTTGGTCATTCTGTATTTGCACGAAGATTTAAGTATAAGTACGAACACTCAGTTATGCCTCCTACTATATTTAAAAATAATGGTAAAACATATTTAATGCCATTATGGAAGGAAGTTATTGAAGGTACTACTGTTGAAGATATTGAGTGGATTAAACCTAAACCTAAAAGATTAGATCCAATAATTGAAATAAATGCTAGTGGTAGTAATCCAGATATTAAATATAAAACATCATATTACCCTGGCTCAAATAATTACTATTGTAATTGTCCTGGTAAATGGATGGCTAAGGATGGTAAGTGTAAACATATAAAAGCATTAGAAGCAAAAATAAATAAATAAAGGTTATGTCATTAAGAATAGAAAATTTTATTGAAGAAATGAGAGCTACAAGTAGTAGCACTGATAAAGTACAAATAATTAAGGAAGCAAGTCCATTTATACATAAGGCATTAGAATACACTTATAATCCGTTTAAGCAATTCTATGTTACAAGTAAAACTTGTATTAAAAATTCACATTTAAAGGAACGTCACAGTTTAGATTTATTTGAAGTATTAGATAAATTAATGAATAGGGAAGTTACTGGTCATGATGCTATTAAATTAGTAAATGGTTTAGAAGATGAATCTATTTATAAAATTATAGATAAGAACTTAGATATTAGAGCTGGAGATAAGGTAATTAATAAAGCAATCCCAGGTTTAATCCCAACATTTTCAGTTGCATTAGCTAAAGAATATGATGGTAAATGTGATTGGCAGAATGATAACTGGTGGGCATCACGAAAATTAGATGGTGTTAGATGTTTAGCAGTAGTTAATTATGAAGGTGAATGTACACTTTACTCTAGAATGGGTAAAGAATTAACTACATTAAATAAAGTAAAAGAAGCTATTGAAGCAACAGGTATTATTAATACTGTATTTGATGGTGAGATTTGTTTAATTGATGAAAATGGAAATGAAGATTTTCAAGGTGTAATGAAACAATTAAGACGTAAAGATCATCAAATTGAAAATCCTGCTTATATGATTTTTGATATGATTCATAAACCTAATTTTGAGAATCAAGAAGGTGGTCCTATATTAAGTGAAAGATTAAGAGCATTAAGGGGATTTTTAACAAGTAGATTTATTAATAGTGATATTTTGCGCTATACACATCAGTATGTTATCACAGATGGTAGACATTTTGATAAATGGAGTCAATTAGCAACTGATAATAAATGGGAAGGATTTATGTTACGTAAAGATGTTCCTTATGAAGGTAAACGTACTAAAAATCTACTTAAAGTAAAGAAATTCTTTGATGCTGAATATGAAGTAATTGATTTTGATATTGATGATCATGAGATAGTAGTTAATGGTAGATCAGAAACAGTACCAATGCTATCACAAGTATGGATTGAACATAAGGGTCATAAAGTAAAAGTTGGTAGTGGTTGGACTCATGAACAAAGATTACAATATATAGATGGTTCAATTGTAGGTAAAGTTATTACTGTTCAATACTTTGAAGAAACCAAAAACGATAAAGGTGGGATTAGTTTAAGATTCCCAACAGTTAAAATTGTACATGGAGATAAAAGAGAAGTGTAGAGTAACTTGGTGTGATAATCCGAGAAGGTATAAGTCTGTAGTCTGTCAAAAGCATTCACAATATAAACATATTTGTGGTGCCGCTATTAGGTTAGATAGACCTCACTTAATGTATAAAGTAGAAAAATGGTTAAAAGGAGAACACCAATGTGAAAGTTGTGGTTTTGACCCTGTAAAAGCTTATCCTACATTACACACCAAAGCACAATCATCAATGTTAGATGTTGACCATGTTGATTCAAATATTAAACGTACATTAGAAGGTGAACAACCAAGTAATTACCAATTAAATTGTAAACATTGTCATATAGTTAAATCTCATTTAGAGGGTGATTATGTGGCTAAAAAATATAGAAAATAATGAGTAGAGGTAGACCAAGTGAACAAGTAGAAAAATTAGATCAGTGGGTATTAAATACCGAAGATATGATCTATAAATATGATGTGAATAAAAATCCAAATGGTTGTTATTTAGTAGAAACTAAATTTAAAGCAGGTGAAAAAACAAAACCAGATATTGATCAAAGAATGTATGGTAAAAATCCTGTTGTAATGGTATTTAAAACATCAAATCGTTCAAATGCTAAAACTAAAATTAAAGTATTTAACAAAAATATTGATTATATTATTAGTGCTAAAAAGTTACCTGGTGTACCTGAAAAAGCGGAGATAATTGATTTAGCTGTTGGTAGATCATTTATTAGTAAATATAAACAAAAATATAATTTAGCTTAATTTTTATATATTTATAATAAACAAAAAATTATAACCAATTAATTTATTATGTTAAAAATCATAGGTCTTATAGTAGTAGTTTTAGTAATCGGAGCTGCCGTTTATTATTTCGGTTTTTATAGAAAAGGTAAAATCAACGATAGAGATGGAGATTATATTCCTGATGAAATCGAAGATGCAGTTGAAGATGTAAAAGAAGTTGCTAAAGAAGTAAAACGTAGAGCAAAAAACGTTAAGCAAGAACTTAAAGATGTAGCTGCTGCTGCTAAAGAAGTTGCAAATCAAGCTGGTGACGTAGCTGCTGCTGCAAAAGGAAAACCAAGAAGAGGTAGAAAACCAAAATCTAAAAAATAATGAGCAAATATAATTTAACAGATATTTACGAGGAATTCAGAGCAGGAGATAAATTTTCAACTGATTTTGATTATGATGGGATGTTAATGGCAGGCCTAAAAGCAGGGGTTGATACTGACCTTCAAACACTACAGGCTCTATCAGATTCTTTTGAAGATGTAAATTACCATAGAGAAAATAGCCATTTACAAAATGCTATTGAAGCATTAGAAGATGGTGCTACTAAAGAAGCAAGTATGTTTTTTGGAGATTTCCATGCTGAAATTAAAAACACTATAAAAGATCAAGGTATGGATATTGAACCAACAGTAGGTAAATTTATGGCTTCTAAAATGGAAGAAGCAAAAGAAAGCCGTCCACACATGTCTTCTGATAAATTTTTACGTCACATCGAAAAGCTACATAAAGATAATCAAACTCAAATGGCCAAAGAAAAAGAAGTAAAAGAAGTAACTTCACGTGAAGGTGCTCGTATTGAAGGTTTACTTAGTATCCCATTAAAATCTAAATTTCTAGAAGCATTTCAAGATTTATATTTTGATTTAGTTGAAGAAGATCCATTTATGGCTGAGGATGTAGTTGATCATTTAGGTATTGAAATGTTAAAACATTTAGATGCTATTCAAGCTCAAGGTGATAGTTTAGCTGGTTTAGACCAACAAGAATTTACAGCTATTGATGAAGATGAAATGAGTGATGATGAAAAAAGATACACAGATACAGTAGCTAAAATGCTAAAAGATAGAATATTAAAAGATATCCCAATGGATATTATTGTTGATTTTGTTAAAACTCATGGATCGGATATCAGAAGAATGAATAATAGCGAAATTAAAAATGAATTTGAAGAATTTAGATCAGTAAACTATGATTATATTGATGAAAATTTAAAAGCACACTTCAAAAGATTTAAATAGTGCAGGTACACATTTTAAAATAAAAAGAGGAGCTATTAAGCTCCTTCTTTTAATCTTTGCGATAAATTTTAATTACTTGATTATCTTGATAAGCTACAGTTTCTGTAC
>CAACVC010000012.1_pt1 | contig 45994 bp, 45 predicted proteins | sample 2381761 | NCBI WGS metagenome assembly CAACVC01 (sample SAMEA5211966, study PRJEB30684) | marine metagenome | biome: Marine; feature: Epipelagic; material: Water | collected 2015-10-15 | depth 45 m
GTGTACGTTGGCGTTTAGCATTTTCAATTATTATTTCTTCATCTGGGTCTTTATTAATTAGATCATTTAAGCCTAAACGATTATTCCTGTCATCAGCATCAACTATTCTACCCACTAGGGTTTCTTTACCTATATTAATAGTCATAATAATAGAAGGATATAGTGAAGTTAAGTCCTCATCAAACATATAGTTATAAATGCCCGCCTTAGGGCAAAATAAAAAACCACCAGCATACCCCTTTTTCTCTATATTGTTTTTATCCTTAGAAGGTGGGATAATACCCTGCTCTAGTAGATATGCTGAAATGGCTCCATCTTGGGTTTTAGTGTTGGCATAAACCTCACTGTAGTTATGTTTTCCCTTATGTGATAGGTTTTTAGTTAGTGCCAAATATTCCAACTTTTCATCTAGTAGTTTAAGTATTTCTACATCACGAAAGTTATATTCAATAAATTTATTAATATCAGCTTCAAATAAATCATCCAGATTACCCCCATATTCAATTTTATTTACACCAACATATTTTTCACCAATAGCATCTAAACGATAAGAGGGTTCATCTGCCCAACTATATTTTTTATGTAAACGCATATAGTCAAGAGATTCTACTCCTGCTATTTGAATATATTGATCCTTTAACCATGTAGTTTCCCTTACTATACCAATAGGAGATAAATACCTAGCTATATCCTCTCCTAATACATTACATATTCTATAATAGAGATAAGGAACATCAAAATAATCACTATTCCAACCTACAATAATATCAGGGTCCATTTCCCTAAATTTCTCAATAAACTTACTTAGTAATTCCCTTTCTGTTTTGACTGGAATAATCTCTTGATTATTATTTTTAGTACGTTGGATTTGAGATTTAGTATCTAAAATTAGTATACCCCATTCGTCTACTTGTTTATCATACCAGGCAACAGAAGTTACTTTTTTAGGAGCACGTTTTATATAATCTTCAGTAAGAGCATCCCCCATTTCCGTTTCAATATCAAAAAATACTTCTCTATGGGTTTTAGAGGGTTCATCATTTATACCATATTTCTCTATAAGAAATTTTTGGTACGCAGTCATATCATGAAAATGCAGACCTGGGGTATCCCTATCCCACTTAGATGTAGATTTTAAATATTCGCCATCTAAGCCCCTATGAGTAGCAGAACCCTTATCACATTCAATATATGCTCTATTAGTCCATTCTATTTCTTCATGACCATAATCGGTCCATAAATGAACTTTATACTTATTCTTACCTATAAATTTAGCGTATGCTTTTTTATACATTAAAGAATTTTGATAAGTCAGGACGGAAATAATTAATTGATTTCATTACTTTTTTATCACTAGTTCTATATACTACGTAATTACTTCCTACTTCCTCATAATGGCAAGGTTCACCCTGTTCCTCAGAACGTACTTTAACGGTTTCCTTAGCCTCCTCCAATGTAGTACAGATTTTAGATAAATTAGAAGCTTGTACTTCTTGATATGCTTCCCAAATTTTATCTTTTAACCCAAATACTAAGGCACCATTACCTAATCCAACATAAGTGATATCCAAGATTGCATCTAGTATTTCTTGGATATTTTCTTGTTCAACTGCTTCCCGAAGTTCATCTAATTCCTCCTGGATGAAATTAATAACAAATTCAGCATCCTTTTTATCAATAGTAGGTGTAGATCGATTTTGCCAATCTTTACCCATTACTGTGTTAAATTCTTCCACTTCTGTAACAAACGGAACATATTGCCCTTCAAATTTTGAAGCAATATTATCTGCTAGTTCTTCAGTCCATACTGTAGGGTCATCTTGAAATGGGAGTTGAATTAATGATTCTCTAATTTCCTGTTTAATTAATTTTTTAAAATATGACATAACACTTTATTTATGGTGTAAATATAATAAAATTTTTTATGGTATACAAGTATTTTTGCAAGTAAGTTTATGAAATATGAATTAAACTAGACCATAATTCATGAGGCACATCAGCACAAAATTTACTATTAGGAGCAAGAATAACAGATACAGCATCATGTGAATGTAAAGATTCTTGATGTGAACAAATGACTCTAAAGTCTTTAATCCTTTTATCTTCTACTAACTGCTCATATAATAATCTAGCAGCATCCTCTACAAATTTGAGATAGGAACCATTTAACTCAGCAAATGCCATTTCATCTTCTCTTTTAACTATTACTTGAGTTTCTGTGTGTAATGCTCTATCACACATTTCTTTCAGATCCTCAATCCATACTAATTCATCAAATTCAATAGATATTCTAGTTACCGATCTCTGAGAATGGGATACAGTAGCTTTATTTCTATACTTTCTTGCAAATTCTGCTAGTTCATAGGAACAAGGACAAGCTGAAGAGTAAACAAAATCAAAGTGTATGATTTTCTTGAGAACACCGCTTTTATCCAAATTGCCCTCCAAGGTTACATCATAGTATTGATAACCCTCTAACCCCGATCGAAGTGAAGGTTGAATAATAGGATATGAAAATTTAAGTGCAATTTTAGCATCAAATGATTTTAACTTATCTTTATAACTAGAAAGCACGGTTTCTAACTTATCAATACTAAACACATCATTTTTGAATTCATAAAATGATCTCATAATGCGAGACATATTAATTCCTTTCTTATGTGCTTCAAGAGATACTGTACCCGTTACTTTAGTTTCTAATTCAATATCCCCACCATCTTTTTTTCTATATCTTAGAGGTAATCTAAAATTATGAATCCCAACCTGTTGGATTTCTACAGGAGAACCTTGGATTAATGAAGATGGGCCATTCTGAAGATCTGGGAATGTTTCAATATCCTCTTTAGTAGGTTTATATTTTGAATCATATTCTCTATTAGGTTCATTATACTTAATAGAATGCTCATTTTCCTCGGGTTCTTTATAGGATTTAACATCACCCACCCATTCATACTTTTTTACAAATTTAGTTTTACCTTTCATATTTTATTTTATTTTAAACACATCTTTCCGTATCAAAAGCCATAATATGACTTCTACCAGTAAATCTCCACCCTTTATCCCTAACAAAATTCATTACTACTGGGTATGATTCCATTAGAGATACTCTATCATCCCCTGCTGGCATTGCCCATACCTTATTTCTTGGTATTTCTAATTCATCCAAAAATTCTTCTACTTCTGGTACTATAGTTAAATCTTTATCCAGTACGGGTTTAATATGATAATCCTTATGATATTCAATAGAAGCTTTAATTGCTTCTTTATTTAATCTTTTACTGTTATGTTTTTTAATCATAACTTCAGTAACTTCCTCTCCTAGGGGAGTTATAGCTCCTAACTGAGGGATAGAATTACTAAACTTAGGTGAGATAGATAATAAATCAATAGGATAATCAGTTTCTAAGAAATGAGATCCTTCAGTTTCAATAGTAATAAAAATACCTCGTTCATGAGCAAAATGAGTTAATTCATTTACTAAAGCAGGATGCATAGTAGGTGAACCACCTGTTAACATCATTTCTTTAATATGGGGGTTATCATCATACATTTTAATAATATCATTAAAACAAAATGTACCCTTTTCTGGGTGAATCGATGTATACCAACTATCACACCATCCTCCTTCCCCAAAATAACATCTATGAGTACATCCCGTAGTTCTAACTACTATTGTGGGATAACCCTGTCTAGAACCCTCAGATTGAACTGCAGTGTAAAGTTCTAATACCTGTAAAGGTTTTTCATAAGATCTAAGTCTTTTACATTTCATAAATTGCACTATTTTTTTCGTGTTCTCTAACTTCTACGGATACTACCCTGCATCTATTATAAGTATCTTCTTTTACCCAGTCATTAATTTTATGGTAAAAATACTCCGCAAATTTTTCTGCTCCAACTGCTGGTAGTATCCTTAATTGAATTACTCCTTTACTATTTAATTGCTTAAATTCTTCCAATGAAGGATCATCTTCGGCTATAATAACAGTATGGTCTAACATATAATTTAACCAATCTTTAAGATTCATACCATCAATTAAAACTTCAGATCTTTTTGCCCTACCAAAATCTACTACCCAGTTTCTACCATCTAAATCACCTTCATAAGTGATTTTTAGTGAAATGGAATATCCATGGAGGTATTGGCAGTGTGTATCTACTGCTTTCCATTGTCTAAAACAAGTGGAAAAACCATCATATATTTTTGTTGATTTAAATTTACTCATTATTTAGGTCTATTTTTTATTTTACCCATTACATCTTTAATTGCATTCTTACCAATATATTTAGTCTTAAGTTCATCATTCTCTAATACTACTATAGTAGGGTAAAATTCTATAGCATATTTTTTTACTAATTCTCTATCATTTTCTCCGTTTACATAAACAGTTGGGATTAATTTTTCTATATAATTAATTTCACTTTTTACTTTTTTGCAAATATTACAAGATTCAGTATAAAAATAGATTATGGATACCATTTAATTAAATTGGCTTAAAACATTTTCTACGTGAGTTCTTGCCTTTATCCAATGCACTACACCTGTTTCATCTGCATACGTTACAGGATCAGGTCTATCTAACTTAATAAATGCTTCAATACGTTCTACTGACGAAGCTGATTTATAATCAGAATACCATTCTCCATCAATTTGAATTGGTTTATAGGAAGTATTAGTTCGAGAATATACTTCATTAAAATCTAAACGTAATTCATTACATAATATTTCACCATCTTTTAGGATATCAAATTTATCTCCCTTAAGATAAGGGGTAAAATATCCTACTTTTTCAGCATCCCAATTACCGATTCTAAAAGCTGCATCATCTGCATCCCTAAATTCTTGTCTACAATCCGGATAAATAGCATGGTCACCAGCATGAATACCTAATGCAATATCAGTATCATTACCATTGGTATTAGCTGCTGATAAGGCAACTGCTTGAACTAATGAAGCAAAGATTTTATTTCTATTTGGTACCACTGTGGCTTTCATATTCTCTTCAGCGTAATGACCTTCTGGTACATCATCTCCACCTTCTACAAGATTAGAATTTAATAAATTAACTAAACCGTCTAATTTAATGACTTGATATTTGATAAAATGCCCCTCAGAATTTAAATATGATACCAATGATTGAGCCCTTTCAAGTTCTACTCTATGTTTTTGACCATAATCAAAAGATATAGCAGTTACTTGATCATATTCAGATAAACATCTAAGTAATAAAGTAGAGGAGTCCATCCCTCCAGAAAGACTAATTACAACATTTTTCTTCATAGGTTGTTATTTAAATATTTTTTAAACATATTAGTATTGTGAAAAATTAAATCTAGGTTAACTTTAGAAAATTCTACATCAGCATAATCGTTCATATTGGCTTCTGGTTTTGGGTGGATACCATACATATCATACTTTACTCCTTCCAGTGCGGCCATAATTGGGTTTGATGTATCTATAGTTTTTATAAATTTAAATTTACTATAAAAGTTAAACTCAAAAGGACATGCAGTACCTAATAGGTGAACATTATCCAAATCAGTTAACATTCCATGTTCATAAAGGTACGAAATAGTATCCACTCTTCCAAGTGCTTTTGCCAAATAATCTGGGAGATTTGGGTTATTTTTCTTGTAATGGTTAGCACCATATGAGTAAGCTAATTTTTTATAACCTAAATCTTTTAATACTTGAGTGCATACACTAACTGTTTCTCTAGTATTAGATTGGATTACTGCTACCTTAGTAGTATTTTTAGGGAATGGAATATTAATCCATTCTCGAGCGTTAACCACGGTTTTACTGTAATTTTCCCATACATCAGGTACAATAAATTCATCGGGCTCTAATTCTGTCACCCAATACAATAATCTATTTGTGTCATAAGCTGTTCCTAACTCATGAAGGGAATTATCCATAATAATATACCTACCTTCTTCTTTAGCATCTAAAAAATGTTGTTTATATTGCTCATTTTGATCTAAAAGATGTGGTAAGCAAAATTCATAATCATTGAATTTCCTACTAGCATTTAATAGACAAAATGGGACCTCATGGTTTACTTTAATCATATACTATATTTTTTAGGTCTACCTCTTCTACTACGAGATTTTTTATCAAATAACTGTTCACAACGATAATAAAACTCCTCTAGATCTCCACCAAAATCTTCAATCTGCTCATAATACTCTTCTCGGGTCATTTTAAATTCTTTGAGAAATTCTTTTTGAAGGATTTGAAGTTTTTGGGGTTCATCACGTTCAAAATCTTGCCATAAACGTTTTTTACGTTCTATAGCTAGAGCAAGTTTAGGATTAGCACCTTGTGCACCTATACTTTCTTTAACTAATTCTTTTGCTTCTAATTCAGCGTGCAATGCTTGCCAAAAGTAAAGACTAAAATCAAAATCACCATTTTTAATTTTATCTAATAATGGTCTTGAACTAAATAAGGGCTTATTTTGGGGACCCCATTTTCTCCACCAATAAAATTGATTGTATTTAAGGGGTGTATAGTGGGATAGTTTTTTAAGTATAACTTCTTTGGAATGCATTAACCTATTTATACTAAATATACGAAAACTTTTTAGAATAACCTAATAAGTTATAGTAAGATCATCATCTTTTTCTTTTTTTCTCCTATTCTCTATTTCTTGTTTTTTCTTATTAAGTAATTCTATTTGTTGATTTAATCTAAAGGAAGAAATATTAGAATTTTTTGCTTCTTTTATAGACTTATCTATTTTATTTATTTCTTTATCTAGGGGACTAGTTTTTTTTTCTCCCAAGTCAGGAAGATCATTAGGGTCAGCTTCTAATTCTACAATAGGTGTTTGAGTTATAACTACTTTTTCACCATAGATGTTTTCTCTTTTTTTGGGGAATGCTTTTCCAAATGCAAAATTAGCAGCCAGTACTAAACATATAGCTAAAGGATCAAATACAAATACAATAATTAAGATAAGAATATTAACCGTTTTATCCATTTCCCATCCTGATATTTTACTAATATATTTTAGTGGACCTAATTCAGCTGCTACATCAGAGCTAATTTCGGTTTCAAACCTTTCATTCTCTAAAGCCAAGATAGTAGAATCTAATTTTGAAATATCATTACTAACTCTTAGATATTCTTCATTAGCTATTTCTAACTGAGTAGATAATAGTTCTCTTTGATCTCCAGCTCCGTCTCTATCTACCCAACTATATTCAATATTATTTATACCCTCATTTAATTGAGTAATTCTTTCTTGAACTGAATTAGCTGTTTGTTCTCTTGAAGATTTTTGTTTTTTATAACTCTCTATCTTAGAATCATATATAGCTAACTCTTTTTGAGTAATGCCTTCTTTATTAGCTGTTTCTTGATATGCAGCAGATAAATAACCATAGATACCCATTGAGGTAATCATGATTAGAACTAGAACGGCCAATGTTAAATAAATTTTAAGTAATCTATTTAAACTAGACCAATATTGATGTAATAAAGAAGCTACTACTAATTTAGAAGCTTCTAGTGTGCCTGTCATTATTATAACAGCGGTAGCTGCACCCGCAAATAGTTTAGACAGCCCAATTACTGAAAAAGTAGCGGCTGACCCTGATATTGCAAGGGCAGTTACTGCTATTATAAATGGAAATATAATTTTCCTTAGAAAAGAAAACATTTGGGATTAATTTATCCTCTTAAAGCGCTTATAAGTTTGGTACCAGTTACACCTAAGGCTACACCTGCTACGAAGGGCATTCCCTTCATCCAAACAACAACTCCTGCCACAGCGGCAGCTCCAATTACAAAATACTTTGAAGTTAATACTTCTTTTACTTTAGCTAAAATGCTCATAATAAATAAAATTGGTTAATAATAAATATACAAAAATTTGACTATCCGTCACAACTTAAACATTCATCCGTAGTTCTCGACCCAATATCGCCCTTAATTACGGAATCAGTTCTTAAATAATATAATGTTTTAACCCCTAATTTCCACGCCTCCATATGTACTTGGTTAATCCATTTTGGGTTATCCGTTGGGGAAAACGCGAGATTAAGCGATTGAGTTTGATCTATATAACGCTGACGTATAGCCGCCTGACGGACTAACTCTAATTGATTAACCTCAGGAAAGGTTAAAAACACTTCTTTTTCATCTTCTGTTAAAATATCATTGGGAAGATTTTGAACAGACCCATTATCTGCCATAATTTGATCCCAAATCTTACTCTTGTTATATCCTTTTTCTTCTAATGCTTGCTCTAAAACCGGATTTTTAACAATGAAAGAACCTTTAGCCCCATTAAAAACATATACATTAGCTGGGTAGGGTTCAATTCCTGCTGAGCATGAATTAATTTTAGAATTTGAGACCGTAGGTGCAATTGCTAAAACATGAGTATTTCTCATACCAGTTCCTTTACACCAAAGAGGTTCACCATATTCAGATGCTAAGTCTCTGGATGCTGCTTCAGCTTTAGATCTAATACTATTGAAAATAGTATGAGTCCAAGCTGTAGAAGCTATAGAGTTAAAAGGCAATCCTTTTTGTTGTAAGAATGTATGCCATCCCATAACCCCTAACCCTAGTGCTCTTCCTTTTTTAGCATGTCTATGAGAACGTACCATAGAATCTTTACCACTCGTTTTTTGGATAAATTCTTCCATTACACCATCTAAAAACCAAGTAGCAGTTTCAACTACATCTGTATCTTTCCATTCATCATATTTAGCTAAATTAAGGGAGGATAAACAACAAATAAAACTATGTTCTTCATCTGTATGTAAAGTAATTTCAGTACAGATATTTGTCATAGAAACATTAAGATTATTCATCATATAAGCTAAGGGGTTATGCTTATTAATGTTATCTTCGAACATAATATAAGGCTCACCCGTTTCCATTCTTGATTTAAGAATTTCCAACCATAAGCTCATAGCTTCAGGATCTCTATCTCCTAACTTTTTCATAAAGTTATCATCCACAGAAACACATTGATGTAAGTTAAGGCATTGTCTATTAGGATCACCTTTTGGTCTCCTAATCTGCATAAATTCCCCTATATCTGGATGGTTGATACTTAAGTTAACGGAGGCTGCTCCTCTTCTTACGGATCCCTGGTTTGTAGCTATAATTGTAGAATCATAAATCTTACACCATGGAACTACACCTTCTGATTTGCCATTTCCTCTAATTGGTGCTCCTCGTTCTCTAATACGAGAAACAGAAATACCTACACCACCCCCATATGAGGTTAATCTCATTAGTTCAGCATTAGTTAAACCAATTCCTCTAACAGAATCTGGTGTATCAATTCCAAAACATGAAATAGGCATACCTCTATCTGTACCCATATTACTTAAAACTGGAGAGGCTAAACCAATCCACCCATTCCAAATATATTTAAAAAACTTAGAGGCTAATTCGGGTTTATTTAATCTTTCGGCAACTGCATTAGCCACCCTTCTATAAGCTTTTTTGGGTGTTTCACCCGGTAATAAATAACCCTTAGAGATTGTGGCTAAAGCTACTTCATCAAAGAATTCAGGGTAATCTCTGCCTTTTACCCATTGACTATAATCCGAAATTAAATTACTATCCATATTAAAAAATATCTTCTGCTTCCCATTTAACGTGTCCCTTAGAGTAATTAGTTACTCTATTAGCAAAGAAATCAGTATGTTGCTTCCCACCCGAGAGAGCATCAAACCATTTCATATTGTCTACTGCTTTTAAATCTACATCTACAATAGCTTTATAACCCAAATCCTGTAATTTGATATTTACTCTATGCTTAATAAAGTTTTGGAGATCATATTTTGAACATCCTTCTAGTTCACCTAATTGATATACTTTATCTATGAAATCAAGTTCTAATTGAAGTGATAATAAAGCAGCTTCATTAATAGCAGCTTCAAGTTCGGGTGTTTTAAGTTCTGGTTTATTTTCAACTAAAGCTCTAAATAACCAACAACCTGCTTCTGAATGTAATGATTCATCTCTAATACTCCATTCAACTATTTGGCCAACTCCTTTTAGTTTATTTCTAAGTTTAAATGATAATAAAACAGCAAATGAAGAAAATAAATTTACACCTTCAGTAAATGCAGAAAATATAGCTAATGACTTGGCAATCTCATGCCAATCTTTCTCACCATTGAAACTATCCCTCACATTCATCAAATTTTCGATTTTAGCCATAGTAGTTTCATCTTCTAAAAACTCGCTAAAATCATCTAATCCTAATTCCTCATTAAGTAAAGAATAGGCTTCGGCATGAATAGTTTCAAACGCTCCAAATGTAGTAGCCATCATAATAATCTCTGGTTTTCTAAACCATTTTGTTACTAAACCAGACCAATAATCATTTACTACAGTTTCAGTTTGTGCAAATCCTTTTAAAATAGTACCTACTATATCCTTTTCTACATCTGTTAAATTCTGTTTCCAATCATTAACATCTGACATCATAGGTACTTCTGTGTGTAACCAATGTGCTTGTTGTTGTTTTAACCAATACTCATGTGCTTTAGGGTATTCAAAGGGTTTATACGGAATTCTTTCTTTAGTTATATCTTTGGCCATTGTTAAGTGTTTTTAATGTTACATCTTAAGTTCAAAGAACTTACTTTGTAACTGTTTTTTATCAAAATTATCAAAATCGCTATAAGGTTGTGAAGTCGGTTGGGGAGTTTCTTCGGATTCGTCATACTCTTTAATCTCGAAATGGCCAGTAGACGTATTAGCCTTTACTCCAAAAGTAAGGCCGTCTACTCCATATCTGTTTTTCATGATATGAAATCTCCCCGTTCCGTTTACTTTATCTTCACGCTTACGAGAAAGTGATACACAAACATCTGATATCATAATCTTATCATATGAACCAGCTGCTTTATCACCTTCAACAATTTCATCCCTAGCACCTGCTCTATTTACTTGAGAAACAGACCAAATAGGGAGGTTTAATTGTCGTGCAAGCCCTTTGATGCTCCTATAAATATGATCTAATTCTCCTTTCCTATCAGAACTTCGTTTTTTAGTTGAAAGAAGATCAATATAATCTATAATTATTAAGTCAGGTTTAACACCTAAATTTTCTGCTTTTTGTATATGTGATTCTAAAGTGGATGTAGTAGCAACACCTATTGGGTATTCTTTAATTATTAATTGGCCAGGGATTTTATCTACTACTTCTTCTACTTCTTTTCGGTATTTGCTAATTTGATCCACAGGTAATTGAGTAAAGAAAGAATCATAACGTCTACCTACATAATCCTCACCTAATTCCAAAGTATAGTGTAAAACATTATAACCCATTTTTACGGCATGCCCCCCTAAAGATACCAGACACCATGATTTTCCTCCCCCCGGATTACCAAATATCAATCCCAAATCACCATTACCCAATCCACCTTGAACTAAACTATTAATTTTATCCCATGGAGTAGGTACAGTTTTTCTATTATCCTCTCTGTATCTGGATTCTACATCTTTAAGATATTCATGTCCTATATTTTTATCCTGGCCACTTTTCATAGCGGATTCAATCATAAATTTAATAGAATCATAATCTCCCACCTTAAGCATATCTACAGACTGTAGTAAGGCTTTTTTTAATTGTTGGTTTTTACAAAAATTAGAAAATTCCTCCTGTACATATTTTAAATCCTCATCTGAGGCCTCATATGCATGTCTTAGTTGTTCCTTAATAGATAGCTGTAATACTTCGTTTTCAACTTTTTGAAGTTCTACTTTAAGAACGTCCATAGAAACATTAGTATTATAAGAATCATAATACTTTATGATTTCTTTTATAATCCACCTATGAGCAGAATTAGGAAAATCTTCATCGCTTAAAATATCTATAATATTCTGTAAAAACTCCTTAGATGTAAGGAGGGAAGAAATTACCTTAATCTGAAATGGGTGACCATACTGTTCTATACTTTTTAACGTCAACTTTTATTTTTTAAATTGTTCAAAAACATCTTGTAACCAAAACTCCACATTTCTAATGATACCACCTATTTGGTCTTCATCATACATTTCAAGAAATGTTTTTGGAATATAATTAAGATCTTGGTCTTCCACAAGTTCTTTCAAATATTCCTTATCAGATTCGTCTATCATAGGATTGGATAAATCCATTAACTTATAATTTAATTCTAACTCATCTATACTATTTAAAACTCTAGCATATGTTATATTATCCTTGAATTTAGACTCACATATATTTACTATATCCTTTAATGTAACATTAGGTTGTCCTAATTCAGGGAATTTTTTAAGTAAACCTTTTTTGCCTAATCCCTTAACTCCCCTTATTCCATCTGAATTATCACCTAATAATGTTTTATATATTATAAAATTACTAGCTGGTATTCCAAATTTATCTTGAACAGTTTGAGTGGTGTAGAATTCCTTTTCTATGGGTCTAAAAACTGCTACATTTTCATTTACTAACTGAAGGAAATCCCTATCACTAGATACTATAAATGCCTTATCATCCTCTGATTTTATAAGAATTTTAGATAAATGAGCTATAATATCATCCGCTTCTACTTTGTCTATGGATGCAATTTTAATAGGGAGGACCTTCAAATAATGAATTAACCTTACTAATTGATCTACTTTTGCATCATGTTCATCTTCTAGATTTTCGAAGATTTCCCAGTTAGTAATTCGTTTAGTATTTCTACCTGATTTATAATCAGCAAGAAGATTTTTTCTGTTATTTGAAGATCCTGCCCCATCAAAAACCACATAAACCTGTGTGGGTTGGATTTGTCTTATAAGTACCCCTAAAGATCTTAAGAAACCCCCTAATCCCCCTACATGCATTCCCTTAGAATTTACCATATTTAAAATAGCAAAATTTCTAAAAAATAAATTTAAACCATCTATAAGTAAATAACGCTCACCTGTTTTTTTGGGTGCCTTATTTTCTTGAACTTGATTAAGAATGTCTAGGGGACTACCTGTTTCCATATAACCTTTGAGTTAAATATACAAAAAATAATACGTTAAACCAAAGAACCTATACAGGTTCTTCAGTAAACGTGTTTACATAAATATCCTGAGATTCTTCCTCTCCAACTAATTTAAAATCAGTACCTCCAAGAATTTTTGACCACTCCTCGGATTTGGATTTTTTATAGTTGTTAATAGCATTAGGACTTTCCTCTATAAAACCATGTGGTGTCATTACAATTTTACCTCTAGTAGTAACCCCATTAATATGGTTTTTATCAATCTGGATATTTACTCGCTTAGCAAATTCTACTTGTTTGCCATCTTTAATTGCCTTAATTTTGGATGTACCCGCAGACATAACATTACCAAATGTTACTACAAAGGTAGAATCATACCACATTGCGTAACCTCCTTTATTCATAAGTTTAGGTTGACCCATGGGAGATTCTGGTTTTAGGGTCCATACTTTATTAATGCAAACTAATGTATTAGTATACTTAGAAGATTCCTTGCGTGATAATGTAATCCTTTGATTTACATTATTTGCAAACTGTGTGGACATAGCACCAGCATTCCATTCATTATTATTTTTATTAGAACGAATAGATAATTCACAAGGAATACTACCAATAGAATCCCATAGGAATACTAAATCATAAGGTAGATTACCTTTTTTCTGTTCATCCATTAAATCAAGAATAAATGCGGATACATCCTCAATAGTATTTAAACTTTCTCTATCTGCATAAATAAAGTCACCTTCATATCCCAATACTTCACCGGTATCTTCATCAGCAATTGGATTAACTTCCAATCCCATTTGGATGGCATGTTCCCAATTCCATTTCATCTCTGTAATAATAAAAACAGGTAAAATACCATTCTTTTGGGCAGAAACTGCAGTTTCAATTAATGCAGTGGTTTTGCCAGTATCAGAATGGCCGCGTAAAAGCACTATATGACCCATTGGAATACCCGGAATAGATGTTACAGATTGAAATGCATCTGATAAGGGTATCCACTGTTGTTCTTTAAACTTTACGTTTTGATCTAATCCTTTTTTAGTTTTGAAGTTTTTAAGATCAAATTTGGACTTTATTTCTTTGGAGACTGCCTCCGATAATGATTTACTTTTCCTAGCCATAATATACTACTAATTAAAATGGTAAATCATCTGTTGAATCACTAAACAGATCGTTAAATTTATCTGCTTTAGTTTTCTTAGTAGCATCAGTATTTAAAGAATAATTACTTTCTGTGGGAGATGGTACTGGAGACTTACTAACATCAACTTTTGATTCAGTTTCAGAATCCGGATCTAACCAACTTTGTAGAAATCCTTTAATTTCATCAAACGAGTATTGTTTAAATATTTTAAAGGGATCAGCTTGTTCGTTAAGATACTTTTGAATCTCATCTTTATCTTCGGCAATAGGAGATACTTTAAGTGACACAGTAGCAGTAGTTTTATTGTAAGGTGTACCTGTTACTTCTGGTCCTACTGTAGTAAGTTTGATATCACGTCCATCCAACATATCAGTATAATCACCGATTTCTTCATCAGCTGCCATATTAAGGAATGTTTGATAAATTTCCTTACCAAATTGCCATAATTTAACACCCTCATCTTCTTGACCTCGTACTAATACAGGAGCAAAAATACGAGTTTTAGGATCTAATTTTTTAGCTAGGCGCCAATTTTCCCTATCATTGCTCTGACGTAATTGTTTAGCAAATTCCATGATAGGATCTTTTTGCTTCCAATTAGCTGGGGATGCAATTACTCGTTGTCCAATTCCGTAGTAAAACATCATTTCCGTAAATGGAAATTCAGGTCTAAATTTAGAAGGTACAATTCGAACCGTTTGTTTACCAATGCTAGGTTTCCAAAATAAGTTTTTCTTTTGTCCTCCTCCACTTTGTGGCTGTTGTGTATTGAGCGAAGCCAGACGCTCCTTAATGACGTTTAAATCCATTCTATAACATTTTAGGTTTATATAATTACAGTAAATATACGAAGCCCTTTTGGGCTATCCAACTAAAGTTCAATAATTTTATGAATCTTAGTTTTTAGTTGTTTGAATTCATCCTTATTAGTAAGTAAGATAGAATTTCTATAGTGTCTCCATTCAATAGGAAACTTAGTATCTACCACACCTCCATTTAGTTTACGAATAAGCTCATTTAAAGCATTAATAGTATAAAGTGTATTAGATTCCTTTTTTCTATGTACTAAGATAGTACCAGAGGGGATTTCTGAAAGGTTAGTAGTATCCACATTATATGTACAAGCATATTCATTATTAGATTGAATATATAAAATAAATATCTTCCCATATAAAATATCATATGTGGAAGAGATATCATACACTAATTCATCTAAATCCTCAATTGTAGAAAACGTACAAAATAATTTATTCCCAGCCAAACCTTCTAAATTTATATCAAAACTATCTAATGAAGTTCTATTATAAATATTAGAGGGGTTGTAAAGAAGAGTAGTTTGTTCCATAACTTATTTTTATTCGCAACCCAAATTCTTTAAATATCATTTTTAATTCATCTATTAAATACTTTTCCGATTTATTAAAATCAAATAAAAATGAATCATAATTATATAATACTAATTTAGTTTGCTTATTTTTTAGTATCTTAAATATTCTCCATAATATAAGAACATTATTTGAGGTCTCCAAATTTTGCAATAAATAATTCAATAATTTAGGTGGATTTATGTCCTTTAGTTTATCTTTTTCAAACCTATATTTTGATACGGGACATTCTATAAATCCGTTTTTATTAAATTCTTCCCATATTATATTAGTAAATTGTTTAGCCTTTTTAAAAAACTCCAGTTCTGAGTATTTACCAAAATTACCACTATATAACATTTTAAAAGTTAGTTGTTTAGCTTCCTTATATTCTACCCCATACATTTTAGAAAAAGACTTATGTACATCTTCGCTGTCAAATTGATAATCTATAAGTTTTGCTAATAAAGTAGGATGGTAAGCAGATATATCCATTTCTATAAATAAATCATTAGAAGGTATAAATGCTTCCCTAGAGTCATCTTTTTTAGATAAAGCAGAGTAATTTACTCCTCTGAATTTATTAGAAGGTCTAGTAGTGGTAGTTTTGAAGTTATACTGTGTGTGGATAAAATCATTGTGTACGCTATGGAATTTTTCTTCAAATTTGTTCTTATATATTTTAATTCCATTGGACTCGAGGGCGTAGAATGCCACTGTAAATTTTCTATTATAAAAGTCGTTGATAGGTTCATCAATATAAAATTTTAATTCATCATATAAATTTTCACAATACTCAAAATGTTTAGTAACAGGTATTAATGTATTTAAATCTCTTTTATAGGGGTATTTAGAGTAAAAATAATTATGTGTTTTAGTTAATGGTTTTTGGTAATTGGCTTTATTTAAAGTTAGGTCAATAATGTTAGGATGATATACATAATGTAATATCTCCTTTTTATCCCTAACATATATAGTATCAAAACTATCTAACCAACTAGTACCTAAAGAATTAAGAGTTTCTGAATGGTTGATAGCTATCATATAACCATCATATCCTAAAGGTTTAACGTAAATTAAAGAAATATAATTATCATCAGCTGGATGGATATTATAATTAAAGGGGATAATTTCTATAAATGCCTTAGTAGCATCCCTAGTAATAAGTTTATCTAACTGATCCTTAGTTTCTATTAACCAGAACATTTAGTAAATATACAAAACATTTTACTAGTATCCACCTCCCCCTGAAAATCCTCCTCCTGTAGTAGGTGGAGATGTAGGAGATGGTGGGGGAGTGTAAGTAGATGTTTGGCTAGTTGGGGGAGTAGCAATAGATCCGGTTTGATCAAGTATATCAGGGTTTTCCTGATAATATTCTAAATAATTATATCTTATATATTTTTCTAAACCGTTATTATCCATTGCTCGAGATATGGATGATATTACATTAGTATTATTATTAATGGCTTTTTCCCTATCCCCACTTATTAACCATCTTACTGAAAAGGTATTATATAAATTAAGGGCGTATTTGTTAGGATTATTTCTAATATCCCTAAAAGTTTTATTATCAAATTCTCCCCAAACCTTAGTATTAACCTTATAAAAAAAATATCTTCTCCAAAATTTAGATCTATAATTTGAGGGATTAGGAGAAGGTTTAGTATGGGGGAGGAGTATCTTATTAAGATAATTATTACCTCCTTTTATTTGTTTAATAACACTATATATGGTATTTTGTAGAGGGACTATACCGGGCCCCTTATACTCTGTTATGGTATTATCAGAACCTAAATCATTTATCCCAAGAACTGATAGATTAAAAAGTTCTACTTGATTAGGGGAATTAGGTGTTTTGCCTGAAAAAAATCTACCCCTATGATCTTTCCAATAATATCCTTGGAATTGAGAACCAAGTTTAGATACTAATTCCCCCCCTCGGGTATACAAATTAGTTTTTATTTTATTTTTAGGAAAATACATATTACGATGTTACGTATTTAGAATTAGCATTTACTATACCTACAGCAAAATTCCATGTCCCTTTTTTATCTCTTATTAAATCACAATCCGTTATTCGACCCCCTGTATATTCAGGCAGTACCCTGAATCCATACCCATTCCAATCTCTATACCATCTCCAACCCCATTCAGCACCATTATTAGTCTTTACAGGGTACATATTTCTATCAATAATTTTAGAAATAAGTGGAACATATCCTACTTCAATACTAGCAAAAGCATAGTAATCCTTAAGTATTCCAGAATTTCCTTCTCTAGCTTGGACTTTACCTAGCACATCACTAGCCTGCCATACTTGAAATCCGGATGATTCAACACCTGTTAGGTTATTATTGAATCCTCTAGCTTGAGTCTCGTTAATTCCTTGTTCACTTTTAGTTACGGCAATAGCCGAAGCTAAAACTTTAGCTTTTAATTCATTAGATGCTGTTCCAGCTAGTTTATCTATGACTTTTTCTATAATAGGAACTAAATCAACAAATGTTACTATAGTGGACTCATAATCTTGATATTCAGTAAATGATGCCAGTCGAACAGTATGAGTAGGAGCATTAGTAATAGTAATTACAGGAGTATCCGGTCCTCCTCCAAACTTAGTAGTTCTAGGATATGCATCATTTACTGTATTAGGTGATACTCCATCTATACAAACTTCATCTGGATATAAACTTTCTCCCGTAGCTGCTGTATTACCTCCCGAAATTAATATACTACCTATAGCAGCGGCATCAGCATCAGCATATGAATAAGGAACGGCTGTAATTAGGGCACCAAATACTGGAGCGGGGGATGATAATGTATCTATATTAGTAACCCATCCATTATTATCTATTTTATGGTTTACCCCCATACAAAGTAATCTAGCCCCCCCAAATGTTAAAGATGGAGGCATTATTTCAGGATCTATATTTATACCTTGAAATAATTTAATTCCTGCTAATCCATCAAAGGTTAGAGATACATTGAAAGGAAGAAAGTCTGGTGCGGCCATTTGAGAACTGCCAATCATTTCACCTAAAACTAAATTAGCAAATAAACTATGTCTATTTAGGAATTCTTTTCTTTCCTCGGGTGGAAGAATATTTTTAAAGTTTCTATAATAAGGTAAAAGAGTAGCAGATGTGTTATTCCCCTGAAGTTCTTCCTCAATAGATCCATTAGAAAGATTAAATAACGTTTTACGTTCAGGTATTATTCTATCAGTTAAACCGGCATTATAATTAGCAAATGTAAAACCATTATTTCCTGATTGGTTAGCGTTTCCTGCTGCTTGGGCTCCAATAGCAATCTGGGTTGCAAATTTATTGGATAATTCTGAACTAACTTTTATATCTCTAACAAATGAACCTTTACTATTTTTTACCCCAAAGGCATTAATACTAACATTACCCGTAGAAGAAAATAATCCTTTTTTGTCTAATTGTACGAATCTTTTGGGGATTTTTTCTATGAATTTTATTAACCCATCCGTGGTAGCAAATATTTCTATTTTATTTATACTACCTAGAGCTCTAGTAACCTTATTTATTATTAGATTAACCATATCCAATAAGGCAAAATTTCCTTCTGCATCTAGTTTAACATCCCTAAAAACATCATTAAAAATATTAACAGTAACCCATACATTCATTAGTCTACCTACATAATAATCTGCATCCCATCCAGTTCCATAAATAACTGAATTTACGTAAGTATCAGGGTTTATAGCTACATCCGTTGTATTAAAGTTAGTATAAGGAACTAAAACACTGCTAGGATCCGCACTTACTGTTCCAGGATATTTTATTATAAAATTATCATCTTCAGTTAAATCATCATAATTTATATCAAATTTAAAAAATGGTACATTTTCGCTTCCTTTTTTAGAGTATAATAAATAACTGAACTCTAATATAGCAAATATATACCCTAATTTCATATATTTACCAATATGCCTGTTAAAGTCACTCCCTTGTAATGCTCCAGAAAATGCTAACCCCGAGCCAGCTATTTTCTTATCTGTACCTGGAACAGTTAGGTTTTTAAATTGGTGGGATAAAGTACTAGCATCATAAGCTCTAGGGATGTAAGTATCCGCCACATCATCATTAGCAATGAGGGGGTTAGATATTTGTGTCCCAAAATAAGTCCCATCCTCGTCAATGAGAGATTCTCCAAACTGATCAGTAGTCTGTATAAGTAAAACACCTTCTACTTCTCCCGTGATTTCATCAAATGTAATTATAGGATCGCTTCTTACCGCAAGACCCTCAGCTTGTATAGCAATCCCAGGATCAAAATCCATAAGTTCAAACTGATCATCCTCAAAATTATCTAAACTAAACTCATTAACAACTGGACTAAACTCATTAACAACTGGATCAAATTGATCATTAATTTCCCCACTCAACTCAGTTATAGTTTCTGATACTTCTTCAGTTTCTACTTCTTCAGTTTCTACTTCTTCAGTATCCGAATCTGTTGTTGTAGTTGTAGTAGTTGTTGTAGGTAGATCAAAGTCTAATAGTCCAGTTTTAGGTTTTTTAGTTAAATTAGCAGGGATTTTTAATGATTCTATAATAGACCCTAAACCTACAATAGATATTTGAATGTCATAAGTCCCATCATTATTTAAATTCCAGTTAAATTTTGAAATCTTACCAAAATAGCCATCATAATTACCATCTAATTGTCTTCTAGTTTTTTCTATATCCGCAAATATATCATACTGGTCGTAACCAGAAGGGGGATTAAGAAATTTTTCTAAGGGTGTAGTAAAAAAATTATTCAAAGTACCTATACCTCCACTATTAGTAATAAACGTGGTATGACCAAATTCTAGTAATACTGTATATCCTGGTCTTAAATAAAGTACATCTATTAAGGCAAATTGTCTCCTGCTATATGCTTTAATATTTACTGTAGAAACCGCTAGTGCTCCGTTATTATAATACTTTACATCTGCTGATACAAGACCAGGGGGTGGAACAAATCCTCTTTCTTCTAATCCCCCCCATCCATAAGCATTAGAAAAATATTCTTCAGGTTTAGCAACACCCGAAGTAATTCCATCCAAGTCATTAGCTGCACCTCCATATAAAATAAAATTTGCAGCGAGGTTTTTTCCTTTTAATCCACTAGTATTACTTCCATACCCTATATTAGATATAAGATTACCCAGGGCATTATTTTTAGTTTCAGTAGATCCTAATGATTCTGCTTCTTCGGCTATATTACTATTATTAAAATCTATAAAGGAGCCCTTTAGATTAAACTTTTCTTTTAATTTTATTATAATATCATTAGTTATTCTAGTGGAATAACCAGTATTCACGGATGAAGCTAGTCTTAAAAAAGTTCCTCGAGAATTATATGCTCTTAATATATCAGTACTACCAAGATCAAGAAATGCTTTGCTTAATGCATTCTGTCTTACATTAACCTGAGTATTAACATATGAATCTAAACCTCCTCCTAAAATATTTCCCATAACTATATATTTTTAATAACCTCCACCACCAGAAAATCCACCACCCCCACCACCAGAAAAACTACCTCCCCCTCCTGTAGAACCATTAGTTCCATTACCATTTGAGGGAGTTGTACCATTATCAACGACTGCATTACCATTATTAACAGAATTAAAATTACTAATAATGGAACTAATATCCATAGGTATTCTTAGTTGAGTACCAATAGGAATACTTAATGAGTCAAAAGTCATATTTTCGGCATTAGCAGATGCTATTACCCAATATAGTTTAGAATCTTTATAGTAAATATTAGCTAAAACGTCTAGTCTATCCCCAAATTCTGTTATAACATAAATGTCAGTGTCACTTAGGGGAATAGAAGGATAAGTAGTAGTCCCATAATATTCCACACCTAATGTAGCATTAAACTCATTAATATTTTTTAATATTGTGGTTTGACTATATCGATTCATACTAATTCTTATTTATATATCATTATTACCAAAGAAATATTCATTATCTTTATTACCTTCTCCTAACCAGAAGTAGACTCTGTTTGAGACTCTGTTATTTCTTCATCTATCTCTCCAGTATTTTCGCCAGTATAAAAATTAACATCTTCAGTACCATAATCATCTCCATATCTACTAGTCCCATTAGGGGAAGTTAAAGAAATATATTTTTGAGTAGGATTACTTACATCATCGGCTTTTCCTACTAGGAAATCTTGGATAGGTATAAATGAAGCATCCACATCTATTCTATGTGGTAGTTGTGCAACAGTATTATCATATCCGCCTTGGTTATCTATGGCTATTTCGTATGTAGAATCTTCTGGTATATTAAAAGTTAATGAATCTAAAAATCCATGAATTTTATTTAAATATCCCCCAATAGTTAATTTAATTAAGTTAGCTCTTATATATCCACCTGTGGCATAATCAGGTGCTAGGGTAGAGGCCAAATAATTTAATTTTTTATACATTGGTATTAATTCAGGTTTTGATTGTGCGGCCACAGTAAAAGAAAATGTTATTTTTCTATCAAACCCACCATAATTATAAAAGTTATCTCCTCTCCCTACATATCTTATAGGATTATATGTTGCAGTGTATGAATCATTAAAACTATTAATAAAAGCTCTAAATAATAAAAAAGCACTATCTTCAGTTGGATTATCATTATCTACTACTTCAAATAAAAATTTAATTAAATCATTAGCATCACCCAAATCAGTTTCTACAGTAGTAATAGGAAAAGCATTAATTTTATCCAAAGGTTTACCATTCAAAGCACTATATGTATAATCTATTAAGTTTCTGGTTTCTCCCGTAGGAATATGGGTACCTGGATTGCCTATATTTGTTCTTTTTGGGTATGCATACTTAGTATAAGAAGGACTTACTGATACTATTTTTGATACTGCGTCAGCCCCCAATTCATCCTTAGTAAAGGGTTTTCTAAAATCTTCTAAAACACCCTGAGTACCCTCGCTTACTCTACTCAAAGAAGATTTGGAGTCTAATTCTATCTTAGTTAAAAATGCAAAAGGTCTCTCCTTATCATTATTGAATATATTAAATCTAGAATTTTTACCAAAAGTTCTAGTAGTTAAGTTATTTGCGTATGATATTCGTGTATTACCAATACCTAATGTAGAACCTGGCCCACCTCCATAAGATAAAATAGTTTGGTCATTAGGAGATAAAGAAAAGCCCTTATAAGTTTCAGGTTCTTCACGTGTAGCACTTCTATTTAACCTAAATAGTAAAGATCTAAGACTATCATCCCTCTGAAAAGTAGTATGTGAAGCATTATCAAAATAATCACCAGGAATGGGTTTTCCTTTAATCCCTCTAAATTGATTTATTCCTTGTTTTACTGTATGTAGACCATATGCATTACCTCCAGCTTGTGCTAAAATCCCAGCAGGAAGAAATGCTTTTTCATTAAGTAGAGCCCCAGAACCCAAGGTTCTAACTCCTATTTTAGATAAGATTTGTTGTTTAGCTACAAATAAGGGTCCACTAGGTGGATTAGTAGAACTTAAATATTTAGTTAACCTTAATACATCATCTGCAGATCTTAAAAAGGATAATTGTCCACCTCTTAATATAAAATCAGAGGTTTTACTTAATACACCAATACCAGGTCTATTAGGGTTTACTGCTCTATTATTAAATGTTGCTATTGGGATTAGAGGTCCATTAAGAAATCCTCCTCCTAAGGTAGCTCCATCTTCAGGTATTTTTTTTACTATAAAAGGTTGACCACTATCCCCTCCGTTAGGTCTGTCCTTCCCAAACCCTATAGATTTAAGATTAGTTTTTAATTCTACTAAAGGCATTCATTATAGATTAAAATGATGTAGCACCTGGAGGTGCATTATCTCTATAATTAGTAGGTGGGGTTATTCCATCTAGATCTAGGCTTCCATTTAAATTACCTTGCACAAATAAAGAATTAGTTGATGCATCTGTAGGAACTGTAGGTGTATTAGTTCCCCCATTGTTAGGAGATAATGGTGATCCGGCTGCTAATAATAATTCTACGCTCATAATAATTGTTTATTTATAAATATTAACCTAATTTAGAAGTTGCTAGAGCTACAGATTTTCCTACTTCATTACCATCTATATTTATAGTACTTCCTGCTTCAACAGCTTGGATTAACAATACCATATGTTCATTTACTTGATCTAACTTTTTCCCAAAAGATTTTAATGATGCCGATAACACAGCATTTTGTGTAAGAGATCCTACCCCACTAGCAGATTCTTTCGCAGATTCCCCAGAGGTAAGTCCAAATTTTTCAGCTACTTTAGCTCCCGCTACTGCTAATGGATTACCTAACGCGGTAAGTGCTACTGCCATAGCTGTTAATCCCACGGCTAAGGGTATAAAAGAAAGGCCTAATGCTGTAAAACCAGCAGCAGTTTCCACATTAGCTATTAGAGCTAGTTTTGTAATAGATTCCGTCATTGACTCTATAAACCCTGTTATAGCCTTACCTATGGATTCAATAACACTACCAATACCCTCAAGTACGGATTTAAACACATCACCAAATGCTGAGATGGCGGGTGCTGCTTGACCTAATGCAAATCCTATTCCTATTACAGCTGCTGTTAAAGTTAAAATTATAGGAATAGCAGGTGCAGCGCTTGCCCCAGCAGCTCCCACATTAACTCCAAACGTAGACATTGTTCTACCTGCTCTACTTATATTACCCGCCATAGCCTTACCTCCCAGTTTTGATATTGCTCCCCCACCGCCTAATAAAGGACCCACGGTATTTACAAAAGTAGTAGCACCCATAAGTAATTTACCAGCAAATAGCCCTCCTAAAAGAACATAAGCTCCTTTTATTCCTATAGAAGTGTCTAGTATCGCAGATATTTTTTCTAATATAGGATTTAATGGTTCAAGTAATTTTTCAAATATATTTTTTAGGTTTTCCATTATACCTAACCTTCTTTGCTCCACTTCAGTTATTTCTGTGGCTACTCCTACTGCTTCTTCATCTATGTTATTTATAATTCCTTTATTTGTAATAATCTCAGCTAATTTATCGGCCTGAAAACCTGTAACTTCTACTAAGGCATTTTCCACCATTAGGTTTTTAGATGCTAGCGCCTCTTGCAACCCCTGGGTATTAGCAATTTCTTCAGCTAATCCTGCAAAATCTTGTTGATTAGCCAATCTGGCTAATTCCATTGTATTGATTTGAATTCCGGTTAAGGCAAATAATTCTGCTTCCTGTCTTAATTTTGTTTCAAAGTCCAAAAACCCTTGAGCTACTTGTTTAACTTCATCTAGTTCTAATCCTAATGCTTGGGTTGCTGCAACGGCTTCTATAAGTGCTTTAGGATTTTCCTTAAATTGCAGTTGAATAATTTTAGAAGTATTAGCTACACCTTGAGTTACTTTTCCTACAGCTAATATCCCCCTTTTATTCCTAGCAAATTCTTTAGTAGTTTGGAAAGCGAACTTATTAACATCTGCTAAATCCATTGAAAAAGCTTCTGAAAATGTGGCTAAATTAGCCGTTTCCTTAGCAGTAAGGCCCTGAAGTTTCATTAACTCAGTAGCCTCTTTTATAGTAGCCTTAGAAAATGCTGCATTTACGTTTATACCAGTTTCCTCAGTTAATGCTGCAATGGTTTCTACTTTTTGAGTAGCAGTAGTAATTGAATCATCAAAACTCGCAAAATTAGTAGCTGTTTGTCCTGTTAAATTCCTTACGTCTTTATTAGCTTTTGTAAACTTTCCAAAACTAGCTACTACTGCAGTAGTTAGGCCTTCTATAGAAAATAAGGCATCAGCACCAGCTTGTAGGGTGGCCACAAATCCTGCTCCTACGGTTCTTAACCTTTTAAAAGATTTTCCTGTTCTTACCGCATCATCCGCGGTGTTTCTCATTGCTCCTGCAATCTTATCAATATCCAGTGCCTTAAATAGGGGTATTTTAGATAATGCGGTTAGGGCTTTACCCGATATACCTAGAGTTTTAGTAATTTCTTGCCTTATGGCTAATTCCTGGTTAGTAGAATCCAAAATTTCTTCCAGAACCCCGAATTGATCAAAGTAACCAGAAAGGATAGCTTTTTGTTCATCCGTAAGTTCTTCTGAAGCTAAAACTTCTTGTAATTTGTAATCTAAAATATTAGCTTCACTTTCACCCATTTCCCTTAGGATATTAGCTTCTTCGGAAATAGTTCTTCCAATCCTAGTACTAGTAGCTAACCTTTCACCCTCTTGTTTGGCTATTTCTAATTGTTTAGTTAATTGTTGGGAATACGAAGCTACTTGTTGATCCGATACTTGGGCTAATCCTTTTTGAGCTAATAATAAATCCTGTGCTGCTTTTTCAAAATCCCTAAAAGCTTGTCGGGATTTAGAAATTATAGTTGCTTGGCCCTTAAGTTCTGAGGTTACACCACGCAGTTGATTATATAAACCTTCTGCCTCTTTACCAGCATTATTTAATCCGTCACCTATGGCCACTATTAACTATTTTGTTATAAATATTATCTATTGTGGTTTTTTAGAAATATTAGCAGTATAATTAGATTTTGGTTTAGGGGAATTTTTTACAAAATTAGGGATTTTGGATTTATTAGTTTCCCCCATATTAAAGTTTTGGGTATTAGGATTAGATTTAGATGTTGATTTTTTCATCTGATCTGCTTCCTTTTGATAAAAATCATTTATTTGGGAAAATATAAATTTTCTTAACCAAATTGGCATGTTGTATACGGCTTCAAATGAATACCCTCCCTTTCCATGAAAAACGATTTCATGGATTTGAGTAAATAAAGAAGATCTATACGTCTGCGTCTGGCCAAAAAAAATTCAGCGTGATTGGAATAGTAATTTCCTTATACTCACCTCCTTTAGTTTCTACGTGTGTTGTAAGATTTACATCCGGAGAAAAAGATTTAACATGTTTTCTAAATTCCCTAGCATCCATAGCTAGTAGAGAATTATCAATGAATTTTCTAATGGTAGACTTTTCACTATCCCCATTTACAGAAGTAATCATATATTTCATTCTAGTGGATAAATCCGAGGATGAGTTTTTATTTACTCTTTTTAAACCCTTAATTTCATTACTAATATCCCTTTCATCTTTATGATTTAATAATTTGAAGGTAATATCAATTCCTGAATTAGGTAATTTATATTGAAATTCATTCACTCCAGATTCTATATCTGGGTGTAATTCCCTATTTTCCATTGTTGATAAATCCACACTTACTTCCTCACCTGCATATTCAAAAGAATAATTTTTACCATATCCTAAAATTCTTGCAGCTACTAAAAGGGCATTTTTATCCCCTACTAATAGTTCATTATAGTCAAATTTTGTAACTATTAAAGATTGAAGTAATTTATCTATAACAGTACCTTTTTCAATATAATTTTGGTTAGTAAGAATATCTTCTTCTCTTGCGGTCATATACTTCATTTCTACAACACCCGAGGAAAGGGGATTTTCTTTAGAATATAAAAGACCTTTTGAAGGTAATTCTACATTTTCAGTAGGAAAGTCAAACTTAGTTTCAGACATAGATTACAATTTAATTAATAACTTTTTGTTCAGTGATAAATATATAAAGAGATAAGAAAAACTAAAAAAAATTATTTTACTTTGATAATTATAATTCTTGATATATTTTTACTAATGCTGTATCATTACCTATATAATGGTAATATACATAATTTCTTTGGAGATTATTAAAAGTCCCAATAATTGTTTTAAAATCAGAAGATGGAAGGTTTAACCCTGCAGAACATGATATATCTGTAATGATAACTTTACCTATTATACTTGGATCAGGATCAATAGACATTGTTAACCCAGTAGCTGTTGTTATGGACATTATCTTATCACTATCAAAGACTAAGGTAGTATTAAAAGAAGAAGAAAGTGTTGTGCTTCCTTTTATACCTTCAGCTACAGATTGAGAAACATTAGGAATACCCTCAATGGCTAAACTTCCATTTACTGTTTCATTACCATTTACAGTTAAATCTTTAAAGGTAGCGGGTTTATCCTGTATAGCAGGTTTTATAAATTGTGTTCTTCCCATAGAAAAAAAATGTCCGGTAATAAATACCGGACATCCTTAAATATAAATAAATAATAAAATTAGAAATTCAATACACAATAATCTGGTTGTACAGTCATTGAAATTTCTATGGCAGCATCAACTGTATCATAATTATAATCTCCAAAAGATGCTTCTGTAATCATTGCGCCTTCAATAATCCATTGTGAAACTATATCACCTACTGGACCTAGTACATCAAATGTAAGTTGTTTTTTATAAAAATCAGAATAACCATCTCTACCAGTTACTGATTCATGATGCAAACGTACCCATTCCATTACAGCTTGAGCACCAGAAGGGGTAATAGGATCAAATAAAGTAAATGCAATAGTATTCCAAACAGTTTTACCTTTAACATATCTTTGGATATTGATATGATTCAAAGCAACTGAACCTTGGGTTAAACTTATAGCACCTACCCCTTTTACCATAAATGATGGAAAACCATCTATGCTCATTCTAAACCTATTGGGTTGTTTAGGTTCAAAGGGGGTGAAAAATATTTCGTTAGGATCTATTACTGGCATGTTTTCGTTTTATTATAAATATTATAAAATTAAAAATTAAGATGGGAATGTAGCTCCAGTTGGTAATACATTGAAATCTAATAATATGAATTCAGCAGTTCTGGTAGGCTGTATGAATATTTGTCCTACTAACTGGTTTCTATCAATCACATCTGATGTGTTATTTGTTTCATCCATTACCACCTTAAAGGCAAATAAACCTTGTCTTTGTTGTACAGATGCAAGGAATGGATTAACTTGTGCTAAGAAATTATTTCTAGTAGCAGCTGTATTTTGTTCAAATACTAGGTTATCCGATACTTGTGAAATGAAAGATTTAAGACTAATTAATAATCTTCTAACATTTACTCTATCTAATGCAGATGCTCTTTGTTGTAATGTCTTTTGACCAAATACAACTACTCCCCTACCTGGGAAAGTAGCTATAGGATTAACTTTTCCTACATAAAGAGTATCTCTATTAGTTTGGCTTAATTTTCTTTCAGCTTGAACTACACCTACTAATCCTCCTCTATTAAATCCAGCTGGAGCAAACCAAGTTTCGGATACTGCATCACTATTAGCATAAACACCTGGTATTAAAGTGGATGCTGGGGCCCATACAATTTGGCCTGAATTGGGTTCATTAACTTGTAACCAAGGCCAGTAAGTAGCGGCAAATGAGCTATCTCGTTCTGATGCTTCCGATGTGGCAATTGGAATAGTAGAACCATATCTAGTCATATCTACTATAGCAATAGCATCACCTCTATCCTCTACCATTTCAATCAAACTTCCAATTGGGGTGGAATGATCCGCATTGTTAAGACCAGGTGTAGAAATAACATTAAATCTATAATCATCTTTGTTTGATAATAAATTAATGGCATCAGTATAATTATCAGCTATAAGGCCCTGAGTTGTAGAACCTAGATTTTCGTATAAAGTATTAGCACCCGAATACGTAGCCCCTTGACCATTACCAAATGTACCACTAGATGCTATAGGAATAGAAGCTGTAAATTCATTTTTAGCTGCTCCATTATTATCAAAATAATCAGGTGTTGGGAAATTAACAGCCTTAACTCTTACAAAATTGGAAGCATTTGGGTATGAACCAGTTGTTCTAACATATATATCCGTTCCAGTTCCTACTGTGTTTTTAGTTTGGTTTCCTACCACTCTTTCAATAAAGTTAGATTGTCTAGGATCTAGTGAAACATTAGTAAAAGTTTCTAAAATTGTTTTAGAAGTGTGAGTATCGTCTCCTCTTCTAATTAGTAACGTAAATACACCTGATGATGTATTTGGACTTGTTACCTCCCACCTTAGATTATCTTTAGTACCATTAGTTAGAATGTTATTGGCTCCCTCAGTACCTGTACTGTTCATAATCTCTCCATCAGAAAAAGTTTCCAGCACAAATGCATCTCCGTTAACTATATTATTAGCGGATAATAAAATAGTTAAATTATCACCACCTGCTACTGATCCTGCAAGGGATGATGTAGCAACTGTTATTACATCACCAACATTATATCCTGTTCCTGAGCCTGATACTGTTATTGTGCTAATGCTAGATGTATTAGGTGATAAAGTAAAATTTAAAGTTACACCACTACCGCCACCATTTGTAGTTGTAGCTACATTATTAAATGTAGTTACAGCACTACCTGTAAAATTAAATGTACCAGAAATAGAAGTTAATAAGTTATCCACATCGGTAGATAAAACTCCTGATCCCTGATTATTTTCCGCTTTGGAACTAGTAGCTGGAGTATAAGTACCACTAGCAATTCTTGTTACTAACAATGATGTACCACCTTGGGCAAAATAATTATTTGCTGAGATTGAAGTGAAAAATGAAAATTCATTAGCTGAACCACTAATAAATGTAGTACCAAATTCTGCTTCAAATTGACTATAGCTTGTTACTACCTTAGGGATGTTTTTCTTACCTTTTACTGTAGGTCCTAAAATAGCTGCTCCTGCTGTTACAGGATTTGAAGTTATTTGGGATTGATCATTTTCCCTTGCTAATACACCCGGAGATATTAAAGTTTCTGCCATTAGTCTTTATTTAAGTTTTGTTATAAATATCAAAACCTTTTTAAAAAAACTATTGGAGGGGTTCGATTTCCCCCGTTTCTAATGATAACTTACCTTGACCATATTTATCTTCTAATTTTTTGGCTAAGGTTTTTTCTTTATTAGTTATTTCTGTTAATTTTAATTTTAATTCACTTTTACTATCTTCTAATGAAGTAATTTCGGCTTCAATAGACCCTAGTGAATAAATTATATTATCAAAATCAGTTTTTAGTTCTTTTAATTCCTTAATTTCTTCCTCTGTTAAAACTTTTTTTTCTTTAATCATGACTTATTTTTACTAGTATAAATATAATAAAATTATTTTAGATTATCAACTCCAAATTGCTCCTGCAATTGTTTGCACTAATGCATCTTCAGATGATATATCAGTTGCTGCTCCTCCATCAGCTACATATCTGTATATGGTTCTGGTTTGAGATTTTATAAGTGGTAAATCATTATCTGATGTATCATTATATGTAATTGTTTCAACTATAATTAATCTAGGATTACCATCATTAGTGGTTGATGCTGCTGATAAATCTTTTTTTGGAGATATTATTATATTTTTAAATTCTATTGTTTTTGTAATTGCCATGATTTATAATAATTTTATATAATAATAAATATTTATATTTAATCTAAACCTGCATTAGGATCTTCCCATGCTGAGCCTGTTAGAATATTTTTTATTTCTGCGAATGAATAAGGACCCTCTTTAGTAGTCAATGCTTGTACTGATGATGGCATTTCGCCAATATATTTCACTATGGTTTTAGTTTCGGCTACATTATATATAACTGTATCAATAGATGTTTCTAATACCTGATTAAAATCTATAGTACTTAACTCGAAAACATCAAATATAACATATCTATTATCCCACTTACTCATAATCCAAATCTTTCTTTTATAGCATTATAATTTATAGCTACCTCATCAGCAGTTAAAATTCTATTATAAAATCTTGTCACTGCTATCTTACCATCCCAAAAAAATCCTGATCTGTTTCCTCCAGCAAATATATTGTGGTTTGTTGAAAAACTTGTAGCAGTTGCTGTTCCTTGAGCAAATAAAGAACCATCTAAATACATTTTAGCGCCATTTGAATTAGTGGTTCCGTCCCACATGCAAACTAGATGATGCCATGTATTTAGTGATGGGTAGGTACTTGAGATATTAACTACATATGATGAACCATTACTTACAACAAAAATTAAATTAGTACCATTACCAAATACGTCAAAACTCCTTTGACTTGTAGAACCTCGAGTAGTCCCTTTAGTAATAATACCATCATTTTTTGTATCCGTACTATCTGCATTAAACCATATACCAATTGATAGTGGATATGTCTCTAGTATAGCTGGTTTGCCATAGTCTATCTGATCATCGACACCATCAAAATCAAAAGTGCCTAAATTAGCAGTGGAGAAAGAAGCGCCGTTATTAACAGTTCCTGTCAATGATCCTTTTAGATCAGTAGTTGTTGTTCCTGTTCTAGGATAACATGCAAACTTGGAAAAGTCCATATTAAATACTAATCCATCAGTTACAATGGAAGTATCAGATTGTGCTATTGCTCCTATCTTACTCATTTAATTATGTTAGGTCACCCATTAAATGGAAAGTATCAGTAGCTACTTTTTTAAGTACAGTAGATGATCCTAGTTGAGCTAATCTTAAACTATCATTTTTAGATATTAGGGTAATACCGGAACCAGTTTCAAATAGGAAATTACCTGCGGATGAAGTTTGAAAAAATTCATATTCGGCTCCAATAGGGGCTGTGGATGTACTAATGGAGCATGTTAAATTACCACCTACTATATGGTAAAACCCAGCTTCAGATAAAGATGCTGAAAGATTTGATGTATGTGTAGTAATAGGTTTACCCGCCTGAAATAATCCATGACCTGATGCTGTTATAGCATTTGTTGCGTTTATATTTGATCCTTCTAGATTACCACTTGAACTTATGTTACCTAAAACTAATAATGCATGTGTTGCTTGGCTAGTAATTGTTAATGATCCTGTGATTATAGCATCTGTATTTTTAAATATAACATTCTCGCTAGGTGGATCAATAAGAATATGTGTTCCTGTATCTGCTTCCTCTGAGTCGCCTATAAAGATCTTACCTGTACTAGCTACAAGAGCTCCTGCAGTCTTAATCATTGGAAAAGGTCCAGCAGTAACATCTAATGGATCCATTAAACGGAAATTAGTTGCATGTATATCATTTATGGCTAGATGTCCACTTGCACTTATATTACCAGATGCTGTTATGTGACCTTCCATGTCAATACTACCCTCCCTTGATATTTGGAAAGATGCAGTAACAGGAGTAGTTTGTCCTAAGAATCCTTGATCAATAAAAAATACAGTATCTCTATCTCCAGTTGCTGAACTGAAATTACCTGCTACAATCCCAAAAGGAACAGCATTAGGATTAAAGTTTCTGGCTGTAGACCCAGTGTTTAACGATGATGATGAAAATCCAGCTATGGATGAAGTATTATTAAAGCCAAATTGCATTAACACATGCTTCTTAAATCCAGGTGTTGCATCTTGATTTCCTGCAACAAATTCCGCATAATCACCTGTTCCATTTTGAACCAGTCCTTGGACTACTCTTCTATTTTCAGTGGAATCTCCGGCTGCCAAAGTTAATTCGGAAGTTGTATTAGACCCTATGGGTCCGGGTTCAGACTGAACAACGAATCTATTTTGTATGGAACCTATTTGCCCATTTTTTCCTATAGACATTACAATTTCACCCTGTGAGGCATTAGAACCTGTTGCATATTGAGCTGTGAATCCCGTACCACCAAAATTACCTGTTTGTCTACCTAAAGCCATATAGGCACTACCTGATGTATCAGCATCAGCCAAATTCATTCTAAAGTTAGGGCCTGTTGTATCTATACCTGTTATAAATGGGTGGCTATCGTTTTCAGTTAGGATGGAAGTAATAGATGGAGAAGCTGAACTTGACATTATGTTAGTTCCTGTAGTAGTTAAGGAACCTGATATAGTAATATCATAAGCTTCACCTCCAGTAAATGCTACAGCGGATTGTGTAACATGACCAGCTTCAATAGTTTGGCCAGTAGATATACTGGCAGTGTTTAATGTTATAGCCATTTATTATAGTTCTTGGTTATAAATACGTTGATTAATACTTCTAGTATTATCTGCAGGAATTACTGTTTCAGTAGTTATATTAATTTGGGTCTTTTCTGTAAATTTCTTAGCTGCATTAATATCTCTTAAATAGGTATCAGGTACTATGTAACCATATAATTTTATAGAAAAATTAGTTTTTACTATTCTTTCTGCACCTAAGGGTACTTCAGTATTAGTAGCAAAGCTATCTATTCTTGCTCTAAATTTAAATCTCTCGGGGTCGCCCCAGTATGAATCAGAGGCATAGTTCATGGCCTCTATTATTTTATTATTTTGTTCTACAAAATATGTAGATATTATTACATCATAATCTAATGTGACATAATCCGGCATTACACTTACATAATATTGCTTTTCGGGAAAATTTCTATTTAAAGTATCAAAATTACTATAAGCATTTTTTTGGTTATAAGCTTTAGTAAAAAGTCTTATATTATGGGGGTTATTAGCATCTATTTTACTAGTAAATCTTTCTTTAGTCAGATTAGTTCTTTTGAAAAGTATAAGAGGTAACATGGGTTTTTCATTACCATCTCTTATATAACCCAGTTTTTGAATTTGGTTCCATCTTTCTGAGTCTCCATATAATATGGGAACCTCCATTTTTCCAGTTCCATTTTGTTTTACAGTGGGTTTAATGATATTTTTCATATAAAACAATATGGCTTCATCTATATCTTTAATGCCTATAGAAAATGGCTGAACATCATCTCCCTTAAATGAAACTTGATTACCTCTAGCTAGATTATTATATTCAGCATCATTGGGATTACCTCTATCAAATTTACCTTCACTGTCCTTATACGGAACTTGTAATCTTTTAGAAAGTTCTTTTTGTCTAGGTGGTATAGGTTTTCTGTATTCTTGAGCCATTATTGTTGATATCTTTCTCTAGTAATGCCTAATCTATCAGCAGGTGCTATATTAGTAATGCAAATAGTAGATAAATTATTACCGTAATTAGCTAATCCTGGGTTTAGAGGATTTACTTCGTTAGGATAATCAGGGTTTTTACCTACAAAATATTGATTAGAATATAAATCATTTACTATGTGGTAATTATCCTCGTATAAAATATAATCACCTACTTTAGGAACTACATTAGCATCCACTAAATCATCTCTTAAAAACCTAAACGTTATTTCATATTGAGTTTCAAGAATCATATCAGTTTCCTGAAAGACTTGAGCAGTTCTTTGAATTAGACAATTAAAAATGTATGGACCCTCAAAAAAGTACCCATCAGCGGCCTCACCATACATGTTTACTTTAGTTTCCTCTAATCTATGAACGTAAAAAGATGCCTGTTGGGTAATAATATTACCCATTAATTCCCTATTTACTTTTCTTATTAGGGATACATCTCTTTGTGTACCAAATAAAGCCATTATCCTATATAAATTACGTATGGTGATTGAGCCAATTCCACCTGTTTAAATTCAGCCTCCTGGGCTCTTCTTTCTAATAATTTTTCCCTAGAAGTTTCTTCTAAATATCCTCTTAATCTTTCTATTAATGCTGTTTTTTCTGATGTAGCTGCTGCTATTAAATCAGATTGATTTAAAGTAACTTCTGCATCAGGAATAGGAACCGAAGAAAATTTTCCTCTTACATAGCCTAACATTTCTTTACATAGGGCTAAAGTATACTCAAATATCCAACTTCTTCCAACTGAATTAATCTGTTCATAGGTAGGATTAGCATATGGTACATTTGAAACATTAGTTATACCTCCGTAAGAATTATTAAAAGATGAAGAATATCTATCTTGGGTTTTTATATACTCAAAATATAAGGAACCACTTTCAGATGGTATAGGAAATACTTTTAGTTGGTTATTTATAAGTTCAAAAGAATAATTAGACTTTCTAACCATATCATTCATTTCAATAGCCTGTAATTTTTGTAAATCAAAATTAAGGGGCATTAAAAGGAAATTTACCGCTGGGGAATAACTTCCAAATCCAAATCCATCCATCATACTGTTAAATCCTATACCAGTAGAGGCATATGGGTCAAAATATCTAACAACTGCAGGATCTGGGTAATAAAAAATTCTTTTTATTTCTATACTATCATTAGTACCTAAAGAAGCACTAGCTTCAGCCCATGCATTCAAATCATATCTTTGTACATCTTTTTGTAAGGGTAATGAACCAGTTCTCCAGGTTACATTCCCTCCTGTACCTGCTTCTTCTCCATATTGCTGTGATAATCTTACTATAGTACCCATGTTAGGGGTAATAAGAGTATTATTAAGATTTGACCCCGTAGGACCTCCCTCTAATGAAAGGTAATCTTGTCTTACTCTATAAGCATAAACTTCATTACCATACGTAGTAACAGCTTCTTCAAATGCTGCGTAAAAGTTTATTTCTTGTAATTCAACCTCAACTATAGGAAATCCTAATCTTCTCGCACAGAATGTAGTAACTTTATCTGCATCATTTTGAAAAGAAAAGTCATTATCATAAAAGCCAAAGGGAGTATCACCCGGAAAAAAGGATGAACTACCTGGATATATAGGGATGTTGGCCATGTTTTAGTTATAAATATTAGCCCTTTAACAGTCCATTTTTATGTGCATCAGTATAAAAATCTACTAATTGTTCAACTATAGGACTTCTATGATTGGTAGTTAATTCTACTGATGATAGGCCCTCTATTTGAGTGCTAGCTTTATATAAAAAATTAAAGCCCGAATCCATTTTTCTTTTAAGATCTATTTGTTTTTTATCCCCACAAACTATCATTTTTGAATTTAATCCTATTCTGGTTACTACCATTTCCATTTGGGTATGAGTAACGTTTTGTGCTTCATCTACTATTACTATTGAATTCATAAATGTATTTCCTCTCATAAAACTTAGAGGTACTATTTTTATAATATCATCTGCTAAACATTTTTGAATCTTATCTTTATCGTATAAAGCATACATGTTTTCATATATAGGTTGTAACCAAGGGTCCATTTTTTCTCTTAATGCACCAGGTAAAAAACCTATATCTTCTTTAGAAACTGTAGGTCTTGTTATTATAACTCTTTCATATTTACGTGAAAATAGGCCATCTAAAGCCACTTGACAAGCTAGGAAAGTTTTTCCTGAACCTGCGGACCCCGCTAGGAGTGTAAGTGTGTTACTTAATATTATTTCTTTTGCTTTTTTCTGTTCTTCGTTTAATTGTATTTTAAATTTTATGGGATTTTTAGGTCTTCTTTTTTGCGCAATTAACACTTCAGACATAAAGAAATTTTTAAGGGTTAATAAAATAATTACGGTTATAAATACAAAAAAAAAGGGGTGCCTTACGGCACCCCCCTTAAATTAGGTTAAAAAAATATTAGAGGGTATTTAAACCATCACATAAGATTTTACCATAGAATTCCGGACGGACAATCTTCTTAGCATATCGAGTTAAGAGACCTTTACGTGGAGTAAATGTATCTGGATCGTATACAAGAGGAGTCATAATTAATGGAATATAAGGAGCAAATACAGCACCTGATTCTAAGAATTGTGTACCACGGAAACCTAAAAGAATAGTGTTTTCAGTCATATATGGGTTTTTGTAAACCTTATATCTACCGTTAAGAGCACCTACTCTTTGTACACCAAATGCATAAGTCATTTGTGCAGCATCTCCATTGCTATCAGCAGCAAATCCAGGGATTGATTCCAAGATAGTTGCAACAGTAGGAGAACATACTAAGAAATTAGCACCACCTCTAAGTGTTTGTTGGTGGATTTTATTGCTTAGTTTTTGGATTTTAGTACCTAAAGTTTGGAACCATTGTCCCTGTGTGTTATAAAATCCTAGATCAGTAACAGTACCATTAGCACCATCATCAACAATAGATCTGTTATTTACAGCACTCCATACTTCTGTACCAGCACCAGCTGATTCAATTAGCATGTCAAGAATTTCAAGATCAATCTCTAATGAGATATACTCACTCATGACAGACGTTAATTCAGCTTCAGCATCCAATGCATGGTAAGCATTCAAATCCTGTGCGAACTCAGGAGTCCATACAGCTTTTAGCTTACGTGTTTTAGCAACGATGGCAGATGATTCCATCTGTACGTTAATTTCAGGAATAGAAATTGGGTTATTTAGACTGTTAAGAGTCTTATTCTTATCCTCAAAATCTCCTCTAGCATCATCTGTTGGAGCTAATGAGTAAGAAACTGTAGCAGTAAATAATCCAGTAGCCGGTCCTGTAATGTTAGATGTTAGAACAGCAAACTGAAGATCTGTACCTACGATTTTTGTAAATGCAGAAACTTGAATAGGAGTTCCAGCTGAACCTGAGAATAATTGGAATGATCTAATAGCTTCCTGATCTTCATTAGCAAAATCAGCAAGAGCAATTTTTACTACTTTATAGTCACCTACAGAAGCAGAATATGCTGCGTCATAGTTAAGGTCAGACCATGTGGCAGAAGCTGTGGAATCTACAGTAGTAATAGAAGATGTAGCATTAATAGAATATCCAAATCTACCAGCTCCATAAGCACCACTACCAGTAGTGTTACCAAATGGGGCGTTATCACCTTCAGTACCATATAGGGAATTACCAGCAGTAAATCCTGAATCTCCACCAGCACCTTTAGTAGTACCATATTGGAAATCCAAATAAAATACAAGACCAGAAGGTAGATTCATTGGTTGTACTGAGACAAATTCCTTAGCAGCAATTTGACCAAATACTTTTCTAACCAATGGTAGAGCTACACCAGCCCATTGCTCACCAGTACCTGCAGCAAATGAGCCACCAGTAGTACCACCACCTGACAATGAAGCTTCTTGAACTAATTGCTTAGCTTGATTTTCAAGAATCATTGACATGTTGTTCTTGTCGGCTTCTCCATTGAGGCCTTCAAGAAGTCCAGTTTTGGACCATTTTTGTGCTAATCTAGTAGCATCGCTTTGCAATACTTTATACGAGTTAGCACTCTCGAGTAATGAATTTAATTGTGACATTGTCAAAAATTAAAAAATTAAAAAATTAAAGGCCTGCAAGTTTCTTAAATCTTGAGACCATAGCATCTTCCTGTACCACAGGTGCTGATTCATTAATAGGAGCTTTTCCAGTAGGTTTAGAAGCAAATCCCATAGATTCCTTAATATTTGATTTCTTAGTATCAAATGCCGTAGCAAGTGATTCAAATACCAATTTAACTTCTTTTACTGTTTCAGCTTTATCAAATGAATTTAGCACTTTAACTTTCTGTGATTCATTAAGATTTTTGTTTCTGAAAATTTTGTTAGTGTATAACAATTTAGAATTAAGAAGATTAACTTCGTTAATATCTCTTCTAAGTTTATTAATAACTTTATAGGCTTCAGCAAGCTCTTCGTTGATATCTTCTTCCATTTTATCCTTATGCATACCTTCTTTCATGTCGTCATGGGCTCCCTCTTCCATCTTATCATGGGCTCCTTCCTCCATTTTATCATGGGCTCCTTCTTCAACTTCATGCTTACCTTCTTTAACTTCGTCTTCGTCATGGGCTCCTTCTTCCATTTTACTATGGTAGCCTTCCTCCATCTTATCATGGGCTCCTTCTTCCATTTTACTATGGTAGCCTTCCTCCATTTCTTCCATGGCTTCACCAGCTTCCAATTCACCAGCTTCTACCATATCTTTAATGACTTCTTCAACGAATTTAGTAAGGTCTTCTTCAGTCATGTCATCAAGGTCAATTTCAGTTTCTTCGGTTTCTTCCGCTTTAACTTCTTCTTCCTCTTCTTCATGAGCTTCTTCAGATAAAAGTTCTTCTAAAGAAAGTTCTTCTTCAACTTCATGCTTACCTTCTTCAACTTCATGCTTACCTTCTTCAACTTCATGCTTACCTTCTTCGACTTCATGTTTTCCTTCCTTCATATCATCTTCTTTTTCCATCATGCGCATCTTTTCAGTTTCAAGTTCAGCAGCATCATCGCCTCTTAACCCTTTACGCATTACTGGAGATGACATGTGGCCCTCTTCCATTTCGTCTTTATCATGAGCACCCTCTTCCATTTTATCATGGGCACCCTCTTCCATTTTATCATGGTAACCTTCTTCCATTTCTTTCTTTTTTTCGTGATAACCTTCTTTCATGTCTTCTTCCTCATCTAGTTCCTTAATCTTTTCAGCTAGGACATTTTTTAGGTGAGGAGTAAAAGCTTCTTCTAGAGCTGCCTTAGCATTAGCTATAGCAGACTCACGAACAGCTTTAGCGTCGGCAATAGCCTCTCGCAATAAATCTCGACTCATTTCAATAAATTAAATTAGTGAAGTACGTTTATTAGGGAAACGTAATAAAAATTATAAATAGTGATACTGCATTAGGAACAGTATATTCACTAATACATATGTAAAAATATTTAAAGAATAGGACACTGTCCTTTACTACAAAGGATTTCCCTAACTATATTATGAGCTTCCTTATAAGTATTAAGTGTTATTTCTTTACCCTCTTTTATAGTATGCATAAATGAACCTGGGTTAGAAGGAGTGGATACGAAATCCCAACATAGAAGTTCAAAATCATCTTGCACTTCTAATAAATCACCTCTTTGTTCAAGGGAACCCATTCCTCTTGATGATACACCTACAGTAATACCATTTTCAATTAGGGCTTTTAAAATATTACCAGATGGAGTGGGTAATATTTCTATAAAACCCATTAAATTATCTCCATCCCAATATAATTTAGTTACATTATGAGATGAATTTTTTAAATTAACCACCTGAGAATCTGGATGATCTAGTTCTCCTAAAGCTCTATTTTCATCAATTAAAGTTTGGTATTTATTTACTTCTCTATTCCATAAAGCCTTAGAATAATATCTTCCATTACCATTTTTTACTTCTGCAGTAGCCATAACTCCTCCAACTATAGGGTTACCCCTCTTAGAGTGGTTAGCCTCTGTAAGAGTCTGTATGGGTTTGAAGTTTTGGGTTTCTACCAGTAAATTTTTCATCCCCCAAACATTGGATCAGCTAATTGTCTTAATTGAGTTTCAAATTTTTTGAAAGAAGGATTAAGATCTATAGTTAATTTAATAGAATCTTCTTTACTCAATTCCATGTCTTCAATATTTTCTAAAGCATCCTTCATAGATGAAAGAATGGCTTCAGAGGGGAAAGAATGTAATTCTTCCTTAATTAATTTTTTTATTTCTTCTTTAAGATCACCATACCCTGAGGATTTATACTTTCCCTTAGGTTCTACAGTATCACCCAATCCAGGAGCATCTTTAGTATATCCTACTCCCTCTAAACCAAACTGACCATTTTCAACATAATAAAGTTCATTTTTAGCTAAATTTTTTCTTACTATATCTTTTAATTTACCTACTGATTTATCTTTATTATTTGGGTTTTGCATTTCAGCATAAAATCCCGTTAAAAATTCAGCTCCACTTTGATTATTGATATTATCTTTATCTTTATAATCATATCCAGCTATTTCCTGGTCAACTACTTCTTTAGTAGGTTCTTTTTCTTCTACTTTAGCTTCTGCTTCAGTTATATTTTCATTAAAGATTTTAAACCATTCGGGTTGTTCTTTTTTACCCGTAGCAATACCCCATAAATTTTCAGATAAAACAGATTTTTGCTTTAAAATATCAACTGTTGCGTCATATCCAAAGTGATTGGGAATGTATTGAGGAAATAATCTTTTAGCTTCCTTAAGAAATACACCCTTATGACCCTTTCCTTCTTTTATAAGGTTATATTGGTTTTGTAGAGTAGTGGGCTTCATATTATACTTTTAATAATTTTTTTATATCTTTTAAATAATCTTTTAATAAAGTAGTAGGTTGAACTACTTGAAAAGATTTAGGATTTTCTTTATAATAGTCTATAGTTTTATTTTTAGCATTAGATACCAATTTATAAATATCATTAAGATCATTAGTAATAGAATCAAAATCATCTATTCTATCCGAATGGAATTTAGACTCGGGAGAAGTTTCTTCTTCCTGAAATAACTGTTTAACTTCTAACCCCGAATCTTTAATTTTTTTTGGGACAGGTTTATACCCCAATTTATAATAATAATTACGTGCAGTTCCTTTAGCTTTTTTATCAGGATTAAAAGCAAATGGAGTAGCATACTGTGCTCCTATACCAGGGGTAAAACTGGCTCCTGCTACGCCCCCACCAGTTACAGATATTTCTTCTAGTTGGTTTTTTATACTACTATATAAATCAGGATAATTTTTTCTTAAATGTGTTCTGTATGAATTAAATGTATCCCTAATTTGTACTAATAATTCAGCTACCCTAGGATCTTTTTTCCCTGCATCAGTAGTAGCCAGTTTTCTTATAGAGTTAAGAGCTATGGATAATTTCTTAAGGGATTCTCCAAAGGAGGGTAATTGGATTAGTTTATGTTTTATTCCGCCTGTTTCTTTATTTATGTCTACAGTTTTATAGTACACACTGTCTTCTAAATCAAAGTAATCATTAGTCATGTCTACTTCACCATACTGATCCTCTATTTTTTTAATAAATTTAGGATCTATATCTGATGCTTTAGTAACAGGCATTAGTTTAATTTATTAGTTAAAGAATAAAATTGGAGTAAATCAACTAAACTTTCACTTGTAACTTTCTGAGTTTTAGAAATAGGGGTTAGAAATTTCTTAACCTCCTTAAGTTTTATAACTAAGGCTTTATCATTAATATTAGGAATAGATTGTTCAAAAATGTTTTTTAAATTGGATACTTCCGAATTATAAAATTCCATTAAAGTAGATGTAGAATCTACATTATTAATATATTCTCTTAAGATGCGTTTTTGATCAGTATTTAAGGTCGAATATTTACTATTAAACTTTTCTAATAATATTTTATAAGTTAAAACCCTAAGATCACTATCATAAGAACTGAATTCTTCCATTACTGTATCCACTACAGAGTCTTTATCTACTTGAGATTGGGTAAGGAATTCCATTAAATTTAATCTTACTTCTATAAGTAAAGAAGGATTAACTTCTGAAGAATTATAGGCTTCTACTAATTGATATAAAGAAGCCATTTCCTTATACTCAGGAATTTTAGTATTAAAAAGATCATTAATATTGTAACTTTCCTTTAATTCCTTAATCAAATTATACTTTTCTCTTTTCAGCTTTTGTTTGGATAACTTTTTAGAAGATTCTAAAATTGTAGAAATAACAGAAGAAGCTTTAGATTCACTAATGCCCCTTTTTTGGAAAAATGATTCATACAATTTATACTCTTTACCTAACTCTGTATTCACAAAGTATTTTTTTAAGAGTTTGGATGCAGGTGATTTCTTTCCGGAAAGAGTATCTGCAGTGATCCTCCTCACGAGCAATTCAAACAACAAACCTGTATTCCGATACTTGGAGTGTTTGATTTTCATTCTAGGGTTTTTTTATAAATATATGAAAATATCTAGTCCTTAATATTGGATTCATCTAATAGGGATTCTCCAGATTTATCTTCTTCAAAAATAAGATTTTTCTTTAGTGGTGATGGAACATTTTTTAACATCTCATCAAACTTTTTAGCATAACCTTTAGATTCAAGAGATAAAGCGGAATTACCATTAAAATTATTTTTAATATTATTATCAGGTTTAATATCCTTCATACCATTTACTCCTAATCTATCTTTCCCAAAATTATCATTTTGAGTATTTCTATTAGAAACTCTTTCTTTTTTTCTTCCTAATGGAATTTTTTCATCATACCCATCTGGTAAATTATTAGGATCTGAGTATGTTCTACCCTTGCCATATAATGATGCTAAATCATGGGGAGTACCATATGATTTACCTGATTCCATAGGATCATTACCCTCATTTTCAACTTGATTTTGTCGGAATTTGCGTTTTTTATCTTGGATTATTAAGTCCCTATATTCGTCATATTGATCTTCCGATAAATGAAAAATATTTTGGTATACCCAATCAGAAGGTAAAAGATTATTATCTAAAAGTTGAGTAGCCAAATCAGTTTTTTCTTTAAGTAAAGCTATTCTTTCTTGGTCATATATAATAGATGGATTAGTTAATGATAATTCAAAATTAGCTAATTGTTCTCCAGTATACCCCTGTGAGTATAAATGAACCATTGCTATTTTATATAATTCAGATGTCATAATCCTTTGAATTCTTTCAATAGTTCTAGCAAATCTTATGTCCTGAGCAGCTAGTGTAGCTTTACCCTCTAAATTTTCATCATACCCCATAAAGGCTTTGGGTACTTTTAAAGCAGCAAATAATTTATCTCTTAAATATACTACATCAGTAATACCATCATATTGTAAACCTGGGGTAGTTTCAATTTTAGTGGAGGCATCATTGCCTCTTACAGGTATGTAAAAATCTTCTAAAGAATTTTGTAAATTATATTTTAAATTATAATCTCCAGTTTTAGGATCAACATAAGGAGTTCTTTTTAACTTTGAAATAGTTTTTTCCATAAAGGCTTCTATTTCATTAGGAGGGATAGAACCTATATTTAAATAAAATACTCTTTTTTCAGGAGCTCTAACTATGCGATGTACTAACATTGCATCCTCCATTAAAGTATACTGTTTAAATAATTTTCGTGCGGGTTCAATGTAACTTCTACCATAGGGTAAAAAGTTAACATCAGTTAATAGACGAAAATGAGCCATTTCATAATTTTCAAAATAAATCGAGCCCGCTTTATCATAATCAGGTTGATCAGGGGTTTGAAAATAACCATAATCGCTAGCCACTACACCATCAGGATCAAATTTAAATATTACTTTAGAAGGGTTTTCAGGATCTGTATATTCTAATCTTTCAATATTAAATGCCGAGTAAGGGATAACATTGTATACTCCAAATCCTTCTGCAATTTCTAATTTTAAAAAGAAATCACCATACTTACACATGTTTCTAATCCATGGCCAAAGGTTAAATTCTACATTTAATACATCATAAAATAAATTATATAGAATTTTTTGGATATTTTCATCTGGGGATTTAATATGTAAAACTTCTCCCATATCATTCTTTAAGGTACTTTCATCTGAAATAATATCTAATGAGGATGCAATAATAGCATCAGTATCCATGGCATCATACTCTGCGTATAATTGGGGTCTTAAAGTTCTGTAATTATAAGAAACCTGTTGTCCATACAAGGAAGTAATACTATTAGTATAAATTCTATTAAATCTATCAATGAGAGAATTTGTTTGAATATCTCCTGATACCTGAATATGTTTAGCATCAAAAGTTTTTAATTGGTTATTGCCTGTATTTCTAATAATTACATCAGTAGAAAAAAGTCTTTGTAGTCTTGAAAATAATCCAGTATCTGCCATAATTTTATTTTATAAAAGCCAATTTATATTTTCTTTTTCTCCATTAATATCCATGGAGTAGGGATTTTTGGTTGTACTATTAAACGTACTAGGAGTATAATAATCATTTTTACTTACATTACCTAAAGCAGCCTTAGCTCTATCCAATGATTCCTGTTGAAATTTAAGAGAGGTATCTCTTAAAAACATAGCAATTCCAAATGCCATAATTAAATCATCATTATAACCTACTTGTGCTTCGGGTCTACCATTTTTCCATATAAATACTCTCATTTCTTCTAGAAGTCTTCTAGAGCGAATAGTTACACTTCTATCTCCTATAAATTCCCTAAATTTATTAATAATTAAGGGTCTTGTTCTCATGGACATAGTAAAACCAGGAACCATTTCAGAATTACCCTCATAGGTTTGAAGGTAAGATTCTGCAGTTAATTTATCTGATTTAGGTGAGTGATATAAATTTCTATATCCCCTTTCCCTTATAGCATCTATAGTAGCCCAACCAATGTTAGCATTTTCGGGACATAACATAGCATTATTATATTCAGCAGCTAAACCAACTAGAAAATAACCAAATTCCTTAGGGGGGAGTTGCCCCTTAAATTCTGCTACTTGAGTATTGGATTCAATATCAATTACATGAGCCGCAGAAAAATCCTTACCATCACCCCTAGCTACATCGGCAGTTATAACATATTCCCTAGCATAATCCGCAGATTCCCATATCCATAAATTTTGATCAACACCTCTTCTTTCAACTGGGTCTTGTATAGTAGTTTCTTTTATAAATTCTATCCATTCACTATAAAAAACAACGTCCCCCGATGTGTTAAAATCACAGTCACATTCCTGAGCTGCAATACGAGGGTCACCTAATAAATCATCTTGTCTATCCCTCCACGTTTGATCCCTTTCTGGGTGTACCATCCAGGGTAGTCTAATAGGTAAAAATTCATTTTCTTTAGCCTCAGCTTTAGTCCACATTTTATGAAACCAATTGCCTGTTCCATTAGGTGTAGAAAGAACTATAGCTCCTCCTCCCGTAGATAGTGTTTGTTGGGCTGAAGCCCATATATTATCTATACCCTCAATAAATGCAGCTTCATCTACTACTAACATAGATACAGCTTCCGATCTACCCGCATCAGAAGCAGCGGAGGTAGCTTTAATTTGGGAACCATTAGTTAATCTTAGTGTTAATTTATTATTTTCTTCAGTAGGGATTTGTAACCAAGAGGGTAAATTATCATACATAAATTTAACCTTAGTTACTAAGTTTTTAGC
>CAACVC010000013.1_pt1 | contig 44706 bp, 46 predicted proteins | sample 2381761 | NCBI WGS metagenome assembly CAACVC01 (sample SAMEA5211966, study PRJEB30684) | marine metagenome | biome: Marine; feature: Epipelagic; material: Water | collected 2015-10-15 | depth 45 m
GATCTACATCACTTGTACTTGATGAATCAACAGCTTCTTTTGAACTGTTTTATTCGGATGCTACTAATGGTTGGATTGTAAACGGAATAAGCTAATGGGATTAACAATAGATATGCCGGTTGCTGGGCTTTTAAGCCCTGCTGGCGCACAAGGTTTTATAATAACTGGAAATACTACAGCCGTAGAAAATGGAATTTATATAATACAAGGATCAAGTACTTTAACACTCACGCTCCCAACAACACCTAGTCAAGGGAGTACAATACTCGTTAAAAATACAGGTACTGGAACAGTTACAGTAAGTTCTTCTGCTAATATAGAAGGTTCAAGCAGTAATGTAACCATGAACACGCAAAATCAATTTATAAGATTCGTGTATATATCGGCTTCTTATGGATATTTAAAAGCATAGATAAATGGCAAATTTAACAGAAATAATAGGCGGTCAACCTTTTGAATCAGGTGCAACCGGAAACAAAAAAAATAACCTACTGGATTTTTGGAAAGGAACACAAGCACAGTATGATGCGCTTAAACAAACAAGTGCTACAACAAGTGGTAATCCATCGAGTGCTGCAACTGTAGATTTTACAGTAACTTCTTCTTCTATATTTAGTGTTGGCCAAACTGTATATGTAACAGGTAGTGGCTCTGGTAACACAACAAGAACAACAGGTACTGTTAATAGCATACCTGATGCAACAAGTGTGGTAGTAGCTTTTTCTCCTGCATATACATCAGGAGCGGCTACAGGTTATCAAGTTGATCTTTACGATCCTAAAACAATATATATAATAGCATAGATGCCAACTAATTTAGGACACGATGCAATACCCGCTTTAAAAGTAGGCCATGAAAATGTTATTTCAGCTTATGCAGGACATCAACAAATATATCCAAATACAACTGTAATACAAAGTGCAGCATATGATAGTAATGCTGCAATGGCTAATACAGGTGGAACTAGGCAATTTGTAGTAACTGGACAGATAGGTGCAACATATGATTTAACAGGCAGTCTTACTGGATCTTACACTCAAAGTGTCAATCCTACTAATTATACTGTAACCGCTAATAATGTATCGGGTACTTGTAATGCTGCTGCAACAACCTATACAACCACTTTAACACCAACTGGTGACACTACTCTCCAAGGAGGAGGATCAACTTTTTCTGATGCTTTCACTAGAGCGGCGGGCCCTGGAACATCTTCTTATAGTGGTTCTGTTAGTGTAAGTGCTAGCAATAGTAATAGGGTAACAACACTTATTAACGGACAGCTCTATTGGGCTCCTGGATCAAGTTGGGCTGTATCTTGGAGTGCAAGTGGGGGAAATGTATGGTATGTTGATATTCTTAGCTTTCCTGGAATGTCTGCTAGTGGACCAACTAGAATAAGTGGTTCTTCAAGTGGTAGTGTAACATTTACTTTGGGTAGTAACCAGCAATGGGTGAATTTTTCAACTAGGGCTGCCTCTTACGCGTGTTTTGTAATGACCCCAACTAACCTCGCGACAACAAGTAATCAATATCCATAATGTCAAGAATACAACAACTTCCCTTAGATACCACTATCACTGGTGGTGATAAACTAGTAGGAACAGATGTTGGTAATAATAATGCTAGCAAATCATATCAAATTGAAACCATTGCGGCATTTTTTGCACAAACAGGTGGTGCAGATCCTCTCAGGGCTGGATTACAATATAACTATGCAGGTAAATATGTAAACAATGCATTAGCATCAGGTGAATTTAGATACCAAGTGGATCCTACAGCTCCTTCTGCTTTTGGATGGGCACATATAACCGGTATTGCAGTTAGCAGATATAATAGAAACTTAGTTGATATAAATCCTGTAATAGGATTATTTACAAATCAATTGATTAGAATTACAGATGTAGATACATCCAGTAACACAAGCTATGCAATATATGAAGTTAGTGCTAAAACAGATTTAACAAATGCATATTTATTATCTTTAACACATAGAGGGAGTGCAGGTGATCCTGTGGGTGGTGTTACATCAATAGCACCGTCGGGATTTTCAAATGATACTACAGACACAACATTTATATTCACTCAAGGCTCGGCAAGTAATACTTGGACAATAAATCATAATTTAGATAAATTTCCTAGTGTAACCGTAGTGGATGATTCAAACAACATAGTTGTAGGAGCCGTAACATATAACAATACAAATCAGATCGTAATAACCTTTACCTCATCTATAACAGGTAAAGCTTATCTAAACTAAAAAAAAATGGCAATAAAATATTTAAATAATCTCGATCTAAATAAAAATCAGTTACAACAGGCTGTAATACAGACTGCATCTTCGGATCCGTCTTCACCTGTTGCAGGCCAAATATATTATAATACCACAGACAATGTTCTTAAGTTTTATAATGGGTCTGCATTTGTAAGTGCTGGTGGTGATATAACAGAGATTCAAACTACAACAAGTAATCAACTTGCTATAACAAATGGAACTGGACCAATACCTAGTTTAGCAATAACAACCGGTGCTGTTGCAAATGCTGGAACAGCTCTTGCTACAGGAGATCAAATATACGATTTTGTAACTACAGGTATTAATGCAAGAATACAAAACGTTACAGATCCTACTGGTGCACAAGATGCTGCAACTAAAGCATATGTAGATACTGTTGCAACAGGTTTATTAGAATACAAAGGTGCGTATAATGCATCAACTAATTCACCTGCACTAACAGGTGGTTCTAACATTGCTAGTGATAAAGGAGATACATATACTGTAACTGCTGATGGTAGTTTTTTAGGAGAGCAAGTTAGAATTGGTGATTTAATTATAGTTGAAGTAGCAATAGCAGCTGCATCAACTCCTGCGCTAGCTAGTTTTACAATTGTACAATCTAATGTAGATTTAGCAACTGCTGCAGCAACATCTGGAGCTACTGTAAAAGGTATTTCAGGTTATGATTCAAATAACTTTTCTGTTTCAGCAGGTTTTGTATCACTTAAAAAGTTTTCAGCTAGTATAGGTGATGGATCAAATACTTCATATACAGTAAATCACGCACTTGGATCTAGAGATGTAATTGTACAATTATTTGACAATTCATCCTATGATACTGTTATAGCCGATGTCGTAAGAACAGATACAAACAATGTAACTATTGCGTTTACAGTGGCACCATCCACAAATGATATAAGAGTACTTATACAAAAAATTTAATACATGGGTCTAAAATTTAAGTCACCATTAGAACTTTCCGGTCATCGGGCAATAGCACATACAGATGTTGCTCAGACTCTTGTAGTTAAGGTTGTAACTAAAACTACTGCACACCCAGAATATGGCAATGGCAGTACTTCAGGTTATACTATAGATGGTGTTGAAGGAGCATATTTGGAATTTACACCTGGCAATACTTACAAGTTTGATCAAGCAGATAGTTCTAATGCTAATCATCCTCTCAGATTTTATGAAGATGCTGCAAAGGCAACTGCTTATACAACAGGTGTAACTACAAGTGGTACTCCTGGAAGTTCAGGTGCATACACACAAATTATACCTACAACAAATACACCTCCTGTATTATTTTATCAGTGTAGTGCTCATTCACTTATGGGTAGCTATGTTAAATTTGGCACCGGAACAATAGGCGATACATATTCTATAAATGCAACACAGGATGGTAGTAATGTAGATTTAAATTTAGATGCAGCAAGTGGAACTGATTCAACTGTACAATTAACTGCTGGATCAAATGTAACACTTACTAGAAATGATGCACAACAAGTTACTATTGCTGCTTCAGGTGGTGGTATAACAGTACAAGAAGAGGGATCTTCATTATCAACAGCTGCAACAACATTGAATTTTACAGGTGCTGCCGTAACTGCTTCAGGTTCAGGAGCTACTAAAACAATTGATGTAACAGGTGGTGCTATAACAGTACAAGAAGAAGGTAGTTCACTATCTACAGCGGCCACAACTTTAAACTTTACAGGAAGTGCTGTTACAGCTTCTGGAAGTGGTGCTGTTAAAACTATTAATGTTACAGGTGGAGGTAGTGGAACTGTAACTATAGAAAAAAATGTATATACTGGTGATGGTTCAGATGTTACATTTGATACATCAACAGCTATTGTTAATGAAAACAATGTTCAAGTATATATAGATGGCGTTTATCAATCTAAAGATAATTATACAACAAGTGGTAGTACTGTAACAATGTCTACTGCTCCTGGTAATAGTACATCTGTAGAACTTATACATATGGTGTCTACATCAGGAGTTATTGCAAGAGATAGTTTTACTGGTAACGGTTCAACTACAGCATATGTACTTACTATGAGCATTTCAAATGAAAATGCCACACAAGTATATTTAGATGGTGTATATCAAAGTAAAAATAATTATTCAACTTCTGGCAGTACATTAACGTTCTCCACCGCTCCATCGAACGGTACTGCTATAGAAGTTGTTCACATAAAAGCAGTTAGTGCTTCATCTTTAAATCAAAATAATTTTACTGGTAATGGCTCTACAACAGCATTTACATTATCACAAACAATTGATGACGAAGCTAAAACCTTTGTATTTATACAAGGTGTTTACCAAGAAAAATCAACTTATAGCATATCAGGTACAACTTTAACTTTTGCTACTGCACCTCAAAATGGTTATACTGTTGAGGTTATTGCATTTAATAGTATAACAATTAGTAATTTATCAGATGTAACTTCTGTTAATGGTTTAACTGGTGCAGTAACATTAGAAACAGGTACTGACTGGCAATCAACAGTACAAACATCAAACTTCACAGCAGCTGCAGATAAAGGATACTTTGTTGATACTTCGTCAAATACTGTAACAGTCAGTTTGCCGGCTGGAGGTGTTGGGGATGAAATACATTTTGTAGATTATGCAAGTACGTTTGATACGAATGAAATTATATTTGATGCAAATGGCAGCGAAAAAATACAAGGAAGAAGTAGTAATGCTAAAAATACAACTGAAAATGCTGTTGTAAGACTAATTTATCAAAATGCTACAAAAGGTTGGACTGCTGATAATTTAACCGATGATCCTCCCTCAGTACCTACAGACTTTTTAGTTATTGCGGGTGGGGGTGGTGCTGGAAGAAGTGACCTATACTACGGTGGTGGTGGTGGTGCTGGTGGTTTTAGATCATCAGCAGATGGTAATGGGGGTGGTCAATCTTCTGATGCAGCTATAACAGCACTACCAGCTACAAATTATACTGTTACCATAGGAGCAGGTGGTACAGCACCGAGTCACGCGGGAGCTAGTGGTGGCAACGGAAGTAATTCTGTTTTTTCTACTATAACTTCTGTAGGTGGTGGTGGTGGTCGTCACTTTGATGGTAATGGTTTAGATGGCGGATGTGGTGGTGGAGCTGGTGGAAATTATCAAGCCGGTACTGGAGGTGCTGCAGTAACAAGTCCTGTTGTTCATGGTTATGCTGGAGGTAATATGCCCTTTAATGGTCAATATGAAAGAGGTGGAGGTGGTGGCGGTGGTGCTGGCTCTGTAGGTGCAAGTGGTGGTAATACAGGAGGAGCAGGTGGTGCTGCTAAAGCTTCTTCAATATCAGGTGCTGCCGTATATTATTCAGGCGGTGGTGGTGGTAAAGGGGGTTATAATAAAGGAAACGGTGGACCTGGAACAAATTCAAGAAGGGTAGCTAATTCTGGAGATGCTGGTGGTACAAACGGAACTGCTGCTGGTGCAGGATATATTAACACGGGATTTTCCGGAGTAGTAATATTAAAATATCCAAATACTAATACAATTACTGTAGGAGCTGGACTAACTTCATCAACAGCAACTGTAGGTTCATATAAAGTAACAACATTTACAGCAGGTACAGGTAATATAAATTTTTAAATTAAAATATGGCACATTACGCTTTTTTAAACATGCAAAATATCGTTACTGAAGTAATAGTAGGTAAAGATGAAACAGAAGGCCCTACAAACTGGGAAATACATTATGGTAATCTTCGTGAACAAGTTTGTAAAAGAACTTCTTATAATACAGCAGCAGGTGAGCATACAGGTGGTGGTACACCATTTAGAAAAAATTATGCCGGCATAGGATATACTTATGATTATGCAAGAGATGCATTTATAGCTCCTCAACCTTATGCTAGTTGGACATTAAATAACGATAAGTGTATATGGGAAGCACCTGTAGAATATCCAATTGATGGTAAAGTATATACATGGAACGAAGACACAACGTCTTGGGATGAAATAACTTAGTATGGCACAAACTAAAGTAAAATCTGAATTAATAGATGGGGGTTTAGGTACTGATTGGCAGTCGACTATACAAACTTCTAATTTTACTGCCGCAGCAGGTAAGGGTTATTTTGTTAATACTACATCAGGTGAAATAACTGTTACTTTACCTGCAGGTGTAGTGGGGGAAGAAATAATTTTTCAAGATTACGCCGGTACATTTGCAACAAATAAAATTATATTTCAAGCAAATGGCTCTGAAAAAATACAGGGATCAGCAAATGATTACAGATGTATTATTGATAACGCTACAGTAAGTATAGTTTATCAAGATACAACTAAAGGATGGACAGCTGATAATATTGTAGTAGACACTTTACCTCCTCTAGTAATTAGCTATTTAGTAATAGCTGGTGGCGGCGGTGGTGGAGGTTCAAATTCTGGTTATACAGCCGGTGGCGGTGGTGGAGCTGGCGGTTTTAGAAATTCTTTTGCTGGAAATCTTACTGGTGGAGGAGGTTCAGCTGAAACTACATTAACATTATCTGCGGCAACAAACTATACTGTTACTATAGGGGCAGGTGGAGCAGCAGGAAGTGCTTCGGCACTAGGAGTTAATGGTTCAAATTCTGTTTTTAGCACTATAACATCTACAGGTGGTGGAGGTGGTGGTTCAGCATATTTCAACACTCCTTCTCTTTCTTCAACAGGTGGTAGTGGGGGTGGTTCAACTCATTATAATAATACAGCTGGAGCGCGTTTATCAAACCCTCTTCAAGGTTATGCTGGTGGTACTGCTTATAGTAACAGTACAGCTGATGGGTCCGGAGGCGGTGGCGGTGCCGGTGCCGTTGGTGGTAATGGAGGAAATACCTCTGGTGGTAATGGCGGTAATGGCTTATCTAACTCTATAACTGGATCAGCAGTAACATATGGTGGCGGCGGCGGTGGTGGTCAATATTTATATAATGCTCCTGCTGGTGATGTAAATCCTGGTCAAGGTGGAACAGGTGGTGGTGGTGATTCTGGTACAAGAGGAGCATATAATGGTAATAATGGAACCGCAAATTCAGGTGGAGGCGCAGGTGGAGGTAGTGCAGAATCTTCTACATCGGGAAATGTAGTTGGAGGCGTTGGAGGTTCTGGAATAGTAATACTTCGTTATCCTGCTGGTTATACAATAAGCGGTTTATCAGGATCAACAGCAACAGATGGGACAAGTAAAGTAACAACATTTACAACAGGAACAGGAAATATACAATTTAACTAATTATGGCAATAACAAAAGTAACAAGTAACGTATTATCAGATGATTCTGTTACCTACGATAAACTGGCAAATAGATATACAGCACAGGTTGCAGTTACAACTTCAACATCAATAGCAATAGATTGGTCAGCAGGATGTGTTTTTAAATTAAGCGGTGCTTTAACAGGCGCAACTACAATAACATTTAGCAATTTTAAACTAGGACAGTGTATTGAAATATATAATTTAAGTGGTGATCAAACTGTAACACTTTCTGCAGGTGGTGCGGGTACAGATGTATTTAATAAAGTTGGTGGTGATTATGATGGAAGTTCTACTAGTTTATTACAAGTTGTATGTTTACAAGATGGTGGAAATGATGAATTTGCTTATTGTGTAAACACTTATGCAAGTGATACAACTCCTTAATAAATAATATATGAAAGCAAAACAAACAGCAGAAAAAATAAAAATTTTTAATGTGTTACCAAGTTCATATAAAGGTTTAAAATATTATATGGCTGGTTTTAATTTATTATCAGATTCTGAATTAGAAACAGAAGGTTTTTACGATGTAGAAATTCCTGAACACAATAGTGTTGTTGAAGAATTAACAGATTTAAAATTTGATGAATCTAAAAAAAAATTTGTTTATAGTGTAAAAGATAAAACTTGGTCTGAAAGTGTTTCTGATTTAAAAGAACAAGCAATAGTTAAATTAGATATAAAAAAAGATATTGATTTAGGGGCAACTCAAAAAGAAGTTTTAGATGCTTTTGAAGCAGGAACAGAAATATCACAAAAAACAAAAGATGAAAGAAGTGCAATCAAAAAAAAATATGATGATGATATTATTGCTTTAAACAGTTTAACTAAAAAAAGTGATATTGTAAAATTTATTTAAATGAGTGCAGTTAAAAAAAATTTATTTTTAAAAAGTGGTAATACAACCCCTGATCCAATTACTACGGGATTAAAACTACATTGGGACACAACTCAAACTAGTGGGAGTGGTTCAACGGGAAATTTACTAGCATTAAATGGAACTTCTGTTACTTCTACAGATAGTGGGGGTCTTGATAAAACTAGTTCTTCAAATCAAGATCCATTAGGAAATCAAGGGTGGGCTTTAGCTGCTTCTCAAACTATAGATAGTAATGTAGTTTTAAGTAATAGTGCATTTTTTAATACTACTAATTCTGTTTGGACATTAGAACTTTGGGTTAAAATAAATAGCAGAGGTTCAACAAGTTCTGTTTTTGTTAATTCTTGGCAGGATGCGGGAGCACCTTCAAGTCAAGAAAATTTTATTCTCGGGCTTTATGGTGCTGGTGGTGTTGGTTTTCATTCTTTAGTTAGGTCATCAACTGGTAATAATTATATTAATATAGGACCATCAACTGGACCAAGCTATGGTAATTGGATTCAAGTTGTTTTTGTAGCAGATACTTCTAATGTCGTACTTTATGTAAATGGTGCTTCAGCAGGTACAGTTTCACTGGGTGGAACACCACAAACAAGCAATGATTATTTAACTATTGGTAAAAGAAGCCATGCAGGTGGTACTGGTGGCTGGAATGGAATATTTAGAATTTGCAGAATGTATTCTTCAGCACTTACAGCAGCAGAAGTTTTAAATAATTATAATGCCGATAAAGCTAAATTTGGTTTAACATAAAATAATTAAATATGGCTAAAAAACGTTTTAAAGATACCGGTGTTGGAAAATTTTTATTAGAAAAAATTCCTAACGTCGTTGGCGCAATTGCAGGGGATACGCCTGTGGGTTCAGTAATACAAGCTATTATAGGTGGTTCTGATATGTCAGAAGGAGATAAAAAAATTGCACTTAAAAAATTAGATATTGAAAGAGCTGAAATAGATGGTACAACAAGACGCTGGGTAGCGGACGCAACTTCGGGTTCATGGCTTGCGGCAAATGTTCGTCCTTTAACTTTAGTTTTTTTAACAGTAAGTTATGTAGCCGGCTGGTATATGGGCTACCCTTTAGATTCAATAACCGGTCTTCTTACTATTGTAATTGGAGGCTATTTCGGATCTCGTGGTGTGGAAAAAGTATTTGGAAATAGTAAACATAAATAAAAAAATGCAAGATCTTAAAATATACGGAATTTCTGTTAGTGGAATAACATTCTCTTTTCTACCCGATATAAATCCAATGCTGCAAACTGTAGTATTATTTTTAACTATTATTTATACTGTTATAGGTATAACCCAGAAATTAAAAAAATAAAATGAAATACTTTAATGAATCTGAATTCAATAATTTTGATATGATGGATAAAAAGCTTTTATCTATGTTAGATGAAATGCGAGGAATTTATGGTTATCCAATTAAAATTACATCGAGCTATCGTGGTCCTGAGCATCCAATAGAAGCAGCAAAAAAACAACCCGGTGAACATTCATACGGTGCTGCTGTTGATATTGTAAGTGATAGTGGTGGTAAAACATTTAGATTAGTTAAGGCTGCTATTGAAGTAGGTTTTACTAGAATAGGTATTAGTAGAAAAAAAGGATTTATACATTTAGGAATTGGTTATCCAAACGCTCCTGAAAAAACAATTTGGACATATTAATAAAAATTTAATGAAATTAATTAGAAAAATATCTATTGGTCAAGACTATAAGAATGAAGCAATGCATTATTCTGTAGGCCAAGAGGTTTATGGTGGACATACAATATGTGATATATTACAAGAAGAAAATTGCTATAAAATATTTATTAAAAAGAATGACGAGATATTACCTTGGAAGCATTTTAATAATAATATGGCTATTTCAGTAGAGTATAATTTAGACTATTAAATTGCACTCAGTATACAATTATATCATTAAATGTGATAATAGATACAATAACTCTAAAAAAATAGAAGACAAAGAATTAATCTTAAATACTGAAATTACAGAAAGAGATTATCAATTTGTTAATAGAACAGGCACTATAATAGCAACACCACTACTTATAAAAACACCAGCTAAAGAAGGCGATAAAGTTATTTTACATCATAATGTATTTAGAAGGTGGTATGATATAAGAGGTATTGAAAAAAATTCATCAGCATTTATAAATGAAAATGAATATATAGTATCACCAGAGGAAGTGTTTGCTTACAAAAGAAGAAGTAAATGGAATTGTTTTGATAACTTTTGTTTTGTTAAGCCAATAACTGAAGAATCAAAATGGGACGGTTTAAAGGAAAAAGAATTGCAAGGAGTGCTTGTGTATACCAATAAGTATTTAAAAGGTTTAGGAATATCCGAAGGCGACGTGGTGGGGTTTAAGCCTAATTCTGAATATGAATTTAATATAGATGGCCAAAAACTGTACAGAATTTTATCAAATTATATAAGCATAAACTATGGCGAGAAAACAAAGAATTATTGATGCTGCTGAAAAAGCTTTAGTAGAACTTGAAAAAGTTATTAGACAAGAAATAAATTTACAAGAATTAGATCCTGAAAAAGCTAAAATAGCAGCACAAGCAAAATGGGTTGCAATTGATGACTCATTAAAGATTGTAGAAAAAATTGAACAATTATCTGAAGATAAACAGGAAAAAAAATCTGAAAAGTTTTTAGGTGTAGAAGATAGAATTAAATAATGTATAAACAAAATTTATATTCAATTCATACAAGCCATTTAGAAGATAAAAAAATAAAAAATAAAAACAAATATAAAAAATTTAAATCTGGATATAATGAGGAACTTGATTGTATTGTAATAAGTAAAGATGGTACTATAGGTGATATATATGAAATACAAGGTCTAAAGATAGCAATACCTAAAACCCCTAAAGAAATAAATGGATCTGAAATTAAAAAAGAAGATCAAGTTTTTATTAAACGGGAAAGACCAGAATCATTAAATAGAATAAAAACCATATATGATTTCAAGCAACATAAAGAAATTCTTAAAGAAAAATACTATAGGTACATTGATGCTGAGTTTAATTATCGTAATGATGGTTATTGGTTCATGTGCAACGGAGTACCGACTTTCATTACAGGGTCACACTACATCTACCTCAACTGGACTAAAATCGACGTGGGATCCCCCGACTTTAGACATGCCAATAGATTATTTTTTTATTTCTGGGAGGCGTGCAAATTGGATTATAGATCATACGGAATGTGCTACCTCAAGAATAGACGGTCTGGGTTTAGCTTCATGGCGAGTTCAGAAGTGGTCAATATTGCAACGACAACTAAAGATTCACGATTTGGAATTTTATCTAAAACGGGATCTGATGCTAAAAAGATGTTTACAGACAAGGTGGTACCCATATCTACCAATTACCCATTCTTTTTCAAACCTATACAGGATGGGATGGAACGTCCAAAGACAGAATTATCCTATAAGGTTCCGTCAAGAAGGCTTACAAGAAATACGATTAAAGCCGCGGGGACCGAGGAGGATGCACCAACAGGATTGGACACAACGATCGACTGGAAGAACACGGGTGATAATTCCTACGATGGGGAGAAACTACAACTCCTCGTCCATGATGAATCGGGGAAATGGGAGAGGCCAGACAACATCCTCAATAACTGGAGGGTTACAAAAACGTGTCTCCGTCTCGGGTCGAAGATAGTTGGTAAATGCATGATGGGTTCAACATCTAATTCTTTAAATAAAGGTGGTGATAATTTTAAAAAACTTTATTATGACTCAGATGTTACAAAAAGAAATCGCAATGGTCAGACTTCAAGCGGATTATATGCTTTGTTCTTACCTATGGAATGGGGCTACGAAGGATTTATTGACAAGTATGGTTATCCTGTCTTCGACAGCCCACAGAAAGCGGTTGAAGGAATTGATGGTGAAAAAATACACACGGGAGTTATTAAGCATTGGGAAAATGAAGTTGAGGGTTTAAAAAATGATGCAGATAGTTTAAATGAATATTATAGACAATTTCCGCGTTCAGAAAAACATGCTTTTAGAGATGAAACTTTAAATTCTTTATTTAATCTTACTAAAATATACGAACAAATAGATTTTAATGAAGACATGAACATGAAAGGATATGTGGTGCAAGGTTCTTTTTCATGGAGAAACGGAGTAAAAGATACAGAAGTTATTTGGACTCCTTCAAAAAATGGAAGATTTTTTGTTTCTTGGTTACCAGATAAAAATTTAAGAAATAATATAATAATAAAAAATGGTATAAAATATTCTGGAAATAATCATTTAGGTGCATTTGGGTGTGATTCTTATGATATATCGGGTACTGTTGGAGGTCAAGGTTCAAATGGAGCATTACACGGATTAACAACTTTTTCAATGACCGAAAATGTTCCTAATACAAAATTTTTTTTAGAATATATTGCTCGACCTCAAACAGCAGAAATATTTTTTGAAGATGTTTTAATGGCTTGTATATTTTATGGTATGCCAATATTAGCAGAAAATAATAAACCAAGATTATTGTATCATTTTAAAAGAAGAGGTTATAGGGGATTTTCAATGAACCGCCCCGACCGATTAAAAAATAATTTATCAAAAACAGAAGCAGAATTAGGTGGAATACCAAATAGTTCTGAAGATATAAGGCAGGCTCACGCAGCCGCTATTGAGTCGTACATAGAAGAGTATGTAGGAAAGATTAATGAAGAGTATGGCAATATGTATTTTCAAAGAACTTTAGAAGATTGGGCAAAATTTGATATTTCAAAAAGAACAGCACATGATGCTTCTATAAGTAGTGGGCTAGCAATAATGGCTTGCAGAAAAAATTTATATAGACCAACACAAAGAAAAACAAAAATTAGCATAGGGTTTGGATTTTCTAAATATAAGAATAGTGGATCACAAAGCGAATTAATAAAATAAGTATGGCAAAATATAAGTCGAATGGATATGACTTTCCTAGTCAAGCAGTATCGGACGCAGAGAAAAAATCTATAGAGTATGGTAATAAAGTTGCAAGGGCTATTGAACAAGAATGGTTTAATAAAGGTAATGGTTCACAAGGCAGATATTATTCTACAAGAGATGAGTTTCATAGGTTAAGATTATACGCTAGAGGTGATCAATCTATTAAAAAATATAAAGATGAATTTGCTATAAATGGTGATTTATCTTATTTAAATTTAGATTGGAAGCCGGTACCTATTATACCTAAATTTGTTGACATAGTAGTCAATGGTATGCAAGATAGATTATATACTATTAGAGCAGTTGGAGAAGATCAACTTTCTACAGATAAAAGAACAACTTATGTAGAAAACATACAAAGAGATATGAATGCAGCAGCTATGTTAGATGCTGTTGAAATGCAACTTGGTGTAAATGTAAGAAATGTAGAAAAAGAAAAATTGCCTTCTAATTCAGAAGAATTAAATTTATACATGCAATTAAATTATAAACAAGGTATTGAAATTGCTGAAGAACAAGCTATAGATAATATTTTTCAAACTAATGAATACGAATATTTAAAAAATAGAGTTGATTATGATCTTACTGTATTAGGTATTGGTGCCATGAAACATTCTTTTAATAATACAGACGGAATAAAATTAGATTATGTAGATCCTGCAAATTTAGTTTGGTCATATACAGAAGATCCTTATTTTAAAGATTGTTATTATTTTGGTGAAGTTAAAACAATAAAAATTAATCAGTTAAAAAAAGATTTTCCTGAATTAAATGATGAGTATTTAAACGAGCTTTCTAAAAAAAGTGGTAGCTGGTCAACCTATAATATGAATTATTCAAATAGGGAAGAAAGTGGAGATAATAATGTTGTTAATGTATTATATTTTAATTGGAAAACATGGGAAAACAATGTTTATAAAGTAAAAGAAGTTTCTTCAGGTGCTGAAAAAATAATTAAAAAAGACGATTCATTTAACCCTCCTAAAGATAAAAGAACTAGATTTAAAAGAGTAGCTCAAGCTCAAGAGGTATTATATGAGGGTTCATATATATTAGGTGCTTCACAATTGTTAAGATGGAAAAAAGCAACCAATATGATACGTCCTAATTCAAATACTAATCAAGTATTAATGAATTATGTTGTTGCAGCCCCAAGAATATATAAAGGTAAAATAAACTCTTTAGTTTCAAAAATGACTCCATATGCTGATTTAATACAGCTTACTCATTTAAAACTGCAACAAGCTATTCAAAAAATGACTCCTTCAGGAGTATATTTAGATGCTGATGGATTAGCCGAAATAGATCTTGGTAATGGTACAAGTTATAATCCTCAAGAAGCATTAAATATGTATTTCCAAACAGGGTCTATAATTGGTAGATCATTAACTACTGAAGGTGATCCTAATCCTGGTAAAGTTCCTATTCAAGAACTTCCCGGTGGTGGTGGTAATCAAGTACAACTTTTAATAGGTGCTTATAATCAATATCTTCAAATGATTAGAGATATAACCGGATTAAACGAAGCAAGAGATGGTTCGGATCCGGATCCCAAAGCTCTTGTAGGTGTACAAAAAATGGCCGCTGCAAATAGTAACGTTGCTACAAGACATATATTAGATTCTAGTTTATATATGACAAAATTATTAGCAAATTGTATTGCTCTTAGATTTAAAGATATATTAGAATATCATCCTAAAAGAGATGCATTTATTTCTTCAATAGGGCATTTTTCTGTAGGCTCTTTAAAAGAAATGCAAAATTTAAATTTACATGATTTTGGTATTTTTTTAGATTTAGAACCTGATGAAGAAGAAAAATCTTTATTAGAAACAAATATACAAATGGCTCTTACTCAAGGAAGTATACATCTTGAGGATGCAATAGACATTAGACAAGTTAGAAATATTAAACTTGCTAATCAGTTGTTAAAATTTAGAAGAATTAAAAAACAACAAGCTGATCAATCACAGGCACAAGCTGCTAGTGTAGCACAAGCTGAAGCACAAGGTCAAGCACAGGTACAAATAGAACAAGCTAAAGCACAAGCACAGCAAATAAAAGCGGATTCTACAATACAAATATCTACGGCAGAAAGCGAAATGGATATTAAAAAATTAGAAATTGAAGCACAAACTAAAAAAGAATTGATGCAATTTGAATTTGATTTAAATGTAAAATTAAAACAAATGGAAATTGATGCTCAAAAAGAAATGTCTGACAAATCAAAAGATATATCAGGACCTCCTAAAATAAATAAACCTAAAAAATCATTTGAATCAAAAGGTAATGATGTTCTTGGAGGAATTGAAATGTCTAGGTTTGAACCCAGATAAATTATTTAATTATTTTATTATATATTATGGAACAAGAAATACAAGTAAAAGCGGTTGAAGAAAAACAAGAAACTTCACCACAAGAAAAAGAAGCTGCTGTTTTAGAAACTGCAGTTAAAGAAGGAGAAGTAAATCCTGATTATGGTCTTCAAGACGATGGGGTTTATAAAGTAAATTTAGACAACCCACCTAAACAAAAACAAGATGCCGTTCAAGAGCAAAGCACAAATGAGGTACCTGTACGCGACGGATCCGAAGCTAGCCAAGAAGTTCAAGAAAAAAACGAAGAAAAGCCTAAAGAGTCTTCCGAACAAAGTGAAAAAAAAGAAAATAAAGAAGAAGAAGTAAATTCACCAATTGAACTTGTTACTGAAGAAGTAAAAGAAGATCCAACAGAAGATCCAACAGAACCAATTGAAGATATTGTAGAAGAAGAAAAAATTTCTACAGAAGAAAATAAAAATATTGAATATCCTGAAAATATTCAAAAGTTAGTAGAATTTATGGATGAAACAGGAGGAACTTTAGAAGACTATGTTAGTCTTAATAAAGATTACTCTAAAATGGATGCTACTGCTTTAATATATGATTACTATAAAACAACAAAACCTCATTTAGATAATGAGGATGTTTCGTTCCTCATGCAAAAAGAATTTCAATATTCAGAAGATGAAGACGAACCACAAGAAATTAAAGCTAAACAATTAGCTTTTAAAGAAGAATTATATAAAGCACAAACGCATTTTAAAAATTCAAAGGAAAAATACTATACTGATCTTAAGTTAAGAAAACAGAATAATGTTCCTGAAGAATATAAAAAAGCGTATGACTTTTATAACGAAGCAATTAAAACAGAAGAATTAACGGAAAAAAACAAAAAAAGTTTTATATCTAAAACAAACAAAGTCTTTGGTGAAGAGTTTAAAGGTTTTGATTTCAAAGTCGGGGACCAAAAATACAGATATAAAGTTGAAAATTCAAAAAAAGTAAAACAAACCCAATCAGATATTTCTAACTTTTTAGGTAAATATTTAGATAATAATGGAAATATGCATAACCCACAAGGTTATCATAAAGCAATTTTTGCAGCAGAAAATGTTGATAAAATAGCCAGTCATTTTTATGAGCAAGGCCGTGCCGACGCTATAAAGCAGTCCATTAAAGAATCAAAAAATATTAATATGTCTCCTAGAGCAGATGCTTCTGCTTCTGGAAATGTTTCAAATAATCCTGTTAAAGTTGTTGCATCTGAATCTTCTAATAAGTTGCGCATAAAATGGAATAAATAACTAATTTAAAAAATTTTAAACTATGGCTTTTACAAGTGGTGTTCCCGCTGCCTTACAACCAACACAAACTAAGGCATTATATTCCGGGAATTATATCGATTTCACTGATTCAAGTTTTAATCAGTGGGCTCAACAATTTTTACCAGATGTATACGAACAAGAAGTTGAAAGATATGGAAACAGATCTATCGGTTCTTTTTTACGTATGGTATCTGCGGAGATGCCATCTACTTCAGACCAAATTATTTGGACTGAGCAAGGTAGATTGCACACAAGATATGCAAATATCGTTTATTTAAGTGATGCTGCCACAATGCCAACATCTGGAACAACTCCAGGTACAGCATCTGCAGCAGCAACAGGAGGAGAAGTTGGAAACTTTTTTGTACCAACAGCACAGCCTTCTAGCCTTGGTGTAACTACTCAAGGAACTACAGCTGTTAACTTTAGAAAAGGACAAACAGTAATGATTCAAGCTCAAACTAGTGCAACATCAGCAATTGGTGGTACTGGAGCAATGATCAAAGCTATTGTTACTAATGTTAGCGGACAGTATTTCCAAGTAAAATCACTTACTGGTGTACCAGCAATTACAAACGCTCAAAGATTTACTGCTTTAGCATATGGATCTGAGTTTGCAAAAGGGTCTTCTAACTTTACTGAAAAATTAGATCCTAGCTATGCTACATTTAAGAATAGTCCTGTAATTTTAAAAGAGCACTATTCTATAAGTGGTTCTGACACTGCACAAATAGGATGGATTGAAGTTACTTCTGAAAATGGAGCTAGCGGATATTTATGGTATTTAAAATCTGAACACGAAAACAGATTACGTTTTGAAGATTATCTTGAAATGTCAATGGTTGAAGGTGTGAAGCAATTAAATACTGGTGCTACTTTAAATTTCTATGATTCAGCATTAACAGCTACTGCTAAAGGTACTGAAGGTTTCTTCGAAGCTATTGAAGCAAGAGGTAACGTATATTCAGGATTTGGTGCACAAGCAGCTGGTGGTGGAGCTTTAACAGACTTTGACGCTGTTTTAACTCAACTGGATAAGCAAGGTGCTATTGAAGAAAACATGCTTTTCTTAGATAGAAATCTTTCTTTAGAAATTGATGACATTCTTGCACAACAAAACGGAGGATATTCTGGAGGTACATCTTTTGGAGTATTTAACAACAGCGAGGATATGGCATTAAATTTAGGATTTACAGGTTACAGAAGAGGGTCTTATGACTTTTATAAAACTGACTGGAAATACTTAAATGACTTCTCTACAAGAGGAGGTTTTGGTGACATTGAAGGTGTATTAGTACCTGCTGGTACTTCTACTGTTTATGACCAAGTACTTGGTTCAAACATTAAAAGACCTTTCTTACACATACGATACAGAGCATCTGAGACTGAAAACAGAAAAATGAAGTCTTGGGTTACTGGATCTGTAGGTGGACCATCAAGTTCTCCAATCGATGAAATGAGAATGCACTATTTAAGTGAAAGATGTTTAATTGTACAAGGTGCAAATAACTTTGTATTATTTAAAGACGCTTAATATTTATATAAGTTTTACCCTCGTGTTTTATCGGGGGTAATTCTTATTAATAATTATATTATATTATATTATGACAACACAAGTAAAAAAACAATCTCCCTCTAAAGAAAAAGGATGGGAAATAAAAGATAGAACATATATTTTAACAGGAGGTAAATCACCTCTTAGTTGGACAATACAATCAAAGCATACAGGAAGAAAACCTTTATTATGGTTTGATGAAACAACAGGTGAAAGTAAAGAATTAAGATATGCTACTAATCAAAAATCTTTATTTGTTGATGAACAAAAAGGATATGCTACTTTAGGCCATATTATATTTTTAGATGGTGTATTGGAAGTTCCTAAACAACAACAATCTTTACAAAAACTTTTATCGTTATATCATCCAAAAGCTAATGAATTATGGCAAGAAGTAGATTCTGCTAAAGAAGCAATTGATGATGTTGAAATGATAGAGTTAGAATTACAAGCTTTAAATCTTGTTAATAATTTAGACATAGAACATTTAGAAGCAATAATGAGAACTGAATTAGGTTCTACCGTTTCAACTATGAGCTCTAAAGAAATTAAAAGAGATGCTTATAATTTTGCTAAAAATGATCCTGTGTTATTTATAGAATTATCAGAAGATGAAGATATAAAACTTAGAAATTTAGCTAACAGAGCTGTTGAGGTTGGAATATTAAATTTAACCGAAGACAATACTGTATTTAAATTATCAAATGGTAAAAAGGTAATGACTGTTCCTTTTGATCAACATCCTTATGGTGCTTTAGCAGCATATTTTAAAACAGATGAAGGAGTTGATTTAATGAAGTCTATTATGAAAAAATTATCATAATACAAATGATATAGGGTAAGAAATTAACCCTATATCAACTAATTAAACAAATACAAATGGCTGTAAACATAAATGACGTATATAAAACAGTTCTTGTTATAATAAATAAAGATAACAGAGGATATATAACACCAGAAGAATTTAATAGGTTATCTGCTCTTGCTCAAAATGAAATATTTGAAAGTTATTTTAATAAGCAAGTAGTATATGAGGCTACAGTAGAAATTAAAACTGATTTTTCAGATCCTATATTAACTAATTCTGAAAAAATTAATATATTTTATGGTAACTCTACATTAAGCCAAACTAATAGTATTTTTACTTTTCCAACAGATTTTTATAAATTAGGCATAGTATCTGTAGATAATATAATGGCTGATTTAGTTTCTCATGAAGATTTAAAATTTATAAATTCTTCTCCATTAACTTATCCTGTAAAAACACAACCTGTATATTCTTTAGTACAAGGAGGTATAAAAGTACATCCTTCATCAATAACTTCAGGTGTTAGTATAGACTATCTTAAAAAGCCATTTAAACCTAAATGGGGTTATGCAATGCCTACAAGTTCTCAAATTGCGGCAGGAATACCTAATGAACCTATTTATGATAGTACTGCTTTTGACCCAGCAACAGATAGTTATGATGCTATTGCAAAATCTTATGATTTTCAATTACATGCTTCAGAAGAAAATAATTTAATTTTAAAAATACTTTCTTATGCAGGTGTTGTAATTAAACAAGCCGACATAGCTGGTTTCGGACAAGGTAAAGATCAACAACTTCAAGCAACTGAACAATAATGGCAATATCAAGAAAACCTTTAGACGTAGATAATTATTCCGCTTTAGATGGCGGTACAGGACTGGCTATACCCGGTTATTACAGCAGAATAAATTTGAATGATATAATAAATAATTTTATAGTAGGATATACCGGTGATGGTAAAATTTTGCCTAAAATTCCAAGATATGATGTTGCTTTTTGGGCACAAAGAGCTGTTCAGGAATTTAGCTATGATATATTCCATTCAGAAAAAAGTATTGAAATTGAACTAAATAGTACGTTACAAATTTCTTTACCATCTGATTACGTTAATTATGTAGACCTTTCTTGTGTCGATAGTAATGGGGCATTGAAACCTATACAAAATAATAAATTAACAAAAGCAACAAAATCAATAGCACAAGATCAAGATTATAAATATTTATATGATTCAGAAGGTAACGTAATTTTTAAAGAAACTTCAGATACTATAAGTAGATTTCAAAAAAGTGCTGAAGGATTACCACAAAAAGATAATGAAAATTACTATGATGGATACTATGAAGATTCCGATTTAACTGGATATGGCAGACGTTATGGGTTAGAACCTGAAAGAGTTAATACAAATGGTACTTATGTTCTTGATTTAGAAGCTGGTAAAATATATTTTGATTCTTATTTTTCTTTAGGTGATTTAATAGTATTAAGATATATATCTGATGGATTAGGTGATAACGGAGATTTTAATAATGTTCTTGTGCCTAAACTAGCTGAAGATGCTGTATATTCTACAATACTTTATAATATAACTAAATTAAGACCAAGTGCTGCAGGAGGAGTTGCTTTATATAAAAAAGAAGCAGCTGCTAAAATGAGAAATGCAAAAATTAGACTTTCTAACATGAAGATTAAAGAATTTGCACAAGTACTAAGAGGTAAATCTAAGTGGATTAAACATTAAAATATGCCAGAAATTAAAAGGCTATTCAATGCAAGCCGAATGAATCGAGACAAAGACGATAGACTCGTTCAACCTGGTGAATACCGTGAGGCTTTAAATATCAACGTAAGTAAATCAGAAGGTTCTGATATGGGTGCGGTTGAAAATATTTTAGGTAATAAAGAGGTAGTAACTACCGGTATAAGTAATGCTAAAACAATTGGAAGTTTGCGTGATAATGGTAATGAAAAAATATATTACTTTATTACTAATAACAGTAGTTATGATCATTCAAATAGTAGTTCAAAACAACATCAAATAATTGAATACGATCAAAAAGCTAATAAATCTATTGTTTTAGTTAATGCTAATTCTTTAAATTTTCATACTGAATTTCCAATTACAGGTGTTAATCTTGTAGATACATTATTATTTTTTACAGACGATAGAAATCCTCCTAGAAAAATAAATGTAGATACAGCAAGAAACGAACCGGGACATTATAATTTAGCTTCAAACATAGATAATATTATATCTGTTGCTAAATTTGCACCTTATGAAGCTGCTGATATATTAGCACTTTCTAATACAGATGAAACTGGTACAGTAATTACATCTAATTTTTTAGAAAACAAACTTGTAAGATTTTCATATCGTTATCAATTTGATGATGGAGAATATAGTGTATTAGCTCCTTTTACACCTATATGTTTTTCAAGATTAGGTAATACAGATACTATTAATACTAGTAATATATCTGATTTTGGAGAAATTGAAACATTTGTAAATGCTGTAAAATCTGTGCAATTAGCAGTATCAGTACCAACAGGTTACGACATAACGGGTGTAGAATTAATATATAAAGAAACAGGATCATCAACTTTATACGTTGTTGAAGAAAAAACAGTTACTACAGAATCTTCAGTAAATTTTTTCTATAAGTCACAAGATCCTTTTAAAACATTACCAGGAGATCAATTAACAAGAGTATCAGATGCAGTACCTAAAAAAGCTAAATCCCAAGAATTAGGTGGAGGTAGGCTTATATATGGTAATTTTTTACAAAATTTTGATATACCAGATATTTCATTTAGTGTTTCAAGAACAGGAGAAACTTCTGCTAGGTATGCTACATTAGATACAGCTATGTCTGTAAAATCTAGACGTACTTATCAAGTTGGCATTGTATTAGCAGATAAATTTGGTAGACAATCTCCTGTAATATTATCTTCTACAGGAAATGATACAGTGTTTATAGATGCAGCTTCTGGAGCTGTAAATAGCACTAGTGTTTTTAATGCATTAAGAGTTTCTTTTTCATCAGCTGCAGTAGCAACATTAAAAGCTCTTGATTGGGCTTATTCATATAAAATAGTTGTAAAACAAAGAGAACAAGAATATTATAATTGGATTTCTGTTCTTACTGGTGCAAATGTTATTGCAAGATTAGGAGATAGTATAAATAAAATACCTAGAGATCAGACCGCTGTAATACCACCAAGTACGAGTAATACAATATCTCCTTGTGATGTTTCTGTATATCCTAAAGTTTTAAATAGTGTTAATCAGATTACATCTAGTTTAACAAAAGTACAATCAATTAATAATCCAGCAGGTACTGCTAATGTTCCAACTGTAACTGACGGTGGCGCCTCTATATCTTCAGGTGTTTCAGTTTATGAAACGGAACCAGTAGAATCTGATTTAGATATTTTCTTTGAAACTTCTACGGGTGGTTTAATATCTGTTTTATCTGATGCAGGTGCTACTATTGATGTAAAATTTTTTAATTGCTATTTATTAAATTTTACGTCCGGCACACATATAGAAGTTAATAGATTAAGAGCCGGGTTTAATGAAAAAGCTTTCGATGTAGGTGTTAGAGCTTATGTTGTAAAAGAAAATTTTGCTGAAGAAAGAAGATTTAATACTCTTATACATTCTAGTGGTTTGTTTAATTCAAGAACAAATGTTAATTATATAAATCAATTTAATGAAGCTGAAGGTGGGTTAACTGTATCGTTAGATCCACAAGACGGATCTATACAAAAGCTTTATGCGGATGATACTCAAATAGTTATTTTCCAAGAAGATAAATTATCTAGATCACCTATAAATAAAGATTTTATATATTCTGCTGAAGGTGGTGCATTACCTGTAACTAGTAATACACAGTTTTTAGGAACTATAGCCCCATATGCTGGTGATTTTGGTATATCTAAAAATCCTCAATCTTTTGCATCTTATGGTTATGCAAAATATTTTACAGATAAAAATAGAGGGGCTGTATTAAGATTATCACAAAATGGTATTGTTGAAATATCTAGTTCAGGAATGGGTGATTTTTTTAGAGATGCATTAAGTACATCTAAAGAAATTATAGGGTCATATGATGAATATCATGGATTATATAATTTAACAATTATAGGTGAATGTTATGATAGCAAAACTGATACAAATTTAGCTACCGCAAGTGATGGTTATTTAACAGTATCATTTGATGAAAATGCTAAAGGTTGGCCTAGTTTTAAATCTTTTAAACAAGAAAACGGTTTAACTTTAAATAATAAATATTATACATTTAATTCTGGTAAACTATATGAACACAATGCTGAAAACGTAAATAGAAATAGTTTTTATGGTGCTGCTTCTGCTGATTCTTATATAGAACCTATATTAAATGATAGCCCTTCCTCCATAAAAACATTTAATAACATAAGCTATGAAGGAACATCTGGTTGGGAATTAGATTTTTTAAGAACTGATTTAACAGATATTGGAATAGTTCCTACTAATACAAATTGTTTTGATATTTCATTACAAATTACAAGAGCTAATACAAATGTAGGAGCTAATACTTTAATAACAGGAGAAAGAGTAGCAAGAGCTAAACAAGGAGAAACAGTTACATGGGCTGTATTTGTAGATGCTAAAAATGCTGATTTTAAATTTAATTCAGTATCTGATGTTACTTTAACTTATTCTGGTTCCGAAACTGTTAATATAACAAATCCAACTAATATTGTTGATGGTAAGTTAGTATTTAATATAAGTTATACTGTTGGTGTATCAAATCAAACTATTGAATTAGCTGTTGGTGGTACAGGAGCTTCTCTTGCATTTACTACGGCACTTCTTAGTATAAGTGTAGGTGATTCTGTTTCAGATGCATCGGTTAGTCCAACTCTTGTAGAATTGGCATCAGGTGCTACATCACAAAATATAATAGTTTCTCCTACCAATACACATTTTATAAATCCTTATAATATTACAGTAGGTACGAGTTCATTAACTTCCTTAAATACAGGGGCTATAAGTGGTACAGAAACAATACCTGTTAAAGTTGTAGCTTATAGTGCAGGTAATAAATATACACTGGATGGAATAAGACAGGACAGTATTGCACTTACTATAGGTAAAACTTATATATTTGATCAAAGTGATAGCTCTAACAGTGGTCATCCATTAAAATTTAGTACTACATCAAATGGTACACATGCAAGTGGCTCTGAATATACAACCGGTGTTACAACAACAGGTACACCAGGTAGCTCTGGAGCACAAACTCAAATTGTTGTAACAGCATCAACAACTAGTCCCCTATATTATTATTGTAGTAATCATAGTGGTATGGGTGGAAACATTATTACAACATCATTGTCCTATACGAGACAAACAAACCAGGTAACTTATAATGTGCCAATTACAATGCCTTCTAGTGTTACAAATGAAAATATGACTTTTTCAGGGAGTGCTACTACATTATATACTTTAAATTGGGCTGCACCTTCAACGGGTACACTAACTCTACCTTCGGGAACATCCGTTGGTAATGCTTATACAATAAGCCCATATGTTGCTGACGATCAGCGTACTGCTACTATTAAAATGAATGTTACAGGCACAACAAAAGTTATGTTACCAAGTTCTTTTGCCGTTTCTTATAATGTAGAAAATACAGCTGTAACTGAAATAACAAGTTTTACAACTGCATATACTCAAGATTATTATCAAGCTCAAATTATATTGCCTAAAATATATGAAAACACAACAGCTACTGCTACTATAACGGGTTCAGGTGAGGTAACAGCAGCTATGGGTACTATTACAGGAAGTCATACATTTAATAACACAGCAACAAATGCTAATTTAGTTATAGGTGATGTAGCTGGTGAAAAAGCTAATATAGCTATAAAAGCAACACCTAATCAAAATTGGATATATTTAGCAGCGGCTACAACACAAGGTACTGCTATAACACCTACAACTTCAGGTGTTGTTATAATTGATCCTGATGACATTAATATATATGGTGGTAATTATCCTTTTACAATTAATGTTGCTGCAAATACAACAGGAAGTTCAAGAACTGGTACTGTTGTAATTGAAAAGTATAATACAAGAGTTACAGGTGTAAGTTCACACACAATAAACATAACACAAAGCGCATAATGAGTACAATAATAACGTTTCCGTTTCAAGAAAAAGAAGGTAAATATTTTGCACCAATAGTATCACAACAAACAACATATAAAGTAGATAATGGTGCTGTAGTTGCTGACGCTACAAAATTAGTGTCTGGTGTTAAGGGTGTATTTATGAAAGTCAGAATAAAATTATCGTCAACAAATGCTTCAACTAAAGCAGAATTATTTGCTATAAATTCTGAAGCTGTAAATTCAAGTAATTAACATGGAAATATTAGATTTATTATTTAATGGCCCTGAAGGTTTAACATATGGTATAGCACCTTTGGTTGCTGCAGGAATTGGTGCTGCTGGAGGAATTATAAAAGGTATAGGTTCTTTATTTGGAAGAAAGAAAAAAAGAAGGGCTATGAGAAGAGCCATGCAAGCTCAAAAAGAAGCTGAGGCTAAGGTTATGAACTTTAAGTTTAAAAATGCATATGAAGGTATGGAAGGTACTACGTATACGCCTACTAAAGCTGAAGCTCAAAATTTAGCTGCTGCAGCACAAGCAGGCATGCCTACAATAAATCCAGTTAAAGATGCAGCATTACCATCATTGAGAGATCCAGCCACTATGACTGCTTCAACATATTCTGCAGTAGGATATGATGCATCTCAAACAAATGCAGATCAACTATTAAGAGGTGCGGACACAGGTTTAACAAATGAAATGCAAAATTTACAAGTTTCTACAGCAGCTGCTGAAATGGCGGCACAAGAAGCGGATCAATCTTTAGCAGCATCACAAGATCTTGCTGCACAGGCAGGTACAGGGGCTGGTGGTGCTACTGCATTAGCTGCCGCCGCTGCTAGATCTAAAGCTGGTATTGCAGCAGATATAGACAGACAAGCTAAAGAAAATGAAGTTAGAAGGGCACAAGGTGAAATGCAATTACAAAGAGAGCAACTTGGCCAAGAAAATTTAGCATCACAATTTGATTTAGGACAACAACAATTTAATGTTCAAGCAAAAAATGTAGCTTCACAATTTAAAGCAAATGCTGATAACCAAGCTATGCGATTTAATGCGCAAGCAGCTAATGATGCAGAAAGATTTAATGCTGCGGCTTCTAACCAGTTTGCTTTAACACAATTTGGAACAGATGCTGCAAGAGAAAAATTCAATGCTGGCCAAGCAAATCAATTTTCAAGAGATGAGTTTGCTACTGAGGCTAGAATGGAACAATTTAATAAAGGAGCATTAAATCAGTTTGCAAGAGATCAATTTGCTGGTAATCAAAGAATAGAATTAGCAAATATGGGGGCTGCTAATCAAGCGGCTGCTTTTGGTGCAAAAACAGAATTTGAAGCTAATAGATTAGAAGCTGCGGGAGCGATGGGAGTACAAGATAGACAGTTTAATAGACTAGCTTCTATTATGGGACAAAGACAAGCAGAGGCTGGACAGGCTAAAGCTGCTGATGCAAAGCAAAGAAGTATGCTTTTAAGTGGCTTATCAGAAGCTGTATCTGCAGGAGGTTCAGCTTATCTTGGAGCAATGAAATGATAATAAACTGGAATTAAAAGAATATAATTATAATAATATAATAATATGGCGACAAGTACACGTATAGGATCTTTTGATCCAACAATAACAACAAAATTTGGACCAACCGGCACTGAAGATATTGATGCTATTGAAAGAGGTATACAGCTAGGCATGCAACGCGGCCAACAAATAGCTCAAAATATACAAAGGGCCCGAAGAGCAAAAATTGATGAAAAAAATGCTAAACAAATTGAAGAGTACCGTCAAGTACAGCGTTATAAACTTCATGAAGGCCAAACTGAAAAATTTAATTTTGCAGATACACCCACTACATTAGATAGTATATCAAATGCTAGAGCTGAAGTATCAACAGAACTTGTAAAAAAAGCTAATGAACTTTTTCAAGCAAGAGAAAATGGTGATATTAGGCCTATTGATTATATTCAAGCAATGTCAGTTTTAGAAGGACAAATTCCTTTGTATAAAACTGCTGAAGAAACCATAAGAGGAGTTGGTGAAAAATTTTTAGTAGGTGTTGATGAAAATAATTTTTCTAATACTAATGATCCAAAGTTAATAGCTTTTGGTGCTGCGCTAGCAGATGGCTCCGCTAAAATTAAATACAACATGGATAACAATGGCATCATATCAATTGATGGTAGTTTCCAATATGATGATGATGGTACTTCTAAAACAGAAAAAATACATGTGCCTTTAACAGAAATACAAAGATTAGCTAATATAAAATACAAGCCAAAAGAATCTGTTTCTGATTATATAGAAGCTGATATTGTGGCATTGAAAACAGCAAATGAGCAATCTAGTATAGGTAAAGGTGATACTGAAGGTTTGTGGAAACAAAACAAAGCTTTAAAAATGGTAAACGGTAAGCCTACTGTCGATAAAAAATTTAAAGAACATTTTTCTAATGGATTTGAAAAGTATTTAGAACAATTAGGAGAAGGTGATGACGTATACCAATTAGGACAATATATATTAGATGGTGGCTTAAGTAATAAAAATGATTCTGAAGAAATATTAGATATTTATAGCCAAAAAGTTCCTGGTCAAGGTGGCGAAGAAGCTAAAAAGTTTCAAGGTAAAAGTACTATGGAAACTTTAACCACTATGTTTAATGAACATAATGAAAAAGATATTACATTAAAAGATGACGAAGGCAATCCTATTAGTAGATTTGATGCTTTAAGAAATGCTTTAAAAGAAGACTATATGTTGAAATCAGCATATAACTATGATAAATCTTTAACAGATCAAATAGAGTCTGATGAAATTGCTGATGAAAAAAAATTAAAAAATAGATTATCCAATAAAGCTGCTATTAACACACTTAAAGAAAATTTAAGTATTGGTGATTCTAAATTATTAATTGAAAAAGATTTAGAAGGTGTTATTGATAATTTAGCAAATTTAAGAGATCAAAATGTTGAATCTAATAAATTACCTGGTAATATTTTTAAAGGTTATGAAGAAGGACCAATTGATGCAGATATTAAGAAAAATGATGTTAAGGACGCTTTATCAAATATTGGTTTTAATATAACTAATGCGACAGATAAAAAAGGAAATATAATTAAAGGACAATTTAATGTTTCAGCACCTGGGTTAGATTTAAAAGATGTAAGTGGTCTTCAAGATAAAGATCTTACAAATATAAGTCAGTTCTTTAAAAGATTGGTATATAGCCAAGTAGGAATAAATAGAGAAAAGCAAGACGAAATATTTACAAGACTTAATAAATTAATTGAATTAAAGAAATTATAATTTATGCCAAGATTCAAACTAATTGATGGATCGATAGTTACAGTATCAGATAGTGAAGTTGATGAATTTTTAACCAGAGAGCCTGGAGCACAAAGAATTGATGGTAGGAGAAGTGTTCGAGGTCAGGTAAGACAAAATGAATTAGCACGACAAAATTTAAAAGAACAAGAGCTTGAAAGAACGGCTGTTGAAGACCTAAATAAAGCTAGAGATAGAGAAACTTATCCTCAATTTGAACAGAGGTATATAACAGAAAATAAATCAGCAAAAAAAGCAAGATTTGATAGAGGGTATTATACTGCTGGAGAAAAAGAAGAGTATCAAGCTTACAGAAAAACAGGTAAAGTTAGTAATTTTGGTAAATTTACTAGTCCTGAAGATGTATTTTTAAGTGTAGACAAACAAACTTTACAACAATTATATCAAGCAGAGCAAGATGTTAGAGAAGGAGAGTTCATGGATGACTTGCCAGATGATGTAAGAAGGAAAGTTCTTGCTAGATTACAAAAAGAAGATCCTAAAAATGCATCTATAAATGCTTTTCAAAGAAATTACAACGTAGTAGCTCAAATAAACAATACTTTAGCTAATGCTGCTGTTGATATAGGCTTAGGTACAATGTATCTTCTTGATATGGCAAAACCTGATAAAGGAGGGTTTGAAGAAAAAAGATTAAATAAAAAATTAAAAGAAGCTGAAGCTGGACTTCCAGTAAATGATCTCAGAGGATTTAAATTTGAAAACAAAGAAGAAGCTGTTTCATATTATAAAGATAAACTTGATGGTTTAGGAAAAACATCCGAAATAGTAAAAAATTTAATATCTAAAAAAGAAAAATTAGAAAAAGAAAGAGCTGAAAAATTACCTAAACCTATACCCTTAGAAAATATAAACAGTTTAGCTGCTTTAGGAACTTATACAAGTGATGCTGTAGTAAATTTTTTACCATCTGCTTTAGCTTTAGCTACAGGCCCAGCTGCATTGCCTGCTTTTGGTATTATGGGCGCTTCTGGTAAATTATCTCAGTTTGCTATGGAAGAAAACGAAGCAAAAGAGTATTTACCGGAATTAGAAAAAGCATTAAAAGATCCTGCTTACGCTGGCTATAAAAAAGAAATTGAAGCAGAAATAGAAAGATATAATAAAATATTAAGTACAAATAACTTAACAAAACTAGGCACTTCAGGTCTATATGCGGGAAGTGAAATGTTATTTGAAAGATTTACTACACTTAAATTATTTAATGATTTAAAACAAGCCACTAAATTAAAACCTCCTTATAAAGAGGGCATAGGCAAAGCTATTTTAAAAGCACCAGAAGCATCTGCTAGAGAGGGAGTTGGGGAAGGTTTAACACAAATAACACAAAATGCATCGGATATATTAATTGAAGATAAAAATATAAGCTTATTAGATAATGTTGATGAAGCAGCAGTTCAAGGAGGTTTAATAGGTACTGGATTTGGTGTAGCTACAACTAGCATGATGGCTAGAGCTCATATATTAGATGTTATTGCTAGTAAAGAAGATAAAAAAAATATTGCAAATGGATTAGAACAAATACAAGTTCTTAATACTGAATTACAAAATCCTGAAACTTCAAAAGAAAGAAAAGTTCAAATTAAAAATTTAATAAATAATAAAACAAAAGAACTTAGTCTAAATGAAGATATTATTTCAGACAGGTTTTTAAAATTATCTGGAGAACAACAAAAAGAAGTATTTGAATTAGACAGAAAATCAAGAGAAATAAATAAACAATGGATTAGTATTGCTTCAGATCCTACTATGTCTGAATCTGCTAAAGATATAATGGAGCAAGACTATAGAACTGAATTTGATAATTTACAGCAAACCAAAAGAGATATTATACAAAGTGCTGATAATAGATATAATGAAATTGCAAAAATTCCGTTCGATGAGAAACTTAAAGGTTATTATATAAGAGGTGCACAAATTGCAAATGTTAATTTAAGAAATGTAAAGCAACATAATAAAGGCACAGGTTGGGCTAAAAAAGTTATTGGAGTTACAGGAAAAGATTTAGAAAATATAAATAATTTTTTAGAGTCAAAAGAAACTTCATTAACATTAGAAGATAAATCTGTTATAACTAAAGAAGAAGCTAACGAAATTATTGATAATAGTTATACTATTAATGAAAATGGATTTAGTGGTAAAGACGGGTTTTTTAGTAGAGAAACAAGAAATGCAGTAATATTTACAGATGTTGCGGGCGCTACTAACCCTGCAGCAGCAATACACGAATACATGCACGCTGCTTTTGTTGCTAATGGTATTACTAAAGAGCAATTTGATAATGTAAAAAAAGATTTAACTGAACTTATAAAAAATAAAGCTGACGGCCAAATTACTCAAAAACAAGCTGATAATATACTTGCTAAAGTTGCATCTTATACACAAAATCAAAGTGAAGAATTATTTACAGCAATTAGTGATTTCACTAATGCTGATGTAATCAGAGAAAGTGATGTTGATTTTTTAAGTAAATTAAGAAATACATTAAAAGGGGCTATATCTAATTTAACTGGCGTTTCTGAAGCTAATGAATTTAAAATAGATACAGCTGAAGATGCTTTTAATTTTATAAAAGGATTTAACAGAAAAGTTGTAAAAGGTACGGCTATAGAAGGCAGAATATCAACAGAGCCGACTAAAGAAGAAGGTATTGCAGCTTCCAATATTACAAATCTATATAATAAATATGGTGAAAACAAACGCACCATGGTTGAGCAAAGCTTTACAAAAACACCATCTGGTCAAGAAACTTTTGTACCATCTGAATCTGAATTTGGACAATCTATAGGTGGGTTACTTGAAACTATAACTAAAAGAATATATGACCCTATACCTGAAGATTTAAAAAAGGGACAAAGTAGAACAGAATTTAAAAACGATTTAGTTTCTGAAGCAGCTACTATTATTGATAGGGAATACGATGCTGAAAAACAAGACATCGGTAAATTTATTACTAATAGATTAAATTTAAGAGCTAATAGACTTGAAAAAGATTTAGGTGTTAAACAAAAAATTGAAGCAGACGTTAGCGAAGCAAAAGGAGTTGCTACAGAAGAAGTTACTCCTGAAATACAGCAAACTAAAAAAATTGCTGAAAGATTAGGTATATCTAATAATATAATAGACAAAGCAAAAGATGCTTTAGAAGTTGGTATTTTAAATGCTGAAAATAAATTAGAAGGCACTGAAAAGCTTTCTGGTAAAAAAAGAATAGCTATAAGAGATAAAGCCGTTAATGACATTATTGATGGAAAACTATATAGAGATATACAAGATGAGTTTGGGCGCAATACAGATACCTCTAAATCGTTTACAGACTATCTTAGCAATAACTTTTCAGCTCTTAGAGATGCAGCATTAAAACATATTAATTTTCAAAAAGGTACAGGAGCTGCGGTAAATTGGAATACTACACCTCCTACTGAACAAGAATTTATAGATTATTATCTTGCTGCCGATCAAAAAAAATCTACTCGTTCTGATAGAAAAAGAAAACTAGCAAAAGCTGTTGGTCTTGAAATATCTGAACAAGTAAGAAAAGAATATGTAAAAACAAAACCAGAAGAAGCTAAGAAGTTTCAAAAAAAGACAGGTTTAGTATTAGGTTCTAATATAATGAACTGGGGTAAAAGTCAAAATATTAAAAAACCTAGAATACCTTTAGACTTTACTAAAAAAATAATGCCTGTTCTTAATGCAATATCTAAAGCTAAGATTAATCCTAAAAAAGATGGAGATCAGCCTGCTATAGATATAATTAATAAAAAAACTGAAAATAAAAATCTTAGAGAGTTTGCTCTTCAGCAATACAAAGGCGGTTTTATAAAAGGTAAAAGATTTGGAGGAATTGTTGTAGAAAATGTTTGGATTAATTTTTTAAAATCACAAAAAGTTAATGTTATTGACGAGGGTGCTGGATATAATAATAACATGCCTGATGTACAAATTAATTTATCTGGTGGAAAAATATTAGTAGAGGTAAAACAAGATTCAAAAGCGATCATGGGGCAACAAACCGTAAAAATAAAAGACGGTAAAGTAGTTGCTAAACCCGGCCCTACTCAAAAAACAGTTGAATCATATTTTCAAGGCTTAGTTGATGATGGAACAATTCCAAGTTTTTTAAATGAAGTAAATAAATTAGAAGGATACAAAGAAAATGATAAAGGATACATTAAAACATTCCCTTTTGGAAAGGCTGTAAAAGTATCAACTATTGAAAAAATAAGAGAGCTTTTAAAAACAGATAAGTTTAAAGCAATGATAGTGCCTTTTAAATTTGACCCTACTATAACCAAACTACACTATTTAAGTAAATTACCAAAAGACGAAAACGATATACCTTATTACATTGAAATTAATGATATTGGTGCGCTTAGTCTTAACGGAGATTTAGCAAATTTTAATGTTCCAGAATTTGATATTAATATTATAACTAATTTTAGATTTAAATCTTCTAAAAGTAGAATAAGAAAAGAAGATGGTGAAAAAGTAAGATCTCTTTCTTTTAGTGCAGAATATAAACTAGACCAAAAAAGTGTTAAAGATTTTATTAAAAACAATAAAAACATTAAACATTTAAGTGATGAATCTATTGTTAATAAAATTAAAGCAAGTAAAATTGTTGGATTAAATACACAGTTTAATAGAATATTAGAAAAAGTAAAAGGTGTACCAACAAGAGAAAAATTTTCTGAAGCAAGAGCAGCTAAATTAGGTAAAAAGAATAATCCTTATAAATTCTTTATACCTTACTCTGCAGAAGATTATATGGGCCTTATATATCCTACATTGGGTAAAGGTAAAATAGGTGATGAAAATTTACAATGGTATAAGAAAAATATTTTAGATCCTTATGCTAAAGGTATTAGAGATTTTGAAACAGCTAAAGAAGGTGCGTTGAATAGCTGGGAGGTACTTAAAAAACAAATAAAAAATGTTCCTGAAAAATTAGAAAAAGAAGCTGTTGATGGTTTTTCTAATGAAGATGCCGTTAGAATATATTTATGGAATAAGCAAGGCACTATCCCGTCAACTGATGGTAAGCCTGATATAAATAAAAAAGAAATTGCAGCTATAAATAGATATGTAAAGTCTAAACCTAATTTAGTACAATTTGCAAATCAAATAAAAATGTTAACACCAGAAGGTTATCCTGAAGCATCAGGTACTGATTGGCTTGCTGGTACAATAACAACAGATTTAATAAATTATACTAATACTGTTAGTAGAGCGCAATACTTACAGCAATGGCAAGATAGGGTGGACGTCGTGTATAGCAAAGATAACATGAATAAATTAAAAGCTATTTACGGAGAAGATTATACTATAGCACTTGCTGACATGCTACATAGAATGAAAACCGGTAGAAATAGACCGTCCGGTGCAAATAAATTAACTAATCAATATTTAAACTGGGTTAATAATTCTGTAGGAACTATTATGTTCTTTAACACTAGATCAGCATTACTACAAACAATTTCATCTGTAAACTATTTAAATTGGTCAGATAATAATGCTTTAAGGGTTGCTAAAACTTTTGCTAATCAACCACAATTTTGGAAAGACTTTAGTGAAATATTTAATTCTGATTTTTTAAAGTCAAGAAGAGGCGGATTAAAAACAGATGTTAACGCTGATGAAATTGCAAGAAGTGCACAAACTTCTAAAAATAAATTTAAAGCAGGACTATCTTATTTACTTAAAAAAGGTTTTATACCTACACAATATGCTGATAGTTTTGCAATATCTTTTGGAGGTGCTACATTTTATAGGAATAGAACAGAATCTTTAATGAAAGAAGGGCTTAGTGAAAAAGCAGCTAAAGAACAAGCATTTCTTGATTTTAAAGAAATAACAGAAGAGTCTCAGCAGTCTTCAAGACCTGATAGAGTTTCTATGCAACAAGCAAGTCCTTTAGGGCGTCTTATATTATCTTTTGCTAATACACCTATGCAATATACTAGACTAACTAAAAAAGCTGCTTTAGATTTAATTAATCGCCGTGGAGATTGGAAAACTAATGTATCTAAACTTGCTTATTATGGAGCTGTTCAAAATATAATATTTACCGCGCTGCAAAGTGCTTTATTTGCATTGGCTTTTTCTGATGAAGAAGATGAGAAAGAAAAAGCAAGATATGTTAGAATAGCAAACGGTACTTTTGATACTTTATTAAGAGGATCTGGTGTTCATGGTGCTGCTGTAGCGGCAGCTAAAAATATTGTATTAGAAACTATAAAACAAGCGGAAGGTAGAAAAGAATTTGATAAAGCTGCTTTAGAAATAACATCTTTATCTCCTCCTATTGATTCTAAAATAAGTAAATTAATGTCTGCGGGTAGATCATTTAAATTTAAACAAGAAAGAGAAAAAATGATAAATATGCCTATATATGATATTAATAATCCTGCATTAATGTCAGGAGCACAAGTATTATCTGTAGGTATAAATTTACCGCTTGATAGAGCACTTAGAAAAGCTCAAAATTTAAAACTGTCTGTAGATAAAGATACGGAACTGTGGCAATCAATTGCACTTGCTTTAGGTTATAGTAAGTGGGATTTAAATATGAAAGACAGTTATAAAAAAAGTAAAACTAAAACGAAAAAACCTTCACGTGTTGATTTAGTAAATGCACCGTTAAAGAAAATACAAAATTTACCAAATAGGGTATTAGGTAAAGCACATAAAGACGGTACAATACAAATCAAAAAAGGATTATCTGCAAAAAAAAGAGCAGAAGTAATTAAGCATGAGAAACAACATGTTAAAGATATGAATTCTGGGCGTTTAAATTATGACCAATCTTATGTATATTGGGAAGGTAAAAAATATTCTAGAACTAACGGTAAAAAAATAATTTATAACGGTAAGGCCTTGCCTGAAGGCCATAGATCTTTTCCTTGGGAAAAATCTGCTAATAATGTAAAAGTATAACTATGAGAAATAACCCATTACCCTTTGCAACTCCCTTAAAGAAATTAGATTATAATCAAGAAGGAATTACTACTGATGAAGATTTAAAGAAAAGACTTGAAGGATTTGAATCTAAAGTTTTAAAAGAAAAAAGAACGGCTGATGTCATTAAAGAAGAAGGATTTAAATCTGCTAAAACTAAAAAAGAAGATAGAAAAAAAGAGTATCAAGAAAAACTTGATGCAGCCAAAAAAAAATCTAGAAGCTTTAATGAAGGAGTTTTAGACGAACAATCTGATAAAAAAAAGCAGGCCCGTTATGAAAGACAAGAAGTAAGGAGAGAAGAAAAAGAAAAAAGAAAATCCGACAGAAGAGATTCATGGGCGGATAAACAGGTTTTAAAAGGTAAATATGCAAGTGCTGAAGAAGCTAAAAAAAGATTTGATACTCTTCAAGACATGACTGTTAAAAGTATAAACAGAGCTCAAGAAATAACAGGCCCTGCAGGAAAAAATGCTTTTAACGATTCTTCAAAAGAAACAGATGAAGAAGTAATAGATCAATTAGATTACGGAGCATTAGCTAATAATTTTATGATTAAAAACGTAGGTGAAGTTTAAAAATATACTATAAAAAAAAGGGGCTTTGCGGCCCCTTTTATTATTTAAAATATTAATCCTATTAGTATACCCACTATAGGTCCTAATATTGCCCATGCTTCTAAAAACTTTATTCTCTTAAGTTCCTTAGCAGAAAAAACATTATCAGAAGTATCGAGAATAACATCACCTGCTTTCTTTTTTAATTGTTCTTCTAATTCTTTAATTTTTGCTTTAGCATCTGAAAAAGTAAATCTTTTTGCCATAATATTAAATTTAAGTTAACCATCGCAGCTTAAACAGTTAGGATCCATAGCTGCTGCGGCTATATCTCCTCTCAACACGGATTCAGTCCTCATATAATAAAGAGTTTTAATCCCGCGTTTCCATGCTTCAACATGCACTTGATTAATCCATCTAGGGGTTGCCTCGGATGGAAATGCCAAGTTAAGTGAAACAGATTGATCTATGTAATCCTGCCGTATACCGGCTTGCCTTACAAGTTCAAGTTGATTTATTTCTTTAAAAGTTTTAAATACATTTTTTATTGGTTCTCCTTCTTCTTGGTTTAGTCGTCCTCTTTCATCGTAAAACCATCCATCGAGTTCTTTAAGTCCTTGAACGGATCCACCATCTTCCAAAATTTTGTCCCAAGTTTCTTTATAATCAATACCAATTTTTCTAAGTGCTTTTTTAAGTTCATTATTTTTTCTTATAAATGTTCCCTTAGCTGATTGTTCTGTAAATACATTTGCTGCCCATGGTTCAATACCGGCTGATGTATTACCTGCTAACTTACTATTAGATACAGTAGGCGCTATTGCTCTTAAGTGAGTATTACGCATACCAGTTCCCACACACCACAAGGGCTCACCATATATTTCTGCAAGAGCTCTTGAAGCACGTTCGGTTTCAATTTTTATTTTTGAAAATATTTCTCGCGTTTTGAATTGTGCTAATAAACTTTCTAAAGATATTCCGCTTTTTTGCAACAGGCTGTGCCATCCAAGGACACCAAGTCCAAGAGCCCTGCCTTTTTCCGCACTGCGAACAGAGCATTCGAATCCCTTCATATTCTTTGCCCTCTGAATAAATTCTTCGAGCACACCGTCTAGGAACCAAGTTGCGTCGTATATTAAATTCGTATTCTTCCATTCATTATATTTATCTAGATTTACGGATGACAAACAGCAAACAAAACTGTGTGATTCGTCTGTATGTAATACAATTTCACTACATATGTTAGTCATATGTACCTTTAAACTATTTTTCTTATATGCTTCTGGATTGTTTTTGTTTGTATTTCCTTTAAACAAGATATATGGTTCTCCAGTTGCTTTACGTTTTTGGATAAGCTTTGACCATCTAATTCTTGCTTCTTCGTCTCCAAGCTCAAGCTTTCGCATAAACTTATCGCCAATGACAGCACACTGCTGCAGGTTAAGAGATTGTCTATTGACATCTCCTTTAGGCTCTCTAATTTCCAACCATTCGAGGAAGTCATCGTGTTCAATATTGATATTAACGCTAGCAGCTCCTCTTCTAACTGAACCTTGATTGGTTGCGAGTATAGTTGAGTCGTAGATTTTGCAAAAAGGGATAACGCCATCTGATGTTCCATTACCTGTAATTTTAGATCCGGCAGGTCTAATCATATTAACTCCAATGCCAACTCCCCCACCGTGTTTTGCAAGCAGCATCATTTCTAAATTCTTATTACCTATTTCCATTATACTATCTCCTACATCAATACCAAAACAACTTATTGGTAAACCTCTATCGGTTCCTGTATTAGACAACACAGGTGAAGCTAAACAAAGCCATCCTTTCCATATATAATCAAAAAACCTATCAGCCATTTCAGGCTTATAAAGTCTTCTAGCTACAGTCTTAGCAACTCTAGTATAAGCATCGCGAGGAGATTCTCCATTAACAAGATAACCTCCTGATATAGTTTTTTTATAAACGTCAGTATCACCCCAGCTAGGATAATCTTTACCTTTTACCCATTCATTATTCCACATACTATAATAATATATAAATTATATAACCTATTACTAAGTTAATATTTATTATAACTAAATTCCACTGTTTTGCAATCCATACTTGAGGAGTTAATAACAATCCTCCTAGTATATATGTTATAGCACCTATATTACCATAATTTAATATATAAGGTGATAACATTATAAAAGCAGATCCCATGTAACCTAATCTATTTGATAATCTTTCTTTTGCTGTTAATCTTCTATCATGTACTAATAATCTTATAAAAGAAGTTTTCCACCGAAATTCACACCGGCTGCATGTTTTTTTACCTGCATGTTTGAAATATTTATTTTCTTTATTTTTTTTACAAACATTACATAATCTTTTTAATCGCTTACTTTCTGCCATAACCATGCTTCTTGTGATCTTGGTCTGCATACAACCATAGTTTCATTACCTATATAATAACAAAGGTTGTAGCTGTCTACTGTATCTTTTCTTACAATACGTAATTCTTTATTTACATATTCTATTGTTCCTGTTGATACAGTTATTTTTTTTCTTGTATCAACCTCTATAGTAAATCTATTAAAAGTATCATTTTGAAATATCTTAACAAACTCTCCTTCAGCATTATACCACAGCCCATATATTTGAGGTGCTTGTGCAAACGTTGTTAAACTAAATAATAATAATAATAATAATTTCATTTTTTATATATTTTTTTTGATTGTTCTTCTGCTAAAGCTGTTTTAGTATCAAAACTATTGTTTTTTAAATAAGGATAAAAATGCACTTTTTCCCAGTGTTCTCTATATTCTAAACCACCTGGGAATTCTTCTTCGCATTGGCTACATTTTATTATATTTTTTTTTACCACGGAGTTATTTTATATCCAAAGGGATTAAATATTAAATTTAATAACCAAAATATAAATATAAAAATAGGTATTTCAATTAAAAGTTGTAGCCATAAAGGTTGTTTTAATTTCCAATTTCTAAATTTATTTTTACTTATTTTTTTTAAAATTTTATTATATATTTTTTCCATAACTACCAAATATCTTGAAAATCTTCTCCTTCGTTAGCCTTCGAGTAATCAGTAGGCCTAACAGCAAAAAAATCAGTATGAGTGTGCCCCCCGGTAAGATGGTAGAACCAGTCAAGATTGCTTGCTGCGATTTCGTCAAATTTAAAGTGTTCCCGTTGGTTGCTGTAGCCGAGTTCAACAATTTTTTCGTTAAGTCTTTTTCTGATAAACTGTTTAAGATCGTAGGCTGACAAGTTTTCAATATCCCCTTGTTCAAACATTTTATCAATATATCTTTCTTCTGCTTCAAGCATTGCTGAGGCAGCTTTAATAATGTGTTCATGAGCATCATTTTGTAATCCTTTAGTTTCTTGGCACATGTGTCTAAATAATTGACACCCCATTTTAGAATGTAATGATTCATCTCTTACAGACCATTTCATTTGTTGTCCTATACCTTTAAGTAAATTACGTAATTGAAAACTATAAAGCACGGCAAATGCTGAATATAAAGATACACCCTCTGCAAATGCACTAAATACAGCTAAAGACTTACCAATACCTATAGGATCAGTTCCACTATAACTAACAAGGTTATCAAATCTTGCAGCTGTAGCAGGCTCGTGTAAAAATGCTTCAAAGTTTTCAAGCCCTAATGTTTCATTTAAATAAGAATAAGCAACAGCATGTATTGTTTCTTGCGAACCAAACATCATGGCCATTTGCTGTATTTCGTGTTTTGGAAACCATTTAACAACTTTTTGTGTCCAATAATCTGATACAGCACATTCTGTTTGTGCAAATCCTAAAAGAATATTACCAACTAAGTTTTTTTCTTCTGAAGTTAATTTTTCATTCCAATCTTTAATATCACCCTGCATAGGTATTTCAGTATGCAACCAAAATGCTTGTGCTTGTTTTAACCAACCTTCTGTATAATATTCCGGATATTCAAATGGTTTATACGGAATCCTTTGTTTGAATAGACTCATCCTTTTTCTTTTTATATTGTTCTTTTAATTTTTCTAAAGCCTTATCGTAATCAGGTAATTTTTTAACTAATTCCATTGTACCAATACTTAAATCTTTAAGATTAGTCATTTCATTAATTACCCTTGTTAAAGCACTTCCTAGTGCTTCAATTTTATTTTGCATTTCTAATAATTTACTTTCCTTCATCAAAATAAATTTTTAGTGCTTCAATTCTATCATCAGCATCAACTAACATTTGTAATGCTTGTTCTGCATTTTTATAAAAATCATCTGTTGAATGATCTCCTATACCAGCAGCTTTTTCACTTAACAAATCTAAGCTAAGCATTGCTTTTGATTTATCTGCTTTTGCAGATTTTAATAACATATCATATAATTTTAAGTACATCTTTACTAAGTATTATCGGACTTGCGTCCTTGTTATATTTAATTGTAATAAATTTTTCTTGTTCATTTATAATAACAGGTTTATTTTTAAATAGTCTAGGATAACGTTTCCTAACATATTCTTCTAATGCTTTTTCATTCATAATGTACTGTTAAACATAATTCTATAAATGGTAAATAAAAAACATGTTCTGTAAATTTTTCTTCTTGGTAACTTCTTATTCCTATAAGAACACCTGGGTATAACCCTGCACTAAGCTCCCAACCGGTACTTTTCATCTAAATAATATTTTAACATTTTCATGTGCCAATTTATTCGCTCTTTATAATGATCCTTCAGACTGAATTCCATATTTTCTATGCAGCCTAACAATTTCTCCATACTTTATAATTTTCTTATTAATAAGCTCTTTAATTTGTCTTTGTAAGAGCCTTCTGTTATACATTAATCTTGATTTCTTTTTCTCTGCTGCTTTATCAAATCCACTGTCCTGTCCACTTCTTTCTGATTTTGCGGTTTGTAAAGCGTCTTTCCAATATTGTTTTTCGTGAGCCATAGTTTAAATAATTTCCATCTTATAGGAAAAGACTCGTTGGCTCTTCCTTTACATTCTATTATATAGTCTTTACCAACAAAATCAGGTGTATATTTTATACCTAATATTTTTTTTTGGCCTCTATTAACATATTCACCTTTACCATTAGCTTGTTTTTCATATGATATATTATTAAAATTAAATCCTTTTATAAGTTGAAACACTTCGTTTTCGTAACCTTCAAATAGCTTTGCTTTTTTTAAAGCCATATAAGTATATCTTTCAAGACCAGATGCAAAATTAATACCATCATAAGATATTTTTTTTGCTTGTACTGGGCCTTTCTTTTTAGATCTTCTTTTTAATCTCATGTAGTATCCTGTGTCCAATAATTAGATTCAGGATAACGACTTATGCTTTTTGAATCACGTATATAACATTCTTCAATTTCATCTCGCAATACGGATCTGGCTTTTTCAATATAATTAACCGCATCCATAAGTTCTTCTTGTAAATGATTAAGCCATGTATCAAGTGTTTGTTCATCTTTATCTAAACCAACACCATATTTTTTATAACCAGCTTCAGAACGTTTTAAAATCTTTTCAATTACACTTCCTATTATTTTATCTTTTCTAGCGCTCATATTTAATTTTTTATAAATGTTCCATTAATCATTTTACCTTTTCTATCACGTATTTCATTATAAGCATGTTCAATACATTCTTCAATTGCAAGTCCTTCTAAAGCAGCTAAATTAGTAAGTACAACAATCATATCACCAATAGCATCTTTTATTTCATCTTTATTATTTTTTAATAAGCCTTCAGCAAGCTCGCCTGCTTCTTCCATTAATTTTATGTACTGAGTCTTGCTATCACCTTTTTCTATAATACCTCTTTCATTTGCCCAGCTGCGTATATTATCAAAATTATTTTTTGTTTCATATTTTTGAAAAGCGCCAGCTTCAGACATTGCTTTATTGTATGTATAGCAAGTTAATGGGCCATATTGACTTTGATGAACGTTACTTAATACCCAATCAATTTTATCTTGTGAGTCTAATATAAATTTACCATAGGGTGTTTCAATTTCCATATCAGCTAAAAATTTTGCATTAATATTTTTAACAGACACTTTATATGTTGTTGTTGCTTCTGATGAACTATGTTTACTCATATTTTTTTTAAATAAATCTTTATATAATTTTAAGTCTTCTTTGTATCCTAAATCTTTTTGTAAAAGTTTTTCAGCTTTTGAAGCCTCACCTATATCATCTGTTTCATATAAAATTTCATATTCTCCCGGTTTAAAACCTTGTTCTTGTTCAACACGTTTTTTAATGTTTGTTGTGCAACCAATTTTTTTACCAAGTATATGATATATTTTATATTTACCTTTATTAATTTTTATTTCCATACTATGTATTTAATTTTGCTTTAATTGGTGGATGAGGATTATATCCTGAAATGTGCACCATATCTTTTGTTGGTATTCTTAAAAATTCTCCTGCTCCTTCAATAATATTAAGTCCAAAATCGACGCTAACAAAAGGAAGTTTGCGGAAATTACGGGATAACTGTTGTTCCACTTGATTGTAGTGATTATTGTAAACATGACAATCACCAAGGGAAGCAACGAGCCTACCGGGCGTGTATTCTGTTTCCTTACATAACATAAGTAATAATAACCCATACATTGCAATATCATAAGGAAGCCCAAGAAAAATATCAACTGATCGCTGTTGCCAGCATAAATCCATTTTTCCATCATTTATATATATTTGAAAGCCGTAATGGCAAGGAGGTAACACCATATCACCCATATCATTGGGATTCCATAAGCTTGCCATAATGCGCCGCGAGCTCGGTTCGCGTTTAATTTTGATGAGTATATCTTTAAGTTGATCAACACCATTAAAGTTCCGAAGCTGGTGCCCATAAACAGGGCCAAGCGTACCATCAGTTCTGCCTGATCTATTATAATCAGCATCCCAATAAGTAACACCATTATCACGTAGGTACTTAAGATCAGTACGCCCTTGTAGTATCCATAATAATTCCGTAATTGCATGATCAAAATATATTTTTTTAGTTGTTAATAATGGAAAACCAAGTGCCATATCGTGAGATAACATTCTTCCAAATACAGCTTTAGTTCCTGTGCCTGTTCTATCTGGCTTAGATAATCCTCCGTAGAATACGCCTGATAATAATCCTCTATATTCATCTTGTATGCTTATCATAGTAATATTTACACATTAAATAATATTCTTTCCATATACTTTTTCTATCATATACATTTGGTGAAACATAACCTTTTTCACCTTTTTTATATGGCCCTAATCTTACCTCTATATGCCAGTTATTAGGGTCTTTATGAATTCCTATTGGTGATATTCTTATTTCATTTTTTACACAATAATCATACCACTTTAATTCATTTTCATTTGCAAGATACTGCGGTAATGAATAATTATCTCTTTTTTTTCTACTTTTTAATCCGCTTCCCATGGCATAATTTCATTTGAAGGATCAAATACTGGTAAATAGTTGCCACTAATATGATCCCATTTAAAATGTGCTTCAGCTTGGTTTTCACCTAAATTTTGAAATTTAACTTTTAAAACTTTTACTTTAACAGTTTTCTTTTCATAATTACGGTGCACCAATAATCCATGATAACTTGCATCATACCATTCACCTCCACCTTTGATGTTATACATGTTAGGCTCATCTAAAGTACCATCATCTTTTTTATACATTTTAGTAGGGTGTGCAACTACTATAACAAGCACATCATATTTTTTAGCAAAAGCTTCTATACGTGTTAAATATTCCATTGTAGCATCTGGTATACTCATAGCAGCAGCCCCATTCATTTTTACCTTATTATAAGGATCTATAACTAAACACTTTATGCCTTTTCTTTTAACAAGTTGTGCACCTTTACTTAATACAGAATCTAAATCATATCTTTCATTTTCAATAAAAAAGAAATTATCATTTATAACATTTGATACTTCTTCCCATTTAGTTGTATTAATATCTTCTTTAGTTGGCATCCAATCACCAATTTTACGCATTAATTTATGTGCATGTAAAAATGTAGGTTTATTTTCCGGTGAAGCAAATGCTGTTTTCCAACCGTATTTTAATTGGTAACCCACCACCATTCTATCAACAAAATCTGATTTACCAGAACTAGGCACACCTGTAACAGTAATAAATTGTCCTGTATAAGTGCTGAATATATTATCAAAGTTATCAAGACCAATTTGATACCCGGGTTTAAAACCTTCTTCAATAAATTCTTGTAATTCATCATCTACATCTTTTAATG
>CAACVC010000014.1_pt1 | contig 44015 bp, 39 predicted proteins | sample 2381761 | NCBI WGS metagenome assembly CAACVC01 (sample SAMEA5211966, study PRJEB30684) | marine metagenome | biome: Marine; feature: Epipelagic; material: Water | collected 2015-10-15 | depth 45 m
TTTAATTTTTTAATTTTTGACAATGTCTCAATTAAATTCATTACTCGAAAGTGCTAATCAGTACAAATCACTGCAAAGTGATGCCGCTAGATTATCACAAAAATGGTCCAAAACTGGACTTCTTGAAGGCCTCAATGGTGAAGCCGACAAGAGTAATATGTCAATGATTCTTGAAAATCAAGCTAAGCAATTAGTTCAGGAATCTTCACTATCAGGTGGTGGTGTTGCTGGTGGTTCATTTACTGCCGGTACAGGTGAACAATGGGCTGGTGTAGCTCTTCCATTGGTAAGAAAAGTATTTGGTCAAATTGCTGCTAAGGAATTTGTCTCAGTACAACCAATGAATCTACCTTCAGGTCTTGTATTTTATTTAGATTTCCAATATGGTACTACTAAAGGTGCTGGAGGAAGCGCTAAATTTGTTGCTGGTCAATCCCTTTATGGTAACGAAGGTGGTAATGCTCCTTTTGGTAACACTAATACAGGTGGTCTTTATGGAGCAGGTAGATTTGGATATTCTATTAATTCTACTTCATCCACAAAAGCAGCTCTTACAGTAGCTACAGCTTCTTGGAGTGACCTTAATTTTGATTCTACATTCTCTGCTTCTGCTACCCAGGATCAGTGGAAAACAGTTAGTTTCCCAACTGCTTCATTAGTAGATCTTGATGTAGAAGCTATTCGTTCATTTGGTTTATATTCTGGTTCTACTAGAACTGAGCCTATTAACACACCAGCATTTACTAGAGTTGCAGGAGCTAATCTACTTTTTGTATGTTCAGCTTCATTAATTTCTCCCGGTACTTTAGCTGCTTCAGTAGCTACAATTACAGGTTTAGTATCTTATTCTCTACAACCTAGAGATAATGCACGTGGTGATTTTGAAGATAAGAATACTACTCTAAATGCTCAAAATAACCCAATTTCAATTCCTGAAATTAATGTTCAAATGCAATCTTCGGCAATTGTTGCCAAAACACGTAAGCTTAAAGCTGTATGGACTCCTGAGTTCGCACAAGACTTGAATGCTTATCATGCTTTGGATGCTGAAGCTGAATTAACTTCTGTCATGAGCGAGTATATCTCATTGGAGATTGACCTCGAAATTCTTGATATGTTGATTGAATCAGCAGCTGCTGGTACAGAAGTTTGGAGTGCCGTTAACAACCAATCTATTGTAGATAATGGTGGTGATGGTGTAGTTACTGATCTTGGATTTTATAATACTCAAGGCCAGTGGTTCCAAACACTAGGTACTAAATTACAGAAAGTAAGTAACCTTATTCATCAGAAAACGTTGAGAGGGGGTGCTAATTTCTTAGTTTGTTCTCCAACAGTAGCTACTATCTTGGAATCAATCCCAGGATTTGCTTCAACTAGCGATGGTGATGCGGCCAAAATGACTTATGCCTTTGGTGTACAGAAAGCAGGTCAGTTGAACTCACGTTATACTGTTTATAAAAATCCTTACATGACTGAAAATACAATCTTGTTAGGGTTTAGAGGATCTCAGTTCTTGGAAGCTGGTGCAGTATTTGCTCCATACATTCCATTGATCATGACACCTCTTGTATATGATCCAGATACCTTCACTCCACGTAAAGGTCTCTTGACTCGCTACGCTAAAAAAGTAGTTAGACCAGAATTCTATGGTTTAGTCCATTGTGCTGGTTTGAATACTCTTTAATAGTAGTATTTTAAATTAAGAGGGGGGTGCCAATAGGCACCCCTTTTTTATGCTTATGTTCTAGTATTTATAAATGTAATTATGTTATTAATTTAATAATTTTCCTATGGCTGATAACCAATTAACTGTAAAGAGAAAACCAAAAAACCCAATAAAATTTAAAATTCAATTAAATGAAGAACAAAAAATTGCTAAACAGATAGTACTAGATAATACCTTAACAATGTTAGCGGGTTCGGCAGGATCAGGTAAAACCTTTTTAGCCTGTCAAATCGCACTAGATGGTTTATTTTCAAGAAGATATGAAAAAGTTATTATAACAAGACCCACTGTATCTAAGGAAGATATAGGATTTCTACCCGGAAATTTAAGAGAAAAAATGGATCCCTGGCTCCAACCCATCTATGAAAATATGTATTCATTATATGATAAAGATAAGGTTGCTAAATGTCTTGCAGATGATCAAATAAAAATAGTACCATTAAGTTTTATGCGTGGGAATACGTTTTTAAATAGCATGGTAATAGTAGATGAAGCACAAAATGTCACTCATAATCAAATGGAAATGATTGTGACTAGAATAGGGCTAAATTCTAAGATGATAGTTTGTGGTGATAAAAAACAAGTAGATTTAAAAAGAAAAACAGATTCTGGTTTTAATTTTTTATATAAAGCAGCGGACCATATAAAGAGTTTAGCCTCTGTAACTTTAACAACTAATCATAGAAGCCCAATAGTTGAAGAACTAATTGATTTTTATACTAGTTCACATAAACAGGGACTCATAAAACTCTAATATTTATAAAAAAACAACATGGCAAACATACCTATTTGGCCCGGATCTTCTTCATTTTCCCCAGGAGACACTCCTTTTGGATTTTATGATGCTGATTCGTCATTTCAAACCGAAGCTGATAAATTTGCTAAATTTTCAGCCCAAAGGTTAGGTTATCCTATTGTTGATATAGAATTACAAGATATACAGTTTTATACTGCTTTAGAAGAAGCAGTTACCACCTATGGTAATGAACTATATGCTTATCAAATTAGACAAGATTATCTTAATTTAGAGGGGGGTCCTACGGGTTCTAATTTAAATAATACTTTAGTCACCCCTAATATGAATTCAGTAGTCAGGATGTCTGAGCAGTATGGGACTGAAGCTGGAGTAGGGGGGAATATTACATGGAAAACGGGATCTATAAATTTAATACCTAATCAACAATCTTATGACTTAAATGCATGGGCTAATGTTTCTGCATCTTTAGACCCAGGAGATTCCATTGAAATTATGAGAATATTTTATTATTCTCCCCCAGCTGTTGTAAGATTTTTTGATCCCTATGTCCAAACAGGAATGGGTTTTAATAACATGAGCGATAGTTTTGGTTTTGGAGGTTTTTCTCCTGCTATTAACTTTTTGCTAATGCCTGTTAACCTTACTTTACAAAAGTTACAGGCTATAGAATTTAATGACCAAATTAGAAAATCTAATTACTCATTCGAAATTCAAAACAATCAGCTAAGAGTATTCCCTATTCCTACTAATCCTGGTGGAAAAATGTTTTTCCAATATATAAAAAGTAGTGATAGATATACTAATAATTTAATAGTTGGAGGCTCAGGTGCTGGTGGAAATGCCACAGGTAACCCAGGTGGGAGTGGTATTACTAACATAAGTAACGTACCCTATACTAACCCCACATATTCCCAAATAAATTCCGTAGGTAGAAGTTGGATTTATGAATATGCTTTAGCACTTTCTAAAGAAATGTTAGGATATGTGAGGGGAAAATATGGTACCCTACCCATCCCAAATGCTGATGTAACTATGAATCAAAGTGATTTAATAGCGGCAGCTACTTCTGAAAAAACCGCTTTAGTAGAAAAATTAAGGGGGTATTTAGATGAAACTTCAAGAGATAAGCTATTAGAAAGACGAGCTCAGGAAGCCGAATACAAGCAAAAAGAGTTATCTCAAGTACCTTACGTAATTTACATTGGATAATGGCATTATTTGGAGGATCAAGAGACGTAGATTTAATTAGGAAAATTAATAGAGAATTCCTAGGGGATATTATTAACCAACAATGCTCTCTTTATTTACATAGAAGTAAAGAAACTAAAACTAACATTTATGGAGAAGCTGCAGAGGGTTATAATTTTGAAGGTCCCTATTTATTTAATGTGTTAATAACAAGAGATGCTCAATCCTTTGTTGAAGATAATATGTTAATTGATGTTAGTCAACAAGTTGAATTTCATTTTTTCAGAGCTGATTTAGTTGAGGCTAATGTGGTTCCAACCGTAGGTGATTACATTTTATATGAAGAAAATTATCATATTATAAATGACATAATAGCAAATCAGAGATTTACAGGAAAAAATCCTGATTTTCCTAACAACGTAAACCCACTCAACCCTGGGTTAGAAAACTTTGGTACTAATGTATCTATAACCTGTATTACTAATGTAACCCCGGGGGATAGGGTTGGAATAACTAGAGAAAGATATCAACAATAATGGCTCAAGAACTTAACAAACCTATACCACCTCGCCAGCAAGAGATTTCTAAAAAAATGCAGGAACCCTATAAAGATGGGGAGGGAAGATTTAATCAGGGTAATCCCAACGATGCCCGAACTTCTAACAGTGATAGAGGGAATCAAATATCTTTTAAAGGGGATAATACAAAACTATTTTCATTAGGAATTAAAGATATTGATGAAGCTATCTTTTATTATGTAAAAAATATAATTAAACCTACAGTTATCCAAAATGGAGTAAATGTAGATGTTCCAGTATTATATGGGGATGCTGAAAAGTGGGTCCAAATTCAAAAAAAGGGGTTTTTAAGAGACAAAAAGGGAGACATATTATGTCCTTTTATTTTAATAAAAAGAAATGATATAGCTAAAGAAAGGTCTCTTACCAATAAAATTGATGCTAATAACCCAAACAACTATTCAATATATCAAAAAGCATACAATGGTAATAATGTATACAGTCAATTTACAGCTTTAAACCAATCTCTTCCTAAAAAACAATTTTATGTGGTTGTAATGCCCGATTTTGTTACTATTAATTATAGTATGGTAATTAGTACTTATTTTATAGAACAAAATAATAAGATTGTAGAAGCAATGAATTATGCTTCGGATTCATATTGGGGTGATCCCGAAAAATTTAAATTTAGAGCAAGAATAGATTCTTTTACTACAGCTACAGAAATAAAAAATGGAGCTGAACGTATAGCAACAACTAATTTTAATTTAAAGTTATATGGGTACATAGTTCCTGATACTTACATAAAAGATATTAATAGTATTAATAAATTTGTAGACAGAAAAGCTATTATTAATTTCAATGCAGAAAATGTTATTCAGGAATTTAATAATTTACCTGATGTAAATACAAATCTATAATATATTTATAAATAAAATTTAAATGGCCAAACAATTAACAACAGCAAGTATAGCTACTGGACAAACTATTAATGCGGGTCATGTAACTCAGTCTTCTGTAGCATTTACTGGGGGTGAAGCCTATGATATTACTATATCAGGATCTCTTGGAATAACAGGTTCTACAAGTATAACAGGCACATTATCATTACCAGGTTTTCCTGATGTTGCCGCTTCCCTTACTGCCGCTGATGATGGTTTTCCCTTTTCGGGATCTGCTTTGATAACCGGATCTTTAATAGTAACTGGATCTACTAATATCCTAGCTTCAAAAGGATCAAATTTAACTTTAGAAGTAAATGACTCTGCTTCATTTCAATTTTTAACTGGAGCTCCTAATACAGGTTCATTTATAATCCAAACATCTCCTGATAAGGGATTAGGATTTCTCCAATCATATTTTGGTCAAGGAATAGCCATAGCTGCAGGTCAGCCTATACCTAACCAAGCATTTGGAATAACATATACAACAGGTTCAGCAGCAGCTAATGGTGAACTTACAATGGTAATTGGTAAGAGAGATTTATCAAATCTACCAGGTAATAGTGCGGTAAATGATCAAAATAATTTTTATGTATCATTTGAACCCGGAGGGACATTTACAAATGCCCAAGGTGAATTAGAATTCTTTGTAGGAGAACATGGTAATGTAGGTTCTGGTGTGTTATCTGTATTTAGAAGCGGACCAAATGCAACTTCTCAAACATCATCTTTTGCAGGTTATTTTTCTTCATCTGCATTTCCAAATCAGCAACTGCATACAAGACCATTTGCAGTCAGTACTATATTACCGGTGAAAAATAGTAATCCTGCATTTGTAATTAATAAGGATATTACTAAATTAACTTCATCTAGTTTTAGTGTAGATTATGGTGGTAATGTAACAGCATCCGGAGCTATAAGTGCAAGTGGAGATGTATTAGGAACAAATATTGTATTTACTGGCAATGTAAGTGGTAGTGGAACTAATTCTTCATACTTTGGAGATGAATATAATGCCCATGGTGGAGATGCGAATTCCGGATTTACTTTATTATCCTTGGGATCTAAACCAAGTATACATGCCTCAGGAGCTTCTCTTAAAATAGGTAATACTACTAACTCAACACAAACAGGTATAGATTTAATAGGTGAAGTAACAGCATCAGGTAATATCAGTGCAAGTGGTGATATATCTGGAGATAAATTTATTTCAAATAATATTCAAGTTGTTAGACATTTTAATAATACTACATTTTTAGGTAAAGCAGGTACATCAACTAATATAGCAGGACCTATAACGGCATCCATAGTAAGTGCAAGTGGAGATATTAGAGGAAATACTTTAAGAGTTGGAGTTACTCCTGATAACACAAATGGTTTATTTATATCAGCATCTTCATTTAATGGAGATACAAGAGATGTTCAAATTATTTATCCTAATCATGGGTTACATTTTAATAGTAATACACCGAATAATCATGTATTAGCATTAGCAGGTAACAATGTTGGAGTAAGAATGGAACCGGGGGGTGGTGCCCAAGCTTTACAAGTCTCTGGTACCATTAAGGTGGTAGATGGCCATATATCAGCATCTGGTCATGGAATATTTCAAGCGGGTAAACCCATTAAAACCCATACTGCTAATCTTACTGCATCTTTAGCTAATGCTGGATTATATCACATAGTAGGAGGTACTTTAACATGTTCCGTTAGTATTTCCTCTGCTCCTATAGGTGCAGAATATGAATTTTTCCAAACCCAATCAGGTAATTTCCTATTTAAGTCCGGATCAGGTATTACATTAATATCCAAAGATGGAAATTTAAAATTAGTAGGACAGGGCTCAGCAGCTACACTTAAAAAAGTAGCTACTAGCACTTTTCATTTGGTAGGCGATTTAACTTCTTAATATGTCGTCATTAGGAATTATAGCTTTATCAGGCGCTAAAATGGTAGATAAATATAGAGCTAATATTAGATTAGCATATTCTATAAGAAAACTATCCTCAGCATATACCGGAAATACCATCAGAGTAAGAGAATCATCTGGTAATGCTGAAGCAGATATTGGATTTGATAGTAGTGGTAACCTTGATGAAGCTGCATTGTTAACGCATTGTGGAAGTAATGATGGTTTTATTGCAAAGTGGTATGATCAAAGTGGTAATGGTGGAAATTTAGAGCAAACTACAACAGCAAATCAACCACAAATAGTATCAAGTGGTGCAGTCTTAAAAGAAAACGGAAAGCCCATAATCACAGGACTAGCTGCTAGTAATGGATCACATTTAGATTTGATATCATCAAAAACTACATACCTACCATCAACGGGGCAACATTACTTCTTCTCAGTAAGTAAGGTATCAACAGATAGAGCTATTTTATATCGAGAGGATACAAGATTTCAATTGATAGCACAAAACGGTAATACCTCAACAAATACAAGAAATGATCCTAATTACTTGTCAAATACTTATAGAAAAAATGGCGCATCATATTCACCAACTAATAGAGGAGAAGTATTTACAAGTTTCAATTCACAACATTTATTAACTATCAATGGTAGCTTAGATAACGGGGTCAGTTCTTTTGTATTGGGATATGGCGCATCCAATTTTGCTAATTATAATATGCAAGAATTTATCGTTTATGAAGGTGATTTATCAAATATACAGATTGGCTTGGAAAAAGAAGTAAATAACTATTATTCTATATTTTAACTATGCATTTATATTACGAATATCCAAACTCTAGCTCCGCATATGAAGCATCTGCGGGTGTTTATGATCTAAATGCTCCTCCAAGAGATCAAAGAACATCTTTATATGCTTATGTTGTATCCCCTCATACTGGGAGTGATGATCCCAGATGTGTTGTTTTGTATGAAGATAATATACCCGGTTCAGTTTTCACAACCGGTTCTATATTTAATGGGATAACTTCTTATACTAAAGCAGAAGCTATATTAGCTGGATTTGATGTTGAAGATAAAGAAATTTAAAATTTAGGTAGGTAATTTAATAAAATTTTATTATATTTATACTAGTAAAAATAAGTCATGTCTAAAGAAAATAAAAAATTAACACAAGAAGAAATTAAAAGTCTTACTGAATTAAAAGACCAATTTGATGATGTTGTAGGTAAAATTGGAGTAGCTGAGGCTCAAATTATGGGATTGGATAGACAAAAACAAACATTAAATTCCGAATTAGTAGCACTTCAAGAAAGAGAAAAAGTTGTAGCTCAACAACTCGAACAAAAATATGGGAGAGGACGTTTATCATTAGATACAGGGGAAATAATTCCTTTGTAAGTTATTTTTAAAGGTTTTTGTCATATTTATAACCAAAATTTAAATAAACTAAAATGGCAGAAACAATTGTATCACCAGGCGTACTGACGAGAGAAAACGACCAGTCCCAGATTACATCCGCACCCATAGTAGTAGGAGCTGCAATATTAGGTCCTACGGTAAAAGGTAAACCTAACATTCCTACTGTTGTAACTAGTTACTCAGATTATCAATCTAAATTTGGGACTACTTTTACTAGTGGATCAAGTGGGGGAGCCGTAGAAAAATCATTTTTTACTTCTATAGCAGCACAAAATTATTTTGCTAATGGAGGTGAAACACTAGCGGTTACTAGGATTGTTACCCAATCTTCATTGTTTGCACCATCTACTAGTTCAGCAATTCCTACAGGTTCGGGATTGCCCATAGGTACTACAAGTTCATCTCCTTTCGTTTTAGAAACTTTATCTGAGGGAGCTATATTAAATAGCGCTAATGCTGATGGTACTTCTACGGTAGGTACAAACCATATCTTAACAAACGGTACTGAAGATAATTTTAGATGGGAAATTGCTAATTCTAATACTACTAACGGTACATTTACTCTTATTATTAGAAGAGGAGATGATAAATTTACCCAAAAGTCAGTTCTTGAAACATTTGCTAATTTATCATTAGACCCTAGATCTCCTAATTATATTACAAAACAGATTGGTGATCAAGTCCAAACTTTAAGAGGAGCAGGTACTACTGATGTTTATTTACAAACTACCGGTTCTTATAGAAATGCCTCCAGATATGTAAGAATTAAAGAAGTTAACTTTAATACACCTGATTATTTTGATAATAATGGAACAGCTAAAACTGCTTTCACAGCATCTATTCCTGTAAATTCAAGTGGTGCATTTGGAGGTGCTACAGGAAACATTTATTATGGAGCCGATACTTTGTATGAAAAAGTTAATTCAACCCAAACACAGGGATTAGGGGGTCCTGCATATACTGATGCTATTAATCTTCATGCTAATAAAGATGACTTTAGATTTAACGTAATATCTGCCCCAGGACTATATTATGAAGGTTACTCAACACAAGTAAATAGATTAATTGAAGTTTGTGAAGACAGAGGTGATGCCATAGCAGTAGTAGATTTAGTTGCTTATGGAAGTACATTAACCAACGTTACTACTCAAGGTACTAATATTGATAGTTCATATGCTGCTACTTATTGGCCATGGGTTCAAATTTCAGAACCAGATTTAGGAACTCTTGAGCATGTTTTCCCATCTACACTTATCCCAGGGGTGTATGCATTTACCGATAATGTATCTGAACCATGGTTTGCACCTGCAGGAATTAATAGAGGTGGATTGAGTAGAGTTAATCAAGCTGAAAGAAAATTGACCCAACTTAATAGAGATGATCTTTATACTCAAAAAATTAACCCATTAGCTACTTTCCCCGGAAGAGGAGTTGTAGTATTTGGCCAGAAAACACTCCAAAATGCATCCACAGCATTAGATAGAGTAAACGTTAGAAGATTATTAATTGCTCTAAAAACCTTTATAGGACAGGTAGCTGATAATTTAGTATTTGAACAAAATACAGCGGCCACTAGAAATAATTTCTTAGCCCAAGTTAACCCTTATTTAGAAAGTGTTCAACAAAGACAGGGATTATTTGCATTTAATGTAGTGATGGATGATTCCAACAATACCCCCGATGTAATTGATAGAAATCAGATGATTGGCCAAATATTTGTACAACCAACAAGAACCGCAGAATTCATTATTCTAGATTTCAATATTTTACCAACAGGAGCTGAATTCCCATCTTAATTAAAAATTTCAATTTAACATATTTATAATAAAATAAAATGCCAGTATTAAACCCAAACGAAATATTTTTTACCCCCTTTGAACCTAAAGTTCAGAATAGGTTTATAATGTTCATTGATGGCTTCCCCGCATACGTTATTAAAGGTGTATCGGGTATGGGATTTTCTCAAGAAGAAATAATGCTCCCACATATCAATGTTTATAGAAAAATTAAGGGTAAATTAAAATGGAATGACTTGACATTCACTCTTTATGATCCGATCACACCTTCAGGTGCTCAAGCCGTAATGCAGTGGACTCGTTTACACCACGAATCTGTAACAGGTAGAGATGGTTATTCTGATTTCTATAAAAAAGACTTGACCCTACAAGTATTAGGACCTGTTGGAGATGTTGTTTCAGAATGGGTAATAAAAGGAGCATTTATTAAATCAGCTGATTTTGGAGAATATAATTGGGAAAATGACACAGCAGCCCAAAACCTATCAATGGTAGTAGGAATGGATTATTGTGTATTGAATTTCTAAGGTATTATTTTATTTATTTATATTTAAGGATGTCCGGTATTTATTACCGGACATTTTTTTTCTATGGCAAGAGCAAAAGTTATAAAACCAGCTATACAGGATCAACCTGCAACTTTCTCAAGTATAGTTTCTAGGGGTAGTTTAACCGTAGATGGAACTATTACAGTTAGTGGGTCATTTATTATATCTGGTAGTGAAAATTTAACTGTTAATAATATAACAGCATCGGGTAATGTAAGCGCAAGTGGTGAGATTAACGGTAATACAGGTTCTTTTAACCATATCCAATTACCAGGACAAGGTAAAATAGCATTTGATAATACTAGTCCTTCAGACCAATTTATTACTGGGTATGATGATCTTATACAGGTAGATGCTGATCAAATTTTAGATTTATTAGCACGCACTCATGTAAAACATAATACACCCTTAGTGATAAGTAGAACTAATGGAACTGTGTATAATTTTACTGGGTCCATGAATATAACTTCTAGTACCCCTGGGGGTCTTAATGCATCATTAAATGTAGAAGGACCAATTACTGGATCAATAATTAAAGCTACTAAAAACACCGAATTAACTCTAACTTCTTCTTTTAGTACTACATTAGATTTTAGTATTAATAGAATAATGAATACACAATCTTCTGTACCATTGACTATGTCTATAAACACGAATACTAGTGTATTAGGAAATGTTATAATGACTGATATTTCTTCTTCGGGATTACAATTAACAGGGTCTTTATTTAAGGTTTTAAATGGTACATTTGACACTACCAAAAGAAATTATGTATATTATCATTATATTGGTAATGACACAGCATTAGTTACAATCAATCAGGAATCGTAATGTCAATGATAGCAGCATTTTTTAGTGCAACCACTAAAGTAGAAGCAGGTCAAACATTTTTATTGGATAATTTTGGAACAGGTATTGCCTCCGCTTATTCAGTTAGAAAACTTTCATCTACTTACTCCGGAGCGTCTATAAGGGTTAGAGAATCATCAGGCAATACTGAAGCTGACATAGGATTTGATTCTAATGGCAATCTTGATGAATCAGCATTAACATCTCATGTTGGGTCAAACGATGGTTTTATAGTAACTTGGTATGACCAAAGTGGCAACAGTAATAATGCAACCCAAACAACAACATCAAGACAAATGCGAGTAGTCACATCAGGAACGGTTGAAAAAATAGGCACTAAAGTCGCACCTGATGCTTATGCTACAAGAACGCATTACGTACCCAGCACTGTTATATCAGTAACACCGCCACAGACTACTATAGGCTTAATTAAGCCTGACGCAACAAGTGGTAACTTTCATTTTATGGGTGAAAATTTAACTGGTACTTATAGGTTTGGAGGTCATGATAATAGGCTATTTCTACACGGAGGCTCACAAATTAGCACCTCAGACGGTGCTATTGCACAAGCACATATGATTGCGGTAGGGTTGTGTAATGGTGCGAGTTCATATATTAGAGCAAATGGCTCGGAGCTTGCGACAGGAAACACAAGCGGAAACAGCTATTCTATTAATGCAATTTTTGGGGGTTTTAATACTTCGTCAAATATGCGTGGACCTATGCAAGAGATACTAATATACACGGCAGATAAATCCACGGATATTGCTGCTATAGAGACAGACATTAATACATACTATTCAATTTATTAATTATGCATTTGTATTACGAATATCCAAACTCAGGCTCAGCTTTAACAGCATCAGCAGATGTATATGATCTAAATGCTCCCCCAAGAGATCAAAGATCAACAATATACGCTTACAGTGTATTCCCCCATACAGGAAGCACCGATCCTAGATGTGTTGTTCAATATGAGGACGATATACAATTATTTATAACAGGTTCTGTATTTAATGGAGTGACTTCTTATACTGAAGCAGAAGCTATAGCAGCTGGATTTGATGTTGGAGATGAAGAAAGTGAAGATTTAGCAAGGTAACTTTCTTTTGATTTTTTTAATTTTTCCTATCTCTTTATATATTTATCACTGAATAAAAAGTTATTTTTTTAAATTGTAATCTATGTCTGAAACTAAGTTTAACTTCCCTACTGAAACCATCGAGCTTCCTTCTAAAGGATTAGTATATCCCGAAGATCATGCTCTCCGATCTGGTACTATTGAAATGAAATATATGACTGCAAAAGAGGAAGATATTCTCTCTAATGCAAATAATATCAAAAACGGAACATCTTTAGATAAATTAATGGAATCCCTTACTATGGGTAAAATTAATGTAAAAGACATGGTTCCTGGAGATAAAAATGCAATGTTCATTGCAGCTCGAGTACTAGGGTATGGTTCTGAATATTCTTTCATGTATGGGGATAGTGAAGAAACAACAAAACAATATGATGTAGATTTATCTACAATTGAAAATAAAGATTTTGATACTTCCCATTTAACAGAAGAAGGGTATGGTGTTTTTACTCTTCCTAAATCAGAAACCGAAATTACCTTCAGATATCTAACTGAAGTAGATCAGGAAAAAATAGAAAAAGATGTTAAATCTGCTGAGAAAAAGCATGGATTTAAAGGTGGTAATGTTACTACAAGATTAAAGCACCAAATTGTATCTGTGGATGGAAACGAAGAAAAATCAAAAATCGCGGATTTCATTGACAACTATATGCTTGCGCAAGACTCACTAGCACTTCGCGAATTCATCAAGGAATCTTCACCTGATATTGATTTAACTACCATGGATGATGATGGAAATGAGATAGAGGTGCCAATCACCATAAAATTTTTTTATCCCCACCTCGGATCCTAGCCAACTTGCTCAATATAGGGCGTCAGTTTTTAATCAAATCCACGAAGTTGTTTTCCACGGTAAAGGTGGATATGACTATATGACCGTATATAATATGCCCATATGGTTAAGAAACGTTACTTTTAAGAAACTTAAAGAATGGTTTGATGCTGAAGCTGAGGCTAACCAAAAAATGCATCAAAAATATTCAAATAGTGGTAAGGGTAATACTACTAATATTGACCTCAATAATCCTAACAAATCTGCCATACCTGAAGGACCTAAGGTTAGTGTACCTTCGTATGTAGCTAATATGAAAAAGGGTAAATAAGTATATTTATTACTAAAGTAGGTAGGTGAGTACCAACAGATCCATAAGAGATACACTTATAAGTCAGACTAAAGAATTAGGTTTCCAATTAACTCTAGGTAAGGAAATTAGAAAATCAGTAAATACGATTTCTGATACTGAACTTGAACTGGAAACATCCATAGAATCAGAAGTTGGTAGTAAAAAAGAAGAATTAGATCTTAAAAAAAAGCTAGAAAAATTATTAAAAAATCAAAGATCTTTAACTTTAAATAAGAAAATATTAGAGAATTCTAAAACTAAACTAGGGTCTGAGATAGTTGATAATCTTGAATTACAAGAAATTGATAATCAAAAACTAGTTAAATCAACTAAAGAAAGACTTAAGTTCACTCAAAAGATTAGAAGTAACTTAGCTGTTGGTTTTTTTGGGGGGTTATCTGAACTTACCCAACAAATAGCAGGATCTTCTTCTCAATTATCTATGGCTTTTGAAGAAGCTGAAAAAGCCGCTAGACAGGTAGTAGTAGATTCTTATAGAACATCTCAAAAAGAATCTGAACAAACCCAACGTTTAAAAGAAATTAAATCCCATATAGATTCAGGAGGAAAATTTACTAAAGCTGAAGCTAAAAAATGGGGGTTATTATCTTCTAATGGCAAACTTTTAACGGGTAGTGCGGCAAAAGAACATGCTAAAAAAATAACTTTACTATCATCAAAAATTGAAGCTAACTCTAACCCTTTCCAAAAATTCTTTAAAGGTGTTCCTTCGGCAAAATCCTCAAGTCCTGCTGTTATGGGTAAAGCTTTTGCTAAAGGATTTAAAACTTTTGCTAAATCACTCCCGGGGATAGCTGTAGCTGTTATAGCTGTTCAGGGAGTAGCTTTAGCTGTAAAGGGAATTAAAAAAATTGTTTCTTTATTGGAGGGGGCTTCTAAAATGTCTGCTGAACTCTCAAATAGTCTTTTACTTTCAAGAGAAGCTTCTAGGGACTTAATGCATGATGTTAGTGGTATAGTTAATCAGTATAATGATTTAGCTTTATCTGAAGGACGAATGACTGTTCTTAGAAAAGATATGGTTGATGGTAATAAACTATTAAATGAAGAGTTAGGTCTATCTATGAACTTTATGACAGGAATGGGAGATACCATGTCAGAAAATACCATTGAGGCGGGAAAAATGAAAAATTATCTGGGCTTTACAGATAGTACTATTGCTCGAATGACAATGGATGCTCAAAAATCTGGTAAAAGCTTAAGACAATTCACCGATGATGCTTTGTTTGATATAGCTGATACTTCTAGGGGTGCTGGAGTAGCTCGTAATTTTAGGGGTTTAATGGATGAAGCAGCATCTCTTACGGGTAGACAAAGAGCAGCTATGGGCGGGGATGTAGATGTTATAGCTAAAAATATGGTTAAAATGAAAGCCTTTGGGGGTAATCTAAGTGCATTAGAGGGGGCAGGGGCAACATTAACTAATATTGAAGATAGTATTTCTAAAGAAATGCAAGTCTATGCTATTACTGGGGTACATTTAGATTTATCCAACCTAAGATATTATGCAGAAACTAATCGACTTGGTGCCTATCATAGAGAAATGAATAAACAGTTATCCTTAATAGGAGGACTTGAACAATATAATTTAGCAGACCAAGAACTTATAATTAGTGCTTTTGGTATATCATTAGATGATTATTACCAAATGAAAGCAGATGCTGCTGAAGCTGCCGCACTAGCTGCAAAACAACAAACATTAGATGAATTTTTAGAATCTAATGAGCTTGCTTCAGAGATAATGAACATAGAACATTTAAACTTTAATGATGTTGACATTAAAGAAAAAATGAAGCAGTTGGATGTTGGTAAGCAGATTGAAATGATGCGAGAAAAAGGGGCGGATGAAGTTGAAATTAGAAAGCTAATATCTGCTCAAATCCGAGAAAGCCTTGAAACAGAATCAGCACAACAAAGAGCAACTAAAGCTTGGGATAGAGCTACTGAAATATTAGTTGATAGAATGGGAAATGGTGAATGGTTTGATATGTTTACAGATATATTAGCAGGATTTGCCTTCTACACAGTACCCATGATGGTTAAATTTTTCAATAATACTGCAAATTTTGCTAATAGTGCTTTAGAAAAAATTAGTGGTTTTAAAGAATTTTTTGGGGGGAGCCCTATTGAAAATAGAATGAAATTTACATCATTAAGTGATGATGAAGTTAAAAAAATGGAGGAAGAGGCTGCAGCTTATCAAGCATATAGAGATGGTGTATCAGTAGATGGGGAAAATATTGGATTTCACTCTCCAACAGAAGCTCTTTCAAGAATAATGATGCAACCTAAACTTCAGGAACAATTAGAGTCTGTTGAAGCACATTATGCTGGACAATCAGGTATTTATACTACCGAAGCATTTTCAATACCTAAGGCTGAAGCCATGGCTACAAGTGGGGAAAATCTATCAGATGAAAATATGCTATTTTCAGCTTTAGTAAATACTAGAACTGAAGGACTTAGAAATCTTTCTAATGTTAAGTCTTTAGAAGAATTTGATATGCCCACTGATCTCTCTTCTTTAACATATGAAGAGTTAACTAATTTAGGACCATCATATTTTGAAAATAAAAAACAAGAAATTTCCACTTTTACAGCTGGGGCAATAGAAAAAAACAAACCTTTAATTTCTTCTCAAATTTCTTCTGCAGTACAAGAATATGCATCCTTTATCCCGGCCACAAAAGAAATAGCTGAGTCAGATGCTTCTATAAATGCCTCAGGATTACAAGGAGATGTAATATCATTCCCGGGTGAGGAACCTATTAGATTACCTGGAGGTAGTTTAAATTTAAGTACTTTAGGAGGTATAGCGGATAATATGACTAATCAATCTAATTTAACCGCAAATAGTAAAAATATGTTAGGGGCCGCATTAGAAAATCTTCTAAACGCAAATGATTTAGTAATAGAAGGAACTTCTGTAGGACAAGTTTCTTAAAATAATATTTATAAACAAAAGCTATGTCTAAAAGCAGACAGGAATTAGAAATAATGAAAAAACTAGCCAGTGAGCTAGAAAATTACAATAAAGCCCAATCTGATAGGTTAGATGATGAGCAATCCATTAGAGATGTCTTAATAGATCAAACTAAACAATTAAAGTTTCAGGTATCCATGAAAAAGGATATCAGAAAATCTACAAATGATATCTACAAACTTCAATCAGATTTACTTTATGAAGAAAACCAAGTTTTAGGAACTAGAAAAGCAGCTTTAAAAATTGAAAAAGATTTAGAAAAGGTTGAAAAATCTATTAATGCTTTAACTAAAAACCGAACCAATTTATTAAGTAGTGAAACTAAATTAGGTAAAGATATTGCTAATAGTATTACTACTCAACTCAAATCTGCTGAAAAGTTAAAAAAAGAATTACAAGAACAACAATCTATATCTAAAGAAACTCGTAATAATTTTGGAGTTGCTGGCTTTCAGGGATTATCTGAAATTATGGAAAAAATTGGGGGGAAAGCCTCTCAATTAGCTAAACCATTTGAAACGATGGCCGAGGCTTCTAGAAGTACTGTAGAACCCTTGATAAAAAGAAATAAAGAAATATCCAAATTCCAATCAGTTTCAAGTCAATTAAATGACATTTCTAAAGGAAATCTTGAGGTTACTGAAGAATTAGGAAATAAATTAGGCCTAGTAGATGAAAAAGGTAAGGCTTTAACCGGAGAAAAAGCTAAAGAAGCAGCTGGAAACGCATTAAAAATAGGAGAAAGTTTAGGAAGCCCTATGAGTAAAGCCCGTATAGGGTTAAAAGGATTGGGTGCTGGATTTAAGTCAATAGGAGGAATAATTAGCAAAGCATTTGGACCTGTAACTATTATAATAACTGCTGTTAAGTTTGTAAAAATGATCGTAGATCAAATGTTTAAGGCTTCACAAGAAACAGCAGATTTTGCTAGTAACCTTTTAATGTCTAGAACTGCTGCTAGAGAATTATATAATGATAGCTTTAAATTAGTAGCTAATTACAATCAGATGGAAATGTCTGAAGGTAGAACCGTTATTCTAAGAGAAGATATGTTAAAAGCTCATGAAGCTATTAATAATGAATTAGGTTTATCTATGAACCTTATGACAGGGTTAGGAGAAGCTACTGGTCAAGATGTAGCTGAAGTAGGTAAACTAATGAAACATTTTGGTTTATCTGAAAAAGCAGCAGGTAAAGTATTTATCCAAGCTCAAGCTACAGGGAGATCTGTAAAAGATTATGCTAAAGATATGTATGGAGACTTAGCTCTAATGTCAGCAAAAACAGGGGTCCAAGTAGACTTTAATAAACTTATTAATGAAGCTACGGGGGTATCTGGTAGATTAAGACATAACTTAGGAGGAACGGTTGATAATATTGCAAAATCATTATTCCAGGCTAAGTTAATGGGTATTGAGTTAAACAATATGCAGGTTAATGCCATGGGTCTTTTAGACATAGAAAGTAGTCTTAGAAAAGAAATTGAACTTGAAGCTTTACTTGGTAAAGAAATTGATGGTGACAATTTGAGAAAAATAGCTATGCACGGAAGTGAACTAGATTTAATTAGTGCTATTATGAGGGAAACCCGACATTTGGGGGGATTCCTAAATATGAACCGAATGCAACAAGAAGCTTTTGCTAGTTATGCTGGTATGTCTGCAGATAATATAATTGACATAATTTATAATCAAAAGGAAATGGCCGCCTTGATGAGAAAGCATAAAGAAATTATGGCTTCTTTTGAAGAAGAAAAAAATGCCCTTGTAGCTAGAGGTATAGATATTTCTGATGAGGCTGCATTTATGGAAAAATATAACCTTCAACAACAATATGAGCTTTTAAAAGCTAAAGGTAAAACTGATGAAGAAATTAAAGAAACTTTAGTAAAAACGGTTTACATGGCTAAAGAAGAAGAAAGTGCTGGGGAAAAATGGACTAAAACGGTAGAGATTGTTAAAGAAGCTATTATGAAAATGGTAGGGGATGGAAGTGGTTTAGATAGAGTAATAGCTAAGTTTGAGGGGTTTTTTCAAAGTAAAGTATTAAGACTAATATTAGGAATATCAGGAGAAGATGTTGCCAGAGACCAAATAATAAAGGAAATAGATGAATCCAAAGGGAAGGCTATGGCCGCCGAAGTTCAAAGTGCTGTAGAAGCAGGATTTGAATTTTATGACCCATCAACAGGTGCAGGATTTAATGCAGCTGATATGGCCAAGGATATAGCACCGGCTACAGAAGATGTTATGGGGTTATTTAATAATCTTAGTTCATTAGCATCAGTAACGGGTACAGACATGTCTGAACTTATTTCAGACCTTTCATCCCAAGAAGGAAGTCTTGAACAGCAATTATCAAATTTATTATCAGCAGGTGTAGTAAATCAATCTCAAATAGATCAGGCTGTAGCTGGAGGAACCGAAGAAGAATTAATCCAAGGAATTTTAGGGAATTTAGATACCCTACAAACTACAATGGATAAAGTAGCACTTTTAAGTCCCTCTACTGGAGGTGGACTTAACCTTAATGCAGTATCTACAGCCCTAACTCAAGGTATGGCTGGGGCAGATCCTGCCGACTTAGAAGAACTAAGTAGTAAATTTTTAAATCTTGCAAGTATTCAACTAGAAGAGGGAGAAGTTCTTACTGAACAACTCCTTAAAGATCAACTCACACCTGAAAAATTTGATGCTATGCTCCCCGGAATAGAGGATAGATTTAAAGTAGCAGTAGCAGAAGAAGCATTTCCTATAGTAGGTGAACTAACTAAAAACCAAACCTCTCTTTTAAGTTTCATGAGTGATTTTTCTAAATCCGAAGAAGATCGTGCTGCAGCTAGGAGTGTAGCAGGACAAGTAGATGAAAGATATTCTAAACCAACAGTTCAACCAGGAATGTCTCTTGAGGAAAGTGGTATCCAAGGTAACGAGTATACAGGATATTCAGTACCAATGACTGATTTTATCCAACGCCCTGGACAAACTCCTATTGGTTTCAATGAAAATGATATTATCATAGGTGGTACTAATTTATTTAGCACCGGGGGTGGGGCAACTGGAACAACTGGGGGAGGAACCACAAATGGAGATGATTCCCATTTAGTTATGTTATTAGAAAGATTAATTACCGTAGTGCAAAATGGAACTACAATTCAACTAGATGGTAATAAGTTAGGACAAGGTTTAGTATTAGGATCTTCTAGAATTGGCACTACAGTAAGATAATATATTATTAGATGGAAGAATCAAAATATATAGGTGATCTTATAAGGCAGACCCAAAATCTTAATGAATTTTCTACCGAAAGGTTAGAGGAAGAACAATCCATTAGGGATACCCTTCTTGATCAAACTAATTATTTAGGCTCTCAACTTGAATTAAAGAAAAGTCTAAAAAAGTCTGTAAATTCTATATATGATATCCAATCTGATATATTAAATCAAGAAAATCAAATTTTAGGGACTAGAGAAAGTTATCTTAAAATTCAAAAAAATATTGATAAAATAGATAGACAGATTAATTCTTTGGAAAGAGATAAAGAATCTTTATTAAAACATGAATCTAAAATTTCCAATGATGTTATTAATTCTATAAACCAACAAGTTACCGAAGCTAAAAGAATAAAATCTAGTCTTAAAGACCAAGCTGAGGTATCTTCTAAAACCCGTAAAAATTTAGGAGTATCTACTTTTCAACTATTTTCTGAAATATTTGCTAATATAGGAGGTAAAGCATCCCAAATCGCAAAACCATTTGAGGCAGCTGCCGAAGCATCTCGAAAATCTGTAGAACCCTTAATTGAGCGAAATCAAGCTATATCTAAATTTAAAGATGTAAGAAGTAAATTAGACGAAATTGCTACTGGAAGTATTGATGCTACAGAAGATTTATCCCGAAAATTAGGATTATTAGGAAAAAATGGAGAGGTATTAACTGGGAATGCTGCTAAAGAAGCAGCTGCTAATGCAGTAGAAATAGGGGATAGTCTAGGAGATCCAATAAGTAAGGCTTCCATTCACGCTAAAGGATTAAAAGCAGGAGCAATGGCTATAGGTCCAGTCCTAATGGCACTTTGGGGCCCCTTTGGAATTATTGCTGGTATTGCTACTTTAGTAAAGGGAGTAATAGGTGCGATGTTTGAGGCATCTCAAATGACTGCTGATTTTTCTAATAATTTTCTCATATCTAGGGATCTTTCCCGAAAATTGTATATGGATTCTTTTGAAATTATAGACAAATATAATCAAACAGAAGCTCTAGAAGGAAGAAACATGATCCTAAGAGAAGATATGTTTAAGGGTCATGAAGCGATAAATGAATCCCTAGGTTTATCTATGAACTTTATGACAGGGTTTGATGAAGCTATGTCTATGGATGTAGCTGAAATAGGTAAATTAATGAAAACTTTTGATTTATCCGAAGAAAACGCTGGAAGGGTATTCATGGATGCCCAAATAACTGGTCAATCCGTAAAAGAATTTTCACAAAATTTATACGGAGATTTAACCATGATGGGAGCTCGAACAGGAGTAATGATGGATTTTAATAAACTCATTACTGAAGCTGCTAATATCTCAGGTCGACTAAGACATGAAATGGGGGGAACTGTTGATAATATAGCCAAATCTTTATATAGTGCTAAAGTATCAGGTTTAAACCTAGAAGCTGCTAGTGGATCTCATACTAAATTACTTGATGTTTATGAAAGTATAAACAATGAAAGAGATTTAGAAATGGCAATAGGGAAGGATATTGACGGAAATAGGTTAAGGGAACTTGCTATGTACGGTACCCAAAAACAATTACTTTCTGCTATAATGTCAGAAGCTTCAAAAATGGGAGGGTTTCTAAATATGACTCGAACTCAACAAGAGTCTTTTTCTAAAATGGTAGGTGTATCTGCTGATGACATTATTGATATGATATACAAAAGGCAGGAAATGGCTGCTATTCAAAAAGCTCATGCCCAAAAAATGGCTATATTTGAAGAAGAAAAAAACCGGTTATTAGCCCTAGGTATAGACATTTCTAATGAAGAAGAATTTATGGAAAAATATGGTATATCTGAAAGATATACTATGCTTGTAGAATTGGGAGCCTCTGATGCAGAAATAAAGAGAAGGCTAATGACAATGGTTACTACAGCTAAAGAAGAAGAAAGTGCCGCAGAAAAATTTCAAAGAGCTATAGGAATTTTAAAAGATAAATTTGTAAGATTTGTTGGTGATGGGGAAGCATTAGACCTAATTATAACCCGTTTAACAGATTTTATAAATAGTAAGGCTGTAAGATACTTAATGGGAACAAATGATAAGGATTTCATAAATGCTATTTTAGAAGCCGATATAGAAGAAAATCAAGGTAAGGTGATAGCCGCGGAAATAGAAAAGGCTTTACAAAGCGCAAACGAAAACCAAGATGTATTTTACGACCCTTTGACGGGTAATATAACATATGTGGATAAAATAGACCCTCGTAGCCAGGAAATTCGTGATCAACTCACCTCTCTTTTAGATCCTAAAACAGGTGCTTATGCCCTAATAGATGAAATGTACTTGGGGTATGGAAAGGGATCAATATCTCCTCTTGATTCTACTGAAATGGGTAGAGTAGAAAATCTTTTATTTTTATTATCAGGTATAGAAACTGGTATGCTAGGAATGGAAACTACAACAGATGTAGATACCTCAGACCCAGGAGTAACTATAATAGGTAAAAATAAAAACTTTTTCAGGGAGATAAACGAAACTTTTGAAATGAGTACAAATACCTCTGAGGAATTTGCAAAAAATCGTTCAGCAGTTTTAAATTCACTCCCCCCTGAGTTAAGGGATATGGCCCAAACCGGAGAACTACAATCTGTCTTACAAGATATATTATTTCAATATGATATGGAAAATAGGCAAGAATTTATGAACGCCGGACAAAGTCTTGCAGAACAGGGTTTTATAAACGTAACTGATATACAATTAGAAAATAATAAACTCACAGAACAAGCCCTACGAAACCAGATGGACCCAGAAACTCTTGATGCAGCATTTGGTTTATTAGAAAATCGAATTTTATATTCTTTATCAGCTGAAGCTACGGGGCAAGCCGAATTATTATCCGAAAATAATCAACTTATGGTAGAAATGTTCTTCAACCATTATGGTAAATCCGAGGAAGATATAAAACATATGAAGGAGATAATGAGGGGTGCTAATGAAAAATTTGGTGTAGATACTAAAAATATTACAGCTTTAAAAGCTACAAATGTAGACACGGGAATTGAATTTCAAAAGAATTTTGATGATTTCATTCAATCCCCAGGTCAAATCCCCCAATCTTTCCAAAAAGGGGAACTTAATACCGGCGGAAGCACCCCAAGTAATGATCCTATTATTCAATTATTAGAAAAATTAGTTGTATCTTTAGAACAACAACCTGATAAAGTTGATTTAGATGCAAACTCTATTGGAATAGGATTATCAACAACAGCTACTAGGATTGGTACAACTGTACGTTAAGAAATAAAATTTCCATATATTTATAACAAAATAATAACATGAGTGGATTAAAAGATAAACTTGAAAATGATAATTCTATCTTATCTAATTTAAATGGAGGTCAAAAACCCACTAGGCTCTTTGGTCAATCTGAAGTACACAGAACATATTCTATAAATTCTACACCTTCTCTAGATGCAGAACCTTTATCTAGGGAAGAATATGGAGTTGGTAATTTACCAGCAGCGACTATTTTAGATGGTACTTTAAATGGAGCTTTACCAAACTCCCCACTAGGAGCTAGTACATTATCTTCATTTGTTAATGGAACTTATAGAGCTAGTGCCCCTGAAGGTAGAAGTTTCTAAATGAATGGCAAGTCGATTACTAGAACTAAAAACCGACCTAAGATCTTTACGATTTGGGTTTGATAGGCCCCAAGGGGACTCAAGCAACGAGCCTGCTGTTCCTTTTAACTTAAACCCTGACTTTAATAATTCAAATCCCCTCACAGGTATTGGAGGTGCTCTAAACTTTTTAAATAGCCCTGTAGGTCAAATTGTAGGTACTGTAGGAGATACCGTACTAGGGGGAGGAGGAATGATTGTTCCTTCTAAAATTTCTTCTCAAGTAGTAAATTCTTTAAGACTTACCCAATCTTTAATGGGTAATGCTTTTAATATTTCAGGAGGTGGAGGTGGATTTGATTTTAATTCCATAACTTCTACTCTTAATCTATTCAACTCAGCCGTAGGAGGAGTAGGAGGTGGTGGTTCTAATACTTCATTATTTGGTCAAGCTCCTGATGGAGTTTTTGGAGCATTAGGAAAAAGGTTAGGAATATTTGATAATTCTAAAGTTTATTTTAAATTATTTACCCTTACTGACATTTATGGGATTACCGGGGCTAAAGATGATGCAAATCCAGAAGGGGGGCAAGGAATAATAAGTAGAGTATTTAATGGTAATTTTTCACAACCCGGCGAAATTGCACCGGCTTTTAATAATAGAATTTTAAGTAAAGGAAAAGATGGTACTTCTCCTGAATTAACACCTGTAAAACAAATTTCATCTTTTTCTCCTGATTATAAAACTAAAGGAAGACAAGCTGGAAAATATGGTATGGGGGATGCTGGTAAAAGAAAATCAAGAGTAGATTATAGCTTTGATTCTTCAGCAGAAAAATTAGATAAAATCAATGCTATGCTCCCTTATAATAGTAATGACGTAGACGTAGGGGATAAGGAAGAAATAGAAGATATGATAGACTTTAGGATTAAAGTCTTAGATAATGATGATCACACTACACATAAAATTATTAGGTTTAGAGCATTCTTAGAGGGATTTCAGGACAGTTTTACAGCTAATTACAATGAACAAAAATATGTGGGAAGAGGAGATACTTTCTATAATTATACGGGGTTTATGCGTGAAATAGGATTTGGGTTTAAAATGGTTGCCCTTTCTCAAGCTGAATTAATACCCATGTATAAAAAATTAAATTACCTAGCTAGTATTATGATGCCCGACTATAACATGTCAGGTTTTATGAGAGGAAATATGGTTAAATTAACTGTAGGAAATTATATTACAGATTTACCTGGATTTATAGGTGGTTTTACTTATGCATTTAATGATGCTGCTCCCTTCGAAATAGGAAGAGATAGTAATGGGGAAAGAATAGATGATATTCCCCAAGTCCCCCATATGATTGATGTTCAATCATTTAGTTTTAAACCAGTTCATGATTTTGTTGCTCAAAGGAATAAAGGAGTTAGTGGAGATGGTATTAGGAAATATATTTCTTTAACTCCAAAGGCTTATAATTCAACCCCAAATATTAAAGCTCCATTTAATGTAGTAGGTAATCCTACTACTACGGAAGATTCTAAAACAGAGGTACAATCCCAACAACAAGCCAATACAGAAAAAGCACAACAATTACTAGATGAAGCTAATTCAAATTTAACTAATGGAATAATGGGAAATACTATATCTTCTTCCCCGAGTGAGCTTATTACCCCATCAAATTAATAATTAAACTTATGCCTCGCTATTCTTCTACCCCCCAGTCTACTAATAGAAATCCAAATTTAAGAAATATTGGTATAAAGTTTTTTAGAACTACTTCATACCCCGTGGTTCCTCGTAATTCTAATGATATATTTATAATTACAGAATTTGGAGATAGGTTGGATTCACTAGCTTTTAAATTCTATAAAGACAGTTCTTTGTATTGGATAATATATAGTGCTAATCCTAATGTAATTAGGGCAGATCAATTATATTTACCTGCGGGTGTTCAACTAAGGATTCCTGTGGATGTCCAAACTACTAAGGCAAGATATCAATCACTTAATGATACCTAAAAAATATAATAGTTATGGCTACTACTCATGAAGGTAATTTAACCAACACCCCTCCTTTTGCTTATGTAAAAAATCAAATTGATTTAAGACAAGAACTTTTAGGAACCCCTAACTTAAAAAATAACCCTGAAATTTTGGATGTTTATAATAATCGGGGGGTATTTGCCCGAATATGTTCATCTATTTCCTTAGACAGTCAATTTTCAATAGATCTTCAAACTAGAATTGACGAGATTTTAGATATTGACCCCTCGGAACGCACTGCTAGACAGAATAATGATTTAAAAACTTTTGAATTAAATCTCACATCTACAGCTTCCGAAAGGTTAAAACTATCTGGGTTTGATAGTGGGTTTGTAGATGGGTTAAAAGGAAGAGAATTTTCTAAAAATTTCCTAATCCAGGGTACAGTAATAAAAAATCCTTTTAATACAGATAACTCTAATCAAATTCTAGAAGGAGGGTTAGGATCTTTCAGTAACCCCTTTCAGGGGACATATGGTTGGGGATCTTTAACTTCAGATGAAGAAGGCTTTGGATATGCCCCTTCCCCTGGAATAACATCGGCTAATGTTAAATATCTTAATAAGGGAGCTGTAACTGAAGTTAGTATTAATGTTAAACTTTATAATCGAAGACAATTTCAGTTATTTGATTTATTATATCTTAGACCTGGTTTTTCACTGTTATTTGAATTTGGGTGGACTAAGTATATAAAAAGTGGTTTAAATCCATTTGAACATATTGCTTCCCCTACCTCAGTAACGGGTAACGAAACTTCAGGCTTTTCCCAAAGAACAGAAATTCAACACGCACGTTTTAATACTGCACCTTTTAAAGAATTTTTTAAAGATACTCCTGATAAAGAAGCTATTTTTGATTCCATAGAATTTGAAAGAATAAAAACTGAGGGAAACTATGATGCTGTGTTTGGTATTATATCAAATTTTGATTGGACTTTTAATGAAGATGGTACTTATGATTGTACAATTAAAATGTTTGGGCATGGTGGTGTAATAGAGGGATTAGTAGCTAACCAACAAAGTGGAGATAAAGTTAGAGTAGCTAATCAAACTAGATACACAGAAGTTGAAACTACAGACGAAACAACTGGAGAAACAACAACAATTAGAGAGGCCGAAAGTGTTCCTTTTAATGTGCCTGATGCTAATAAATCTGCCCTAGGAGCTGATTTATACAGAATTATACGAGAATATGATTTTATAGAAAATTGGCCTGCTTCAAATTATGATGGGTTTAAGTTTAGAAGATACTATCTAGAAGGGTTTAAAGATAGAAATGGACAAGAATGCAATTTATATTTTGAAAATGGACTATTAGGTGTAAGTTTAGAATCCCAAACAGGTCATTCTAGTTATGGAGAAGAAGGAGATTCTTTTGTTCAAAACCCTATTTCATATATGTTGCTAGGAGCCTTTTTAGCCCTATTGCAATCTAAATTTTTACTTTATTCGTTTAAGGAGGACTCAAACCAAAATCCTAATCCCATTACAAGCTTTGATTTTAATTTTGTAAAAAAAGATGTAGATGGAAACATTTTAACAAAAGATGAGGAGGGGAATGATTTATTTATTACCGGAGATGGAAAAGATGGGGGTAAAAATGGTGTTACATACTTACCTGATAACCTAAAAAATGACGAAAATTACATGCTCACCGCACCTGGCATATTCTCTGCGGATCCCGGGGTTTGTCTTGTTAATTGGACAAATGTTACTAATGAAATTGCTGAAATAACTGATAATAGAGATATAAAAGATGGAGGAATTGATGTAGGTGGAGGTATTACTGCTGGGGATGTGTTAGGGGGTCTAACGAAAAAAAATGGCAAGTATTATAAAGATGATATGAACGCCAGATCATTCCCTGCTTTTAATAGCTATTTTGTGAAAATGGAAGAAGATCAAAATGGCCGTAAAGTCCCTGTACAAATCCAACTAGGTGAAGAAGTAAAAACTAATGATATAAGGAGTGTACCAAGAGATGCCTTTTTAGGAAAAATAGCTAACATTTACGTTAATATCAATATGTTAACTAAACTAGCAGGTCAATCGGGAGATGGGCAGAATCTATTTATGAATTCATTTCTTCAAAATTTATTAATGGAAATTCAGGGGGCTTTCGGAGGTATTAACCAGCTTAGAGCCGAAACCAGAGAAACTGGTGTAATTACAATTAGAGATCTTATACCTTCAATTAAACCTAACTCTGTTGAGATAAAAGATAAAAAACCTATTGTTAATGTGTTTGGTATAAATAAAAACAATAATTTAGGTTCTTTTGTTAAGAAATTTAACATTAATGGTAGTATACCTAAAGATATGATGACTCAAATTATTATAGGTGCTACAGCTACAGGTAATAGTATTACTTCAAATTCTACAGGACTAGCAGGATATAATAGAGGACTAACTGACATTTTTAAACCTAATGTAAAATCAGGTCTTGAGAGTGTGGTATCTGAAGATGACACTTTAGCTGGTATTTTTGAAAATAAAGTTGCTCAACCTTTTATAGATGTCTATAATAAAAGAATATTTACAAGCGAAAATTTAAATAAACTAAAGGAAGGGTCAAAAACTTTTTTTCCCTTATTACTAGGAGCTTATTCTAATAGAAACTTAGTTACTTCTACTTTTTTACCTTTTGATATGAGTTTAGAAGTTGATGGGATAAGTGGATTTACAGTATTTAATGCTGTCAGAGTAAATGATGATATTCTTCCTGTAAGTTATAAAAACCAAGGAACATCTCTAATGCTAAGTGGAATGGACCAACAAATAGATGAATCTGGTTGGAAAACTTCTTTAAGTTGTATTACATTTAGTGACCCTGCAATCGTTGTAGGTACAGGATTTAAAACTACAGGATTAAGTGAGGATGATATAGTAGATTGGTACCTACTTACTATAGAACAACTACCTGCAAAACTTGATGAATATTTTGATGTCTCAGATGCTTGTAAAGGTAAACAATATACAGGACTCGAAATAACTGGCACTGATGGATTTGATGTAGACCAAAAAAGAAACGCTAAAGCCATATACGATGTTTGTAAAAGTTTAGGTATAACCAATACATACTTAATGGCGGGTTTGATGGTAACAGCATGGGGTGAGTGTTCTTTAAGATTTAGAAGAGAGAGCACAATCTACTATCAAAACTCATTTCGACTAAATTATGGTACTGAGTGGAGAACTACGGGAGAACATTCTTATCCTAACTATAAGATGTTTGGTTATGTTTGGGGTCCTGATGGTTATTTAGCAGAAAAATTAGGATCGGGTTGGTCACCAGAGGTAAGTAAAGAATATTTTGATAGATTTATAAAGAGGCTAAGAGAACTCCATAGTGAAGGAGAAAATGGATGGAGAAAAGCAGATATATATTGGTCTAATTATGTTTATTCAGTTAATAAAGATTTGGATTTCCCAGGACCAAGTTTAGATTTTACAACTCACCAAAGCGAAGAATATCTTTTAAATCCTGAAAGTCCTGGTTTTAAATACCGAGGTGGTGGGGGTTTACAATTAACAGGACCAGGAAAATATGAAAAAGCAGGAAAATTATTATTTGATGCCGGAATGATTACTGATAAAAATGTATTTGTAAGACACCCGGATCTACTAAATGATGAAGCTGAACCAGGTGATGATTTTGTTAGGGGGCAAAAAGGTAGAATATTTACAGATACTTCTTTAGCTGGGGTCGATCCTGCAATATTTAAGGGAAATAGTATGGTTGATATAAGAAACCAATCAGTAGTATTGTCTATATTAAGGAATATTGTTGGGGATTTAGGAGGAAAGATTAAAAATGGAGAAATTGCAGGAGGTACTGATACTAGAGAAACTGTTTTAAATAGATTAAATTGTATTACAGATCGATGGGTAGGCACTTATATTGCTACTTGGGCTAATACAGGTGGAGGTGACCCACCAACCGAAAAAAGAAGAGTAAATGATGGAAAGAATGAAAAATGGTATGAAGAAGATGGGCTTGATTTTAGATTTACTAAAAATAATACTATAACCTTATCCTAATAAATAAATTATGTATTTACCTAAAAACCTTATAATTACGGATTTATATACTGAAGGAGGTATATTTAGGGACGCAGACGGAAAATCGTATAGGGGGTATTATTTTTCAACTAAATTTGGAACTTATTATAAAGGTAAAAACCCTAATGACATTTCATTTACTAAGGATTTTGATAAAAAACAACTTTTTAAAGTTTCTCCCGATTATCAAAATGATTCAAATCCATACCCTGTAACCACTTTAATAGATGTTAAGGATTGGCCAAGTAAATATGCTCCTCGTAAAGATATAAAAGGGGGAACTGGGTTTAATAATAACATAGATCTAACTGATATTGACTTTTTAAACGGAAGAGAATCAGCCTATAGATACCAAGGGGGGGGTCTTACAGGCCATACCTATTATTCTCCTATTTCGATTGAAAATTTCCCTACTGAAGAAGATTATGTGAGGGGTTATTTTACTAGATATTTTTGTGTCAAAGTTAATGAAAATGAATATTATGAAATTTTCAAACAAACATATGATGATATAATTACCCAAAAACCCGAATGGAGTAGTTTTTTATACGTTCCTTTTAAAATGCTTTGGTATATAAAAGGGGATATGGTTAAAACCCAAACTTTAAATAAGGAATTAGTTGGGTTTGCTGAGCAAAAAATCCAAAAAGGAGAATTTGGTGCTTTCCTAAAAGAAGAATATTTAAAATTCTTTAGAATATCTCCAGGAGTAAATTTATTTAATAACTTTGGGTTAAGAACCTATCTTGATAACAAACCAATTAGTGTAAAATTACCTAAGGCTTATCAGTTGGGAAATAGTACTATAGAGAGTATTAACCCCAACGTGCCCGCTAAACAAAATTGTAGCAATTGTATTTTTAATAAATCTCAGTTTTGTACTAATTGGAAAGCTAATATACGAAAAAATTATTGGTGTAAATCTTATAAAGGAGAATATGGTGAAGGTAAAATATTAGGTGAAGTTAGAGACATAATTTCTCCTCAACAACCTTCTTCCCCCCAACCTACATATTCACCACCTTCTTCTACCTTACCCCCATCTGGGGGAGGGGGTGGATACTAGAAAAATATTTAGTATATTCACTAAATGTTCTGGTTAATAGAAACTAAAGATCAATTAAATAGGTTTTTTACTAAAGATTTAAGTAAGGTTTTTATTGAGATTATTCCTTTTAGTTTCAATACACACCCTGCAGACCATAATCCCATTTCTTTAGTTTATGTAAAATCTTTAGATTCTAAGGGTCATATTATAGCTATTAATCACAGTGAAACTTTAAAAGGTTTAGATTTAGAATGGTTAGATAAATGTGGAACTGTTTATGTAAGAGATAAAAAAGAATTTTTGCATTATTACTACCATTCTAATATAGTAGATTTAACTTTAAATAAACCTAATTACCAAAAACCTTTTACACCAACACATAGTTATTTTTATTCTAAACATCCTAATAAAGAAAACCTAAATACATTAATACCAGTTACTAAACATTATGAATATTGTGAAAATTTATTTAACGAATTAAAATCCGAAATAGATGTACCGATCAATGACTTTTACAACAGACGATCTACAGTGGTATTCTACGCTCTCGAGACCAGTGGAATTCATATTGATGCAGAAAAATTCTCAAATCAATTCTACCCAACCAATAGAGAGTACGTCTACCCTTCCTATAACTTTAAAACAATTACTACAAGACCTTCAAATAAATTTAGAGGAGTAAACTATTCTGCTTTATCTAAAAAAGATGATTCTAGGATACCTTTTATCCCTAGAAATGATGTGTTTGTAGAAATGGATATTTCGGCCTACCACCCAACATTGTTAGCTAAGTTAATTGGCTACAAGTTTGATGATGAAGATATTCATAAATCATTTGCTAAAATGTATGGTGTAGAATATAAGGAGGCAAAACAACTAACATTTAAAATGTTATATAGTGGTAATTTTGGTAAATATTCTAATTTAGAATTTTTCTCTAAATCCCAAGATTTTACTAATATTTTATGGGAAGATTTTAATAATCAAGGTTATATAGAATGTCCTATTTCAAAATATAGATTTAAAAAAGATACCTTAGATAATATGACTCCATCTAAACTGTTAAATTATTTACTACAGAATTTGGAGACCTCAAATAATGTTATTATCTTATGTAAGATGTTTAAGTTACTCAAAGGGTATAATACAAAATTAGTATTATATAACTTTGATTCGTTTTTATTTGATTTTGATAGAACCGAAAAAAAACTTTTTGATAGTTTAAAAAATATATTCTCTGAACGAGAACTTAAAATAAAAATTAGTTATGGATCCAACTACTCTTCTTTACAATCCCTCTAGTATGTATAACCGAACAGATATTTTAAATTTTGGTTATAATCTAGAAGAGTTGGGAGGGAATAAACTATTTTGCACATTTACATCTATCGAAGATCTTGATAATTTAGTAGAAGATATTTCCTCTAACTATGAAATCATTTTCAATAAGATATTTGTCTTGTATATTCAGTCTAATAATGAATATGCTTGTACCTACAATGTGGATACATCTAATATAACTGAAATTCCTTCTGGTACTATACTAGTACACAGAAAAAAAGAATCAAATACCCTTTACACAATTAATGCTCTTAATGAGTTAATTAAAAGATTAAATGGAGGTGTAGTTGACACTAAGTTTCCTATTGAATGGAGACACTATAGAAATTCCATCCTACTTACGAATAAGGATGAATTTAAACAGTTAAAAACTAAGATTCATAAAATTATTGAACTCTAGTTGGATACCTGAAATTGTTTTCGTATATTTAAAAAAAAGTTACTATGGATTTAAATGTTATCAAACAGCGGTTGGCATCGCTTAATAAAACTGCCCCCACAGGTGGGAATAACCAAAAGAAAAATTTATTCTGGAAACCAAGTATTGGTAAACAAACCATTCGAATTGTTCCCTCTAAATTTAATTCTGAATTTCCATTCACTGAAATGATGTTTTATTATGGGATAGGGCAACGTGTAATTGCTTCTCCATTAAATTGGAAAGAAAAAGATCCAATTGTGGAATTTGCAAAACAACTACGCCAGACTAATGATAAAGAAAACTGGCGTATTGCTAAAAAATTAGACCCAAAAACCCGTATTTTTGCTCCTGTTATTGTTCGTGGTGAAGAAGAAGAAGGAGTTAAACTATGGCAATTTGGTAAAGAAGTTTATCAATCGTTCCTTAATATGGCTGCTGATGAAGAAATTGGTGATTATACAGATATTCTAGAAGGACGTGATATTAAGCTTACTACAGTAGGGCCTGAAGTTACAGGTACACCTTATAATAAGACCACAATTGGTCCCTCTATGAAAGTAACTCCTCTTGCTGATGATAAGGACACAATAGAAAAATTCATGGGTGATCAGGCTGATCCGTTTAAAATATTTAAGCGTTATCAATTTGATGAAATTAAAGGATTTCTACAAAACTGGTTAGACCCAGATTCTGATTCAGTAGAAAATACTTCTACCAAAACCCCATCTTCTATTCCACCCCCACCATCCCAAACTAACTACACATTAGATACGGGTGCTAAGAAAACAAATGTTGATAAGTTCAATGATTTGTTTGGTGAGAATGAAAAGAATGATTTACCATTTTAATTAAGTAAGTAATGGCTAGAAAAAGTAAATCACTATCGGAAGCAGTCTCTAAAGAAATCAGATCTAAATTTGATTTAAAAAGCTTCAAAACTAAAAAGGGACTAGATCAAAATGTAAAGTTCAAAGACCAACAATGGATTCCCCTGTCTGATGCTTTTCAAACCGTTACTTCAATCCCTGGGATTCCAATGGGTCATATTGTGCTTTTGCGAGGACACTCTGACACCGGGAAAACCACTGCACTGATCGAAACTGCCGTATCAGCCCAAAAGAATGGCATACTTCCAGTCTTCATTATCACTGAGATGAAATGGAACTGGGAGCATGCCACTCAGATGGGGTTAAAGGTAGATGCGATTGCTGATGAAGAAACTGGTGAAGTATTAGGATATGAGGGAGATTTTATCTATGCAGATAGAGAATCATTAAATACTATTGAAGATGTAGCTGCCTTCATTTTGGATTTAGTTGATGAACAGAAAAAGGGCAATTTACCATATGATTTAGTATTTTTATGGGATTCCATTGGTAGTATTCCTTGTGAATTGTCTATTCGTTCTAATAAGAATAACAATGAATGGAACGCGGGAGCAATGTCAACCCAATTCGCAAATAATGTAAATCAGAAAATTACATTATCTCGTAAGGAATCTTCAAAATACACTAATACATTAGTTTGTATTAATAAAGTATGGACTCTAAAACCAGAATCCCCTATGGGTCAACCTAAGTTGATGAATAAGGGAGGATATGCAATGTGGTATGACTCAACATTTGTAATTACTTTTGGTAATATTATGTCTGCTGGTACCTCTAAGATTAAAGCAATCAAGGATGGTAAGCAAGTAGAATTTGCTAAACGAGTAAATATTCAGATTGATAAAAACCATATTAATGGGGTAACAACTAGAGGAAAGATTGTTATGACCCCCCATGGTTTTATTGAGGAAAGTCCTAATGCACTCAATGCTTATAAAAAATCACGTCAGGAAGAATGGTCAAATATTCTGGGAGGTGCTGATTTTAAATTAGTAGGTGAAGAAGAATCACAAGAAACATATGTGAATATCTTCACAGAAGAGCCAAGCTAGGGTTTGGTTCTGCATTTATTTTTATTATATTTAGGTAAATAGGTTATATGAAAGAAGGTAGTCCCTTAGACATTTTAAGTCAAGTTCAAGAAAATAATGAACCTGCTCAATTAGGAGAAAGATATCTTTTGATTGATGGTTTGAATTTATTCTTTAGAAATTTTGCTATATTGAATATGGTAAATTCTAGGGGACAACATATAGGAGGATTAGGGGGATTCTTAAGATCCCTCGGGGTACTTATTAGACAAATCCAACCCACACAGGTTTATGTGGTTTTTGATGGTGCCGGTTCTTCCAATAATAGAAAAAACCTATTACCCGGATATAAAGCAGGTAGACACATTAAAAGAATTACCAATTGGGAAATTTTTGAGAGTGTTGAAGATGAACATGATGCTAAAATAGATCAATTAGTTAGATTAGTTCATTATTTAAAAACCCTACCTGTTAAAGTTGTTTCTATTGATAAAGTAGAAGCAGATGACATTATAGCTTATTATTCCCAGACATTATGTAAGTCACCAAAGGATAAAGCTTTTATAGTTTCTAGTGATAGAGATTTTATTCAATTGATAAATGAAAACGTTGCAGTTTTTAGACCTATTGAAAAGGAATTTTACACACCAGATACAGTAAAAGAAAAATTTGGTATTCCCGCTGGTAACTTTATTTTATATAAGACATTGTTAGGGGATAACTCCGATGGTATTAGAGGAATTAAGGGTTTAGGGAAAAAATCATTCCTAAAAAAATTCCCTGAACTAGCAGGAGATATAATGTCATTAGACGATGTTATTGGCATTTGTGAGTCTAAATTTAAAGAAAATATTACTTACGCTCGCGTAGTAGATAATATAGATGAGGTTAATCTTAATTATAAATTAATGGATTTATCCAATCCTATGATTGATATATCTGATAAACTTTATTTAGACTCACTTGCCAATGATAAAGAACTCAATTATATCCCAGAGGCATTTTTAGAAATGTATGAAGAAGACCAAGTTGGGGGTATAATTAGAAATGTAGGTTTTTGGGTAAAAGACGTATTTGAACAATTTAAAAAATAAAAAAGTTGACACTTAAAACAATAGAACAATACGGTCATCCTTTTCAAATTAAGGTTATATCTTCACTCCTTACATCTAAGGAGTTTTTACAAAATATTATTGACGTCTTAAGTGACGAAGATTTTCCTAATTCTGCTCACAAGTGGATTATAAAGGAAATAATTAAATATTACGATAAGTACCATACTAATGTTTCAATGGATGTTCTAAAAGTAGAACTACAAAAGGTTGAAAATGAAGTATTACAGCTATCAATTAGAGAACAACTTAAATTAGCATATGAAGCCTCAGATGAGGATTTAAAATACGTTCAGGAAGAGTTTTCTAATTTTTGCAAAAACCAACAACTAAAAAAGGCATTACTCAAATCCGTAGATTTGTTAAAAATAGGTGATTATGAATCCATTAAATTTATAGTGGAATCCGCTATGAAAAGTGGACAAGATAAAAATATTGGGCATGAATATCTTAAAGATGTAGAATATCGATATAGAGAAGATAATAGAAAAACTATACCTACTCCTTGGGCTAAGTTTAATGATTTAACACAAGGTGGAATTGGTAATGGTGATTTAGGATTGATATTTGGTAGCCCCGGAGGTGGTAAATCATGGTGTTTAGTGTCATTAGGAGCATATGCAGTAAGTTTAGGATTTAATGTTCTTCACTATACTTTAGAATTAGGGGAGGATTATGTTGCTAAAAGGTATGATGCCTTTTTTACAAGAATCCCTGTAAACACAATCCACCAACATAGAGATCAAGTAGAAGAAACAATAAACAGATTACCAGGTAAACTTATTGTCAAAGAATATCCTATTGGGGTTGCAACTACTTCAACTTTAGAATCCCATATCCAAAAATCCGAGAATTTAGGAGTTAAACCAGATTTAATTATTATAGATTATATTGACCTTCTTTCAACTAAAAAGCGAAGTTCTGACAGGAAAGGAGAATTAGATCATATTTATCGCAGTATCAAAGGTCTTGCTAGACAGTTGAACTTACCTATCTGGTCAGTTTCCCAAGTGAATCGGGCTGGAGCTAGGGATGAAATTGTTGAGGGAGATAAAGCAGCGGGTTCATATGATAAAATTATGATATCCGACGTCTGTATATCTCTTTCACGTCAACGGCAAGATAAAGTAAACGGGACTGGAAGATTTCATATAATGAAAAACCGGTATGGTATTGATGGTTTAACCTTTAAGGTTAAAGCTGATACTTCTACTGGCCATTTTGAAGTGACAGAGTATGATGAATCAGAAGAAACTACAGCCCCTACACATTCAGCTCCTGCTGACTTTGATTCATTTGATAAGAAAGTGATGCAGAATCAGTTTTTTAAGTTAAACGTATAATCTATAAAAAAAACAAAATGGCCAAAGACATAACTAAAGAAAGAATTCCTTATAAACCTTTTGAATACCCAGAGGCACATGAGTATTGGTTAAAACAACAACAAGCTCATTGGTTACACACTGAAGTACCCATGATGTCAGATGTTAATGATTGGAAGCAAAATTTAACTGATATAGAAAAAGATATAGTAGGTACTATTTTAAAGGGATTTGCTCAAACTGAAACAGTAGTAAATGATTATTGGTCCGGGTTAGTAACTAGATGGTTTAGAAAACCAGAAATTATTATGATGGCTACTACCTTTGGGGCATTTGAGACTATTCATGCAGAAGCATACTCATTACTTAATGAAGAATTAGGATTAGATGACTTTAGTGAGTTTTTAGAAGATGAAACTACTATGGCCAAAATAGAAAACTTAATGAATGTAAGAGATAGTTTTAACGGAGAAAAAGATTGGCACGAGATTGCTAAATCATTAGCTATATTTTCTGCATTCACCGAGGGTGTAAATTTATTTTCTTCATTTGCTATTTTACTTTCATTTAAACTCAGAAATAAACTAAAAGGAGTAGGTCAAATAGTAGAATGGAGTATTAGAGATGAATCATTACATTCGGAAGCAGGTTGTTGGTTATTTAGAGCTTTAGTTGAAAATAAACCAGAACTTAAAACACCAGAATTAGAAGCTGCTATCAATGAAGCTGCTTTATTATCACTTCAACTAGAATTAAATTTCATAGATAAAGTGTACCAATTAGGTGAATTAGAAGGATGTTCTAAATATGATCTTCAAAACTTTATTAAACATAGAGTAAATATTAAACTACAAGATTTAGGTTATAAAGCTATTGTAGATGTAGATTTAAAAGCAGTAGATAATATGAAATGGTTTGATGCTCTCTCTGGTGGGAAGCAACATACTGATTTCTTTGCTAATAGAGTAACTAATTACTCTAAGGGACACGTTAAATGGGAAGCAGAAGACATTTTTTAGTATGGATAGTAATTTAATTTCGGATTATAGTCAATGGGTAAAAGGTAGAGATTACCCTGAATTTTTTGATGAAGTAGCTCTAGCTACTATATCTAAAGGTTATCTCTTACCGGGTGAAACCCCTAAAAAGGCATATAGGAGGGTGGCTAATGCAGTTGCTGATAGGTTAAATAAACCTGAGCTAGCTGCTAAATTTTTTAAATACATTTGGAATGGGTGGATTGGATTAGCTTCTCCTGTTTTAAGTAATATGGGTACAGACAGGGGTATGCCTATCTCATGTTTTGGGATTGATACACCTGATTCTGTTAGGGGTATTGGTTTAACTAATGCCGAATTAATGAGATTAACCTCATATGGGGGTGGTGTAGGTATTTCAGTTTCCCGAATTAGAGAAAGAGGGGCACCTATTAGAGGAAATGGTAAATCCGAGGGTGTAGTTCCGTGGTGTAAAATTTATGATTCTACAATCATAGCAACAAATCAAGGATCTGTAAGAAGAGGGGCAGCATCTGTTAACTTAAGTATTAACCACCCAGATATTGGGGAGTTTATGCAAATTAGGAGACCAAAAGGTGATCCTAATAGACAGTGCCTTAACTTACACCAATGTGTTTCCGTGGATGATAATTTCATGAAAAAATTAGGAGATAGGGATCCTGAAGCTATGGGTTTATGGTTAGAAATTCTTAAATCAAGAATGGAAACAGGTGAACCCTATATCATGTTTGAGGACAATATTAATAAGCATAACCCATTAGCTTATATGATGAATAACCTCAATGTTTCTATGACAAATATCTGTACTGAAATTACTCTCCATACAGATGAAGAACATAGTTTTATTTGTTGTTTATCTTCCCTTAATTTAGCCAAATATGATGAATGGAAAGACACTGATGTAGTTGAAACCGCTGTCTGGTTTTTAGATGGTGTTATGGAAGAATTTATCCAAAAAACAAGTGGTAAAGATTCTATGGAACGTTCCCACAGACATGCTAAGAAAGGAAGAGCATTAGGGTTAGGAGTTATGGGGTGGCATACATTCTTACAACAAAAACAACTACCTTTTAACTCCATAGCCTCTACGGCTTGGACACATACTATCTTTAATGATATTAGATCTAAAGCTGAGTCTGCATCTAGGAATTTAGCTGCAGAATATGGCGAACCTCTATGGTGTAAAGGAACTGGTATGAGAAACACCCATGTTCTAGCTATAGCACCTACTGTTTCTAACTCAAGAATAAATTCTTGTTCAGCAGGAATTGAACCTTACCCAGCTAATGTTTATGTTTTTAATGGGTCAAAGGGTTCTTTTATTGTAAAAAACCCTGTTTTGGAACAAGTATTGGAAGAAAAAGGATACAATAAAAGTAAAGTTTGGGATCAAATTATGGCAGATAACGGATCTGTTCAAAATCTATCTAATGAAGTTCTAACAGAAGATGAAAAGGAAGTATTTTTAACTTTCCCTGAGGTTAACCAATTAGAATTAGTACGTCAGGCGGCTATACGACAGCGGTACATAGATCAAACACAATCGCTTAATCTTGCGTTTTCTCCGACTGATAGCCCAAAATGGATTAATCAGGTGCATATGGAAAGTTGGAAATTAGGAATAAAAACATTATATTATTTAAGAACTGATTCAGTGATCAAGGGAGATATTGGATCTAGAACTACAGACGAATGCCTTTCCTGCGATGGATAATGGACTTTTTCTGTATTTATTATTAACCAATTTTATTTATTATGAGCAAATTAGCTAAAGTAAAAGAAGTATTAACTTCACCTTATTTTGTTGTTGGAGCAGCTGCCCTTGCAGGAGCTGTTATATTTTTTAAAGGTATGCCCTTGATAGGTGGTATCGCAATTGGAGTTGCTGCTACTAAATTCTGGGATATTTTAAGAAAATAATTAAACTAGTAATAAAATGTTTCGTATAATAAGGAAAGCTATTTTTCCTTTACTAATTACAGTAACCGCCTTAGCCATTTCGGGTTCGGCGGCTACTTTTTCAGTAATTGGATTATCAAAATTATTTGCGGGTGCAGCTACGGCTGTTATTATAATGACGGGTACACTAGAAGCATCTAAACTAGTAGTAGCTTCTCTATTACATCAGTATTGGTCAAGTTTAAATAGATTACTTAAAATTTATTTAACATTAGCCGTTCTAGTTTTAATTATGATTACTTCAATGGGTATTTATGGTTATTTATCAGCTGCATATCAGGAAACAGCTAATAAAGAAGGAATTACCCAGAAAGAATTAGCAATATATGATTCTAAGATAGAAAATTATAAAAATCAAAAATCCACAAGAGAAGAAACTGCAAGTTCTGTACAAGAAAGAATTACTCAGTTAAATGAGGGTATTAATAATATTGAGTATAGTTGGGTAGACAGAGATGGAGCAGGAGATCAAAGAGAATTACTATCTACTCAATTAGAGCTAGCTAACGATGAATATCTAAGAGTTAGCAATGATATCTCAAAATTGGATTCTACTATCTTAGCTTTAGAAAACGAAAGATTTGAAACCGAAATTAGCTCTGATGTAGCAGCCGAATTAGGACCGCTAAAATATATTAGTAAAATATCAGGCTGGGATATGGATAAAACAGTTAATATCCTTATTTTAATTATTGTATTTGTATTTGATCCTTTAGCTATATGCTTAGTATTAGCAGCTAATTTTGCATTTAGTCAAGCATTTCCAAAAAAAAGAGAAAACATCTACGGTGAAAAAGTAGTCATAACTCAAACACCTATTGTAGAATTAGAAGCAGATTCGGACGATCTTCCTGATTTAGAAGAAAAAAAAACTGATTCCTTAGATAAAGAAATTAAAAGCTTAGATGATTTAATAAAAAAAGCAAAAAACTCTAACCTTTCATCTTTTAGGTTAAAAAAACAGCTCCAAGATCTTAACAAGGAGAAAAATAAGCTTATTAACCAGAAAGAAGATGATGATCTTACTATAACATATTAGGCTATTTTAAATTTTTTTCGTATATTTATGTCAAAGTATTAAATGCATTCTAAAGAGGTTATAGTTAAAAAGTTATCACAACTCACCCCACTCAGATACAATCAATTTTACTGGTGGAGAAAATGGGGTCCTAAAAATACACCCTTATTTAGTTCAAGACCATTATTAGATAAAATTAAAAATGGTGATTTTGATTTTAGTCTTTATTTCTGGCAAGCCCTATATTCCGAACTTGAAGCGAAAGAATTAGTTAGGGAAAGCATAGGAGCACGGGGTGCTGATCCCAAACTTGCTCTAACTTTAGAACGTAAAAAACGTTTATGGCAAGATTTTGAACGTGATGAACCCCAAAAACTCCAAGCTCTACAAAAAGGATTTCTTAGGGAATTCAAAATGACTAGAGAAGAATATTATGAACAAATTGATGTTTTTAGTGGAGATCTGGAAGAATTTTATTATCGTTGTGAACAGTTATTTGATAAAAAACCCCGTAGTAAAAGAGGCAGACCTAAAAAATATAGTATATGATTAAAGTAAACCATGAGGTTCCATTTTGCCTACTAAATGCTAGTAGGAAATTTAATGATTATGAATTTTGCTTACCACATCTTTTAGACCAAAATGAGCAATATAAAAACCATTTTTTACAGGCTAAGGAAGATGGAAGGTATATTATTATGGATAATTCCCTTCATGAATTAGGAACAGCTTATGATACAAATAGATTATTGTATTGGGTAGCAGAATTAGAACCTGATGAATTTATTGTACCTGATGTGTGGGAAAACTACAGTAAAACCGTGGTTAACGCCCGAGAATGGATTAATATTCCATTCCCTGAAAACACTACTAAAGTAGCAGTAATCCAATCTAATACTAGAGAAACAGTTAGTATATGTACCCAGGTTTTAAAAGACCTAGGTTATAAAAAATTAGCTTATTCATATGGGGCTAACCATTATAAAAAAAATAACCCCCACTTACCGAATTACTTAGCAAAAGCACTTGGAAGAGTGGATACTATTTCGTACCTTTATGAACATGGAATGTTAACTGATTTGGATAATGTTCACCTATTAGGTACTGCATGTCCTTTTGAGTTTAACTTTTATAGTAAATTTAAATTTATAAAAACTATAGATACATCAAACCCAATTATGGCCGCACTGGAAGGAGTAAAGTATGATATGTATGGTATCCACCCAAAACCAGAAGCCAATATGAACGATTATGCTGATGTAGAATTTTCTAAAGTTAACCTAGATTTAATTTTTCACAATACTAATATGTTTAAAAAATATTTAAATAACAACCTATGAAGAAAAATGTTGTAATTAGCCTCTCAGGGGGAATGGATAGTAGTACTTTATTACTTAGATGCTTATCCGAATATGATCAAGTAACTGCAGTTTCTTTTGACTATGGTCAAAAACATAGAGTAGAACTTGAAAGAGCTCAATCATTAGTAGCATATTTAAATTCTGAGGGGCACTTTATCAAATACCAAGTTATTAAATTAGACGGTTTAGTTAATTTATTAAATTCTAATCTTGTAGAAGGTGGAGATGATGTGCCAGAAGGCCATTATGCTGAAGAAAACATGAAAGCCACAGTAGTGCCTAACAGAAATAAAATATTTGCTTCATTAATCCAAGCAGTTGCTTTATCGGAAGCCAATACTAATGGTAATGACACTGATATCGCGTTGGGAATTCATGCTGGTGACCATGCCATTTATCCTGACTGTAGACAAGAATTTAGAGATGCAGATGATGCAGCTTTTAGAACTGGTAATTGGGATGCTGAAAAAGTAGGATACTTTACCCCTTATCTTGAGGGAGATAAATTTGATATTCTAAAAGATGGTGAAGTGTTATGTAATGAATTACGTTTAGACTTTAATGATGTGTATTCCCGAACTAATACTTCTTATAAACCAATTCAAATTAATGGGGAATGGTATTCTGATTATAAATCAGCTTCTTCAGTAGAACGCATTGAAGCATTCATTAAATTAGATAGACCTGACCCTGTAAAATATGCTGATGAGACAGGAGTAGTACATTGGGTAAAAGCAAAATCTCACGTAGAAAAAATATTAAATGAGTATACCCAAGTATAGGATATTATATTTTTATTCTGATAGTTGTTTTCACTGTAAACATATATCTTCGGATATAGATTATTTGGAAGGTAAAATACCAACTTCTAGAATAAAAGAGGGAGAGCATAAAGATCTCCATGACCACTTACAAGTGGAGTATTACCCCTCAGTATTTTTTATAGATAAAGAGGATAAAGTAATAAACACATTAATAGGTGCTGAAAAAATTAAAAAAAGTATAGAAAAACTTAAAAAACTTATAAAAAAAGCAGATAATGAGTAATTATAGATCAACTAAAATATATGATGGGTTTTCCACTTGCTTTAGACAATGGAAAGCAGTAGATACACACTGCCAATACCTTCATGGTTATTCGATTTCCTTAAAAATCACATATGAAGGTGATTTGGATGGTAGAAACTGGGTAGTAGATTTCGGTAGAGCAAAGAGATCAGAAATATTAATTGATGGGATGAATCCCAAAGATTGGTTAAATTATATGTTAGACCATACTGTTATTATGTCTGAGGATGATCCCTTACTAGAAGAATTTAAGGGATTAGATAGTAAAGGTGTAATTCAATTAAGAATACTACCAGCTGTAGGAGCAGAGAAATTTGCAGAATATTTTTACCATAAAATTAATGACTGGGTAGAAGAAGATACTTACGGTAGATGTAGAGTAGTATCTGTAGAAGTTAGAGAACACGAAAAAAATAGTGCAATATATGAAATGCAAGAGGCTTAGATCTTACGAAAAACCCTTACAAGTACTTGAACTATACACTGCAGTTCAGTCTGAAGGTTCAAGACAAGGATACCCTACTATTGTAGTTAGAACTTCTGGTTGTACACATA
>CAACVC010000016.1_pt1 | contig 38268 bp, 46 predicted proteins | sample 2381761 | NCBI WGS metagenome assembly CAACVC01 (sample SAMEA5211966, study PRJEB30684) | marine metagenome | biome: Marine; feature: Epipelagic; material: Water | collected 2015-10-15 | depth 45 m
CCCTATATCAAGGGTAGCACTACCGCCATTAAGTCGTGTTAACCCAATATTACCTTGCGTAGAACTTGCAGCTGTATCAAACGCTGAACTTAAGACTGTTAGACAAGTACTATTAACCGCTACAGTTGGATCAGCAGCAGTACCACCGATTATAATTGAATCGTTACCAGCCGTTACGCTGCATACTGTACCAGCTCCTGTAGCATCAACATAAGCTTTAGTAGCAGCATCTTGTGCGCTAGTTGGGTCGGCGACATTAACGATCTTATCAGCCGTCATGTTTATCTCACCGTTTAACGTTAACCCTCCAAAGGTTGGAGCGCTAGTAGTGCTAAGATTGGTAATTGTTATTGTATCAGGAGAATTACCTACATCCGTTAAAGTAATCTGACCTTGACTGCCGCCGGCGGCTGCTGTATCGTATACATTATTACCATTGGTATCAACCCACGCGTAAGAAGTATCCCAATTACCTGAAGCTGTAGAATCAATCGCTACTGTTGCAGCTGATGTACCATCGTAAGAAAAATTAGTTATACAATTACCTTGCGTTAAAGCAGCGGAGTTGCACTTAAATAAATCTGCAAGATCTCTACCTGCTGAGAGAATCTTACCACCGGTATCAATCGAAACAGCTGTACCAGCAAAAAATCCACTAGTCCCTACATAGAGCGAGTCCTTTACTCTAAAGCTTTTATTGAGCGCCATACCATTATTTATGCTCTATAAGTCTAAGCTAACCGAAAATGTTAGACCTATTACTCTTAAATATAAAGTTATTCATATTCTTACCGTCAAGAGGTATAGCCGAAAGAGACACATGCGTGCCATTTACAACAGAAGCACCAAATTCTACAAATGGAAATACTGTAGTATGATTAAGAGCATATTCTGACGCAACTGCTATTGTACCATCAGATATAACATTTATCTCACCGTAAAAAATAGCATCATCAGATGTATCTTCTACTTGCATAATATACTTAGCACTTTTTGCTTCTGAAAGTGGAAATGTATCTAAAACTGAATAAGCATCCAAATTGGATTTATAAAATATAAAGTTAGGCTTTAAATTAACTTCATACCAATGATTTACAGAAGAACCGTCACTATTACCTAATAGGTAAGAAGTATTAGTAGCTGACAGAGTTACAACATCACCTGTAGTTATTCCTGCTTTAGAATAGTTATTAACAAAATCAGTTATACTACTAGCAACCGTTACTGTATTACTATCGAAGTTTTGAATAAGGTAAGAATATAAACTATCAACTCTATTTGTAATATTATTAACATTTGTAGAGTATACATTACCATCAGCACTAATGTTACCTGTAACTGTTAACTGCCCATTAGCACTAATATTACCTGATACAGTAAGTTTCTCTGCAGGGTCAAAAGTGCCTATACCAACATAGCCGTTATCTGCAAAAACTATATCATCGCCTGTTTTATCTATAAAATGAGCGATAGGTTCATTTCCATCCTGCTGAACATATAAGGCTGGTCCTGTACCATTATTAACAACAGAAAGAGAAGAGGTAGTTGATACAATTGTTTGTAAAAAGTCAGCAGTAAGAGCTGATACTGAAGAGAAAACAGCGCTCCCTCCTGTTATGTCTCCATCAAAAGTAATGACATTGCCACTCTGTGTAATTTTACTATCACCTAAACCTGTTGCATTATCCCATAAAGCAACCGTACCAGCAGTACCAGTTCCGGTTAGAGTACCGCTACCTCCTCCGCCTCCGCCGGTAAATATATCTACAAGATCTATACCACCGGAAAGTATGTTTCCGGTTACATTTAGATCACCGTTCATCGTACCCCCATTAGCATATTGTACAGCAACAGATCCTCCGCCGGCTGACATTTCTATTAATCTTTTAATAGACTGCATCTCGTTAGTGAATCTTTCACTAACAGCTTTTTCAATATCTTTCTTTATTGTATTAACATTACTTCTAGCCTCTGCTATCGCTGGTATATCTGTCTTTACATTTATTATCTCTTCAAGTATAGACTCTCTACTCTCACGTACAATTTTTAAAATTTCGTCTTTTGAGCCTTCAAATAATCCTTCCTCTATAGATTTTATACGGTCACCATAAAAATCCTTTACTCTCGTCTCTGCTTGTATTAAACTATCCTCTAATTCCTTCTTAACATTACCAATACGACTTAACGCTTTACTATTAGCTTTATTAATATTATCGTTTAACTCAACATTAGCCTTTTCTAAAGCCAGTAACTCATTACGTTGTCGCTGAACTTGACCGTATAGTTTTGTATCAAGTATCTTAGATTTTTTATCAATAGCATGATCAACTACCTTAACAACCTTTTCAAATTCTTCTCTTACTAAACTAACAACAGCATTGCTTAGATTTTCTTGATTGGAGTTTAATGTTAGTTTTAAGCTCTCCGCTAACTGTTCGACATCTTTTGTTAAATTAGCCTTAGTTAGATCACTACTAGTATTAATTTTATCTTGTAAAGCTTTTAACTTATCCTTTACAATAACCTTAACAAAATTAGCTAACTCTACTTCTTTCTTTTCGTTGTATGCGGATAACTCTTCTTTCGCGTTAACAGTTTCAGAGTAAAACTCATTTACAAGATCTTTCTTTATTGTGTCAACTTCACTTTTAATGAAATCATTCTTTATCTTGATCTCATCTACAGCCTCTTTAAGGAGCCTTTCCTTTTCACTTTGAGCTTCCTCTATAGCCTTTCTTTTAGCTATATTAATATCTTCTAAAACTTTATCCTTCTTCTCCGCTATTACCACAGGCTCCTCTTGTATAGTCTCTACAATAATTGGAAGCTCCAATTCATGAGAAGTTACCTCTTCAATAGTTTCTAAAAACTTGCTGTTTTTAGGATTATAGAATACCTCAAACTTACCCTTTTTAAGGATAAATGGAGCCTCTAATTTATTCGAATCCTCTACTATAGGCACATTTACAACAGGGCTACCGTGATAATCACCGATTTTCTCTGCAATGTATTTGTTACCGTTTATCTCAATTTCATAAACATCGAAGAAAACTTCCGCAAAGTTTTCAACTTGTATGATGTTAAGATTTGAGCTAGTAAAGGTATCAACTACCTTTTCGCTAAACAGCTTAATCATATATGATATATTTATGCATATACACAAAAAAGCCTATATAGCAACTACACTATATAGGCTTTTTTTATTTTAACAAGAGTAGTTTAGGAAATCGTAACTTCTTCTTCTGCTGCTTCTTCCTTCTCTTCACTTTCTTGTACCGGCTCCTCTTGTGTGAGCTGAGACTTAATAGTGCTAGAGAAAAATAATGCAGCTTCTGCAACTCCAAGACCTGCAGTCTTAACTGAAATATCAAGAAGCTGATTCAAAACTACTGCCTGCTGTTCTGTAAGTTCTAATGTTACCATGGTAATATATTTTATTCTCTCTTTTTCAGAAATCTACTATTTCTATGAACTTTGTAATTTATTTTTAAGGTCCTTAACTTCGCTAACTAAGTTATCAATTACCAATTGCTGTTCCTGCATACCCTTAACTAATATAGGAATTATATGCTCACCTGTATAGCTAAGCCTATCCGGATTTTTATTTGATACAATTACATTATCCTCTCCCTCAATAGCGATAATATCTTGAGCGATAAATCCGTGCTTCTTTCCAGTAATAGAACCGACAGGGTCGCATCTATCAGCAATAGTGTTAAATGTCTTCGGTTTAAGTTCTTTAATAAATTCTAAACCTAACTCAAGATCACATATACAAGTTTTATCACGCTTATCAGAGACTGTAGAATAACATCCATATATATAAAGATGTGTTGTACTAGAATTACCGATCATTGCCGTATTAGTACCTTGACCTACAGCACCACAACCGATAACTATTTCATTTGCCGTACTAGCGCTCCCTGCGCGCGCGTCAGTTCCTATATAGATATTATTATCACCAGACGTCTTAGTACCGCTACTATGACATCTTCCAGCACATTTACCTAAAGCAACATTATTACTACCTGATGCATTATAACGTGAAGCTGAGTCTCCAATATAAACATTTGAGCTACCAGTAGTAAGACCAAAACCGGCGATGGCTCCTAGACCGAAATTGTTAATACCTGTTGATACATTTTGTAATGCTTGAGCACCAATAGCTGAGTTACTATTACCAGTAGCCGAATATAACGTACACTTACCTATGGCAACACTATTGTCAGCTGTTGAATTTTGCATTGCTTGCTGACCAATAGCTGCGTTACCGCATCCACCGCTGCAAAACATTGCTTGATAACCTAATGCGGTATTATAATTTTGTTCACAATTTTTCTCTTGTGCTCTATAACCAATTGCAATATTATTATCTCCAGTTGTTATACAACGACCAGCGCATTTACCTAGCATAGTATTTCTAACACCTGATGTAAGATCTTCACCGGCGTTACTACCTAAACAAAAGTTTTCATCTGAATCGTAAATACACTGTGCTAGACTACTACAAAGATTACCTGTACAAGTAGTCTTACTACACGAAGCATCCAACTGCGCTTGAATATCAGATGTAACATTAGAAGTATAATTTATCGCACAAGCAGGCGCAGTAATTCCTAGATCACCTAGACTACATACTGTACCGGTACAAGTTGTTTTAGCATCCCATGACGCAGCACAATTATAATTAAGACCAATATTACCTGTACTTGTTATTGTACCACCAGATAGGTAGTCACCTGTTGTAGTAATGCTTTGAACAGTACCTTGACAGTTAGAAAAGCATGCAGTATTAACTGCTACCGTAGGGGCTGTTGCTGTACCTCCTATTGCAATAGTGCTATCACCACAACCAACAGAGGTTACTGTACCCGTGCAAGTAGTCTTAGCATCCCATGATGTAGCGCAGGTATAGTTAAGACCAATATCACCGGTGCATGTTATAGTACCTCCTGTCAGATAAACTCCTGTTGTAGTTATGCTTTCAACTGTACCCGTGCAAGTTGTCTTAGCATTCCAAGCAGTATTACATGCATCTGTTACCTTAAGATTAATTGTACCACATTGTGTAATAGGTGAACCGTTGACTACGGTAATACCTTGCGTACCTCCTATCGCTACACTATCTACTGTACCAGTACAAGTAGTCTTAGCATTCCAAGCTGTATTGCATGCATCAGTTACCTTAAGACATATTGTACCACTCTCTGTTATAGGTGAACCGGCTATAATATTAATACCCTGATTTCCACTTAATGCTACACTTTGGACAGTACCGCAACAGTCTGTCTTTGCATTTAACTGCGCTTGGATATCAGATGTAACGTTGGTAGTGTAGTTTAACTCCGTCGCTGTAGCGGTAATACCTAAATCACTTAAACTACATACTGTACCAGTACAGGTTGTTTTAGCATCCCATGCCGCAGCGCAGTTATAATTAAGACCAATATTACCTGTACTTGTTATCGTTCCACCAGTTAGGTAAGCACCTGTTGTAGTAATACTTTGGACTGTTCCAGTGCATGTGGTAAAGGCTGTATCACTGTATGCATTACAACCAAATATTTCAGAGAATAGCTTACGTTTTTGAGTGCCATTATCAAGATATACTACTTCATCACTAGTTGGAACAATAGCAGCTGTACCATCTGTTAACTCCGATAAATCTAATGTAAGACACCAATCACCGCCTCCGAGACTACCACTATCTATGCCGGCACCAACACTTATATTACTAATGCATCCTGTACAACTCGTTTTAGCATCTAATTGCGCTTGAATATCAGATGTAACATCTGTAGTATAATTTAACTCTGCAGCGGTAGCTGTAATTCCTAGATCACCTAGACTGCATACTGTACCTGTACCTTTAGCATCCAACTGCGCTTGGATATCGGATGTAACATTAGTTGTGTAATTTAACTCAGCGGCTGTAGCGCTAATACCTAGATCGCCGAGACAATTTACCGTACCAGTACAAGTAGTCTTAGCATCCCATGATGTAGCACAGTTATAATTAAGACCAATATCTCCGGTACATGTTATAGTACCACCGGTCAAATAGACTCCTGTAGTAGTAATGCTCTCAACTGTACCTTTACAGTTTGAAAAACAAGCAGTGTTAACTGCCACTGTAGGAGCTGTTGCAGTACCTCCAATGGATATTGTTGCATCTCCGCAATTAACAGAAGTTACTGTACCTGTACAAGTCGTCTTTGCATCCCACGTCGCGACGCAGTTATAATTAAGACCAATATTACCTATACTTGTTATCGTTCCACCAGTTAGGTAAGCACCTGTTGTAGTAATACTTTGGACTGTTCCAGTGCAAGTAGTCTTGGCATTCCAAGCAGTGTTACATGTATCAGTTATTTTAAGATTAATTGTTCCGCTCTCAGTAATAGGAGATCCGTCGATTATAGTAATACCCTGCGTTCCACTTAATGCTACATTCTCTACCGTACCTTGACAGTTAGAAAAGCATGCAGTATTAACTGCTACAGTAGGAGCTACTGCTGTACCTCCAATAGTTATTGTAGCGTTACCACAATTAACAGAAGTTACTGTTCCAGTACAAGTAGTCTTAGCATCCCAAGAAGAAGCGCAATTGTAGTCAATACCTATATTACCAGCGCATGTTATTGTACCACCAGTTAGATAAGCTCCAGTTGTAGTTACACTTTGTACTGTACCTGTACAAGTGGTCTTTGCATCCCACAACGCTGCGCAGTTATAATTAATACCTATATTACCGGTGCATGTTATTGTACCACCAGTTAAATAAGCTCCTGTTGTAGTAATACACGTAACCGTACCGTTGCATGCTGCTTGATTCCATTTTGTATTACATGCATCGGTTACTTTAAGACCTATTGTACCGCCCGCTGTAACGGGAGAGCCACTTACAACTGTAATGCCTTGTGTGCCTGTTATACCTACTGTGGTTACTGTTCCAGGTCTAGCAGCATTTATTTCAGCTGCTGTTCTTGTGATACTAGTGCCGTCTATTGAAAGAGCATCTGTCTCGAGAGTACCATCAATATCAACATCTCCTGATATATCAAGCGTAGCAGCATCTAATTCACCGGTAAGGGTTATATTTCTAAAACCTGTTATGTCTTTGTTGGTATCAACTATTACAGCTTTACTACCTGCTACTATTCCATCCGTTATCGAATGTATCTGATTTATTTCACCTGCTGTAGCATCAACAACCGTACTGGCGATCGATAGGGCATCAGTTTCAAGGGTACCATCAATATCAACACTTCCTGATATATCTAAACTACCAGCTTCTATCTCACCTCCACATTTGAATACAACACCACTATTGCCCTGAACATCAAATATTATTTGATTATTTGTATCAAACTTTATTAAGTTATTAGCATCACGACCAACATTTAAAGATGAATTTGTAATACTGGAGAGAGAATTTTGCGTAGCCTCTATACTAATTGCTGGTGAATTACCACCTGATGAAGCAATTCCTGTACCTCCAGTCACAGCTGTTACCGTACCACAACAATTCGTAAAGCACGAAGCGTTAACTGCTATTGTAGGATCCGTTGCTGTACCACCGATAGTTATATTAGAGTTACCACCGGTAACAGAAGTCACGGTACCGGGTCTAGCAGCATTTATTTGGGCCGCTGTTCTTGTTATTTCGGTACCGTTAATGCATAAAGCGTCAGTTTCAAGACCTCCGTCGATATCTACACTACCTGATATATCTAAACTAGTAGCTTCTATTTCACCACTCGACTTAAACGTAACACCATCATTACCAGCAACCTCAAATACTATTTGATTATCAGTATTAAACTTTATAAGATTATCATCATCACGACCAACATTTAACGCTGCATTCTTTATACTCGTTACAGTAGTTTGCGCTGGTATAATAGTAATATTTGGATTAGTTCCTCCAGATGAAGCAATACCATCACTTGCAGTAACATTAGCAACTCCAGCTCCTCCCCCACCACCACTTCCATTTGCAGCTGCAGTAATTCTACCTTGCGCGTCGACAGTTATATTAGTACTAGTATATGAACCTGCACTAACACCAGTATTAGTCAATGATATCGCTGGAGCACTACCACCAGTTGAAGCTGTTCCAGTCCCCCCACAAACGGAAGTTACAGTACCTTGGCAGTTTGAAAAGCAAGCAGTATTAACTGCTACAGTAGGAGCTATAGTTGAGCCACCTATAGTTATAGTTGGATCCCCAGCCGTAACACAAGTAAACTGACCTGTACTAGTCGATTCTTCTATTAACTTCTCCAGCGCTTGTATTTCAGGATCAAGCTTCTTATTAATTTCGTTATCAACGTATTCACCATCTAATTTAAAAAGATAATTATATTGCGTATAAGGGTCGTAGTCGACAGAACTGAGCGATACATTTATACCCTCAGATCCTAAAAACTGTGCAAACCGGAACATACATATATTTAATAGGTAATATAATATATGATACGGTTAAAATTATCTAAAACGGGTTTACATTTTTTAAGAACCAGTCACTAATCTCATAATGAAAATCTTTCTCTGATATAGTATCACCTACCTTAATAAAAGAGTAAGGCTCTTCAGCGTTTTCACTATCATACACCTCAATAAATAAGGTCTTTTCATTATGTTTAAAAGTAAAATTATTTATATTTGCTTCCATCTTCTTGTTTATATATTTGTTCTATTTCGTCTTGGCTATGTAACAGTATAGTATAATATGTAGTTTTATCAATGTTATTACTTATATCTTCACCAATCTTTTTATCTAAAACCACTCTTATAGTAAAATTAGTTATTTCTATTTCACCTTCAATTATTTTATAAGTAGTATCAGCTATTATACCGCTCTCATCTTTATTAATACCAGGTACAAAAACTCTATGAACATTTCGCATTAGCACACTTTATAAAGTTTTTTATCTTTAAACATTTCGGACATCTTTACGTATGAATCATAACTCTTCATAAACTGCGTTGTTAAAGCTTCCATTTTTCTCGCATCAACTTCTTCTTTAGAGTTCCAGTAATCCCGCCAGGTTTTCATATGACTAGGTGATGGCCAAAACTTAAAAACTTCTTTTTGAATACAATGTCTAATCTCATGTAAGATTGAACCAAAAATATATTTTCTATTGTTTTTTGACATATCTAAATTAATAAGAAATTCTTTACCTTCTACCGGAGTGCAATAAGATACACCTGAGGTTCTACTCTTATGTATCTTAGCTACAATGTTAATTTTTCGCTTATGGTTAAACTCAAGAATTGTAGTAAGTAAATTACTAATAATATCATAATTAAGTTTTGTATCTTTTTTAATCCCAGCTGAGGGTTCTAATATAATCATCCTACTTTTTTTATTTCTAGATCGTGATATCCTTTATTGATTAGCTTTTCTCTCGCGAGTTGAGCGTCATCTAGATTATCCAAACGTTCCTTTAAGAACCGTAAAACACCGGTTTCTTCCCGATATTCGACAATATACTTGCCAAACTCGAAAGGTTTTGATGGAAATCTCTTCTTCACTATATTAATTATATCTAAGTTCCTTTTGGTATTCAAGAATAAATACACTTATATATATGTTTGAAGAGGTGATATTAGAGAATTCTCAGGAGCAAATCGCGAAACTTTATGGGCCGGCTGCAAGAGCCGCTGATAAACCGGATACTGGTGTTGAGATAAAGAAGAAAGCTGCATATTATGTTATTAGAGATTGTGCAGGAATGACAAGAAAATACCTTCCTATTCATATATGGGGGTTATTTAACGACCCTATTCTTGATCTTAAAGGTAAGTTTACTAGTAATGAAGTTAAGAACTTTTTAGAACGATCGAAAACTGATACAGATGCAATGTTACTTAAAAAACTTATTTTATCAGATATTAAAGAAAAATATGAAGTTGTACAGAGTTCGTCGGGTAATACCGCTGTAAGTTATGAGGCTGATGAAGATGATATATATTCCTACTATGAGGAATATGAAGAAGGTTTAGATGATAATACTGAAGCTGATAGTGAAGAAGAAGAAGCGCTAACAGATGATCAGCTTATACTTAAGTATCTTTTCTAAAATACATCTGCATTCTTTACATACTTTTGCAAGTAGTAATCAACCGTTTCAGTTAAACCGAACTTTTGCTGATTAGCCACAGCGTCTAAATTATGCTTTGTAGATATAGCATATTTGAAGTCATGGCCTGCTCTATCTTCGACAAACTTAATATACTCTTGTCTTCTATAACGAGGTGCTTTATCTACTACAGTTTCAATAATTTGATCAATTAACTCTAAATTAGTAAACTCCGCACTACCAGGTATGTTATAAAGTTCTGCAGCATCTTCCTTATGTAAGACTTCTATAATAGCTTTGGCATGATCACGAGCGTGAATCCATTCGCGAATGTTGTCACCTTTACCATATACTGGAATGTACTGACCTTGTGCTAAAGACCGTATAACTGTTGGTATTAGTTTTTCGTTATGCTGTCTAGGTCCATAGTTATTACAACACCTCGTAATAGAGGTATTGAGACCGTAAGTTGTAATGTATGACTGCACTAGTAGGTCAGAGCTAGCCTTCGATGCTGAATAAGGTGATCGAGGCTTAAGTGGATGTTCTTCAGTAAAGGGCTCTTCATCTAGCTGTAAATGACCATATACTTCATCTGTTGAGACGTGAACCATTCTAGCATTATTCTGCTTGCATAGCTCAAGTACATTTGCTGTACCTACAATGTTACTATCAATAAACGCTAACGGGTTAGTAATGGATCTATCTACATGTGATTCAGCAGCTAGATGTAATATGTAATCAACCTTACCTAAATAATCTTTAAAATAAGAGTGTGATATATCTCGCACTATATGCTGTAGTCTTTTATCCTTCAACGGTAGGTGTTTTATATCGGACCCCACTCCCATCTTATCGATGCATTTCACTTTTATATCAGCATCTTTGTCTTTTAAGAGCTCTTCTATAACATACGAGCCAATAAAGCCGCATCCTCCAGTAACTAAATACGTCTTACTCATCCTATTTATTAATACTGCTCGGCAATTTTATCAAGTGCTCTTGTTAACGCATCATATTCAGAAATAATATTAAATTGGTACTGCTCAATAACTTTTGTTGTGTCCATTACACAATTAGATCTATTCGCTTTAATTGGAATCTTATCCCAGTTCTCCCAATTCCAATCATCGTTTTGAATTCCGCGCTCTTTCATCATCTCCACTATTTCCTCTGTACTAAGAGGGTCTCTGTTACAGAAATTAATAGTTTCGTAGCCATCATAACCTTCGGTGATATAGTGCTCGATAAACCGACATAATTCCGGTACATACGTTTTTGAATTTAGAGTATTTACTAAGTTATTGTAATTGAGAATTTTAGTTAAAAAGGATCTTTCATGTAAAGCGTCGCAGAAAGGCATCCTAACCCTTAGATGTAAACCATAATCTGAAATACTTTCAAATGCATGTTTTGACTTACTATAAAAAGAGGAATCATTACTAAACATTCCAAAATTAGGCTCATCACTCTCTTCCCAATCTTTCTCGTAACCTGAATAGATGCATCCGGAAGTAATATGAATAATCGAGGAGCCTATATCTCTACAAACCTTATTAAGAGTAAGAGGTAACTTTACATTTAAATCCCAACATAGCTCCTTCTTAATCTCACCTTCGTCAACATTAGGTCTTCCTGTAAACCCAGCTGCATTAATAACGACCGTATCTCTATCAACTACTCGCCTTAACTCAAACGGGTCAGAATAATCTAACTCCGCCCTACTAAAAAGCTCCACTGTTTCAAAAAAATCATTTTGAGTTAACTGGTTGAAGATATTATTACCAACATAACCTTTACCTACTATTACTGCTTTCATTATTCTATTTGTTTTATATGTGATATAATTTGTTCTAGATTTATATCACCGTCAGATATAGAATATTCTATTTGCTCGGTAAATCCATCTAAAAGTTCCTCTAACTCACAATCATCCTCAACCTCATAAGCGATACTTTTAATTTCATACAGACAATCATATAGATGCTCTACCTTCTCATTAAATTTCTTTGATAACTTAGCCATTTAAGGTATTTATTTTATGGTAGTTAAGTAAAGCCTCAATATCTGATTTTAAATAGTTTACATGGTATGCTCTAAATGCATCGTCTTTTAAATAAAATATAACACACTTTCTACATTTTTTACCTGTCTGCTTCTCATACATATATGCATACATTGATAACTGTAATGCATATACGTTAAATTCGCAATTATGAAGATGATCAACCGGTTCTAACATTCTCTCACCGAAAGGAGAACTAAACCTAAACTTCTTATTTGTTTTAAAATCACCTACTGTAAATTCCCCATTTTTATGTTCGTAAATAAGGTCAGCCATTCCAGCTACTTTAAACTCCTCATTGTATAATACACTCTCGCTTAATATTTTATTAAAACTATCAACATGCCACTCGACTGATTTATCATAGGACTTATATAACCAACTAAATGTATCATTCACCTCACCATATTCGATATAGTCTTCGAGAAGCTTATGAATATTAGTACCTCTATCACAAGCTTTATTCTTCTCTTTTTCCCACATCTCAAGTACCATTTCAATCGGCACTCCTTCACGATTAGCTACTCGCTTAGCGTGAAATTCTTTATCGAATGGTTTTTTATACTTACCTAATAACGTTGTAACTGAAATAAATTTTTCTTTCGTTTCAGTATGCGTATAAGTATGAGATTTTTCATCAAATTTAATTCTCACAATTATATTTTAATGTAATTTTTGTCAATTGCAATAAATATATACATGGGTATTAAAATAACCGAATTAACTTCAGCTAGTACACTCGTGGGTAATGAATTAACCCCGCTAATTCAATCTACAGAAACTAGACAGACTGCAGTTAGTTCTGTTTATACAGCCTTAACTGCACAAAATGACGGACGATATGTTTGCGGCATTAGTTCGGGTAGTCAAGGGTGTATAGCGTTTACGGGCGCTGGGAACGGTAGCTTAAATTTAGGTGTTGCACAGAATAGTGATGTAATATTTGCAGGTCTTACAGCGAACGATGATTCTCTAGTCGATGGTGATCTTGTTATAACTAGTCCTAATAAATTATGCTCTAGGGGGGATTTTTGTTCACTCTCTAGTGTCAATCTTGATGGTACATTACAAGCTAACGGAAATACAGTACTAGGAAACTCTTCTGCTGATACATTAATTATTAACGGTACCAGCATTACATTATGCAGTTGTTTACCAACAGGGGTAGATAATTCTGTTGTAATTCTAGATAGTGATAAGACATTACGTACAGATGAAATTGATGGTAATGTTTGGGGAGGTAAATTATTGGCTTACTGTGCAGTGAGTGTAGGTAATAATAAAGTACCGAAATTTTTAGGTACAGATGGTACGGTTGAAGACTCAATTATTACACAAAATTCAGGTACAATATCAGTTGGAGGTGATCTGGTTGTTACAGGTTGTTACGCCGGTTCTACTAGTACATTCTGTTCTGATGTATCTATGAGTAGAGGCCTTACCGTATCTGGTAATCTTACAGTCGGTGGAAGCTTAACTCTAAACTGCTTACCGACATCTGATCCATTAGTTAGTGGTGGTATTTGGCATAGTGGAGGATTCTTAAGAATATCGTGCTGCACGTAGACTTTAGTTGAAAATTCCGACTTTGCTATTAAATTATAGTAATGTCAAAGCACGCTATATTTCATATTGAAGGGGGTATTGGTAAACACGTAGCCTCTACAGCTGTAGTTAAGGCCTATAAAAAACAAAATCCGGATCGGAAAATTATTGTTGTTTGTGCCTGGCCGGAAGTATATCTAAATAATAAGGACATACATCGCGTCTTTCGATTAGGTAACGTACCTTACTTTTATCAAGATTATATACACGGTAAAGATGTGGAGGTATTCGCGCAAGAACCTTATAAGCAAACAAGCCATATTACTAAGAAAACACATCTAATTAAGTCGTGGTGTGATATGATAGGTGTTAAATATAAAGACGAAAAGCCATATATACACTTCAATTTAAGAGAACGTGACCTAATTGACCCTCAACTTGCTTCACTACAGAAAAATAAACCATTACTACTATTCCAGCCATTTGGAGGACCGGGTAAAGAACATCAGCAACATCCATACTCGTGGGTTCGTGATATTCCTCCTCCAGTAGCTCAAGAGATTGTTAATAAGCTAAAGGATAAGTATATGATCTTGCATGTTTGCTATGACTTTCATCCAAAGTTAGAGGGAGCCATTAGATTTGAAAAACAAGTCTCTAAAAAGGAACTTTTCAACCTTATTAATTTTTCAGATAAGAGACTACTCATTGATTCGTCATTACAACATGCTGCCGCGGCGCTCAATAAACCATCAACTGTTGTATGGGTAGGTACTTCACCTAAAATCTTTGGATATGATATGCATAAAAATGTATTACCTAAAACAGAGTTTCCTGAAGGGCATATAGATAGCTATCTATATGATTATAACTTTACCGGAGCAGTTCATGAGTGTCCTTACGATGAATTTCATCAAATACATACTGCACAGAGTATTATTAAGAATATTTAAATTCTAATAATTGAAGATTGGGCTTGATATGTTGTAGCCCAGCCTGCTTCGTTTGCTGTTATAATGGTAAAGTCACCTGAATTCGATAGTGACGAAGCAGGGAAAAATAAGTTAACAATATTATCATTACCAGTTGAGTAATAATGATTATCTAGCCTATACCCTGATATAGTAGGCGATTTAGCAGATGTAATTTCTTGATAATCGGTATGAAAGTTATCTACATTTGAAGAAAGGTAATAACTATTGCTAGTGTCAAATCGTTTTCCATAAAGGGTAAAGTTATTATCGTAGCTACTTAATATAGTAGTTAGACCACGCGCAGCGTTAAAGGTCCCAGTAGTCGCATAGAAGATATTAGTGAACTCAGGAATGGCAGATATTGTGACTGTTTCAGTGTAGGTTTTAGGTACTTTTTCATTATATGCAGATAGTGCACCATAGCCTTGCTGTTCGTATGTAACAAAGTCTAATTCTTTACCTTCCGGATCGTATATTCTATTTGCTAGGTCAACATTAATAAAATTATTATCTATCTTATAGATAATGTTCTGTATATCTTTTTGTTCCGGAAATAACCAACCCTTTATTGTGAATGAAGTATCAATAACTACTCTAAATTTATCTGAATAACTTACATCAGTTGGAGTATTGTAATTTAAATCACCAGACCATAATACTTCTGATCTTATTTCCTGCTCGTAATCAGCGCCGAAATCAGCAGGAACTTTCCAAGATAAGATAATATAGGGGTTATTATAGGGTACAAAGTTAGATATGATTTGATCTGCATCCGCCATATAACGTGTCATTATTGACATACTAACTGTTAGATCTACAGGCACCGGCATTAAAAACTTCGAGCCCTTATCCGGATGTTCTGTTAACTGACCTGGTATAAACGAAGGAGTTAATTTATTAAAAACTCGTGATTCGTCTCTAGTAACACTAGTTAAGTTTATCGCTACAACTGGTAATGTAAGATTCTGAGCTTTATTAACTATATCATACATTATTCTTTGCTTTGGAGCAAAGACATATCGTACCTCGATATTCTGCTTAGCATTACGACTTTTATCGAAACGCGAAATAATCGTATCATCAAACGCAGCTACAAACTGTGTGAGAAGATCTTTAATCTCAAAATGGTATGCTCTGTTACGCACTATATATATTTATTACGCGAATCGGTCTAGATAGTATTTAGGAAGTTTATGTCTATTTTTTACTATACTCTCCACAATCGCAGCATCAAGAATGTATGTTATACAATGATCTTTATGCGATCGTATACCTCTACCACAAGCTTGAATAAGTGAACACAGCATCTTATTTTGATACCAGTCAAAATCCTCCTTCATTAAGCTTTCGATACGCTTATCTTTAGTAGGTAGATATGGTGCCTTAATAATAATTTGAAACCTAGCTAGATCATCCTTGAGGTCAACACCATAAGACATAGATGGTGATATAAGAACAGTAGGGTCATCAGTTTCCATATGCTGCTCCAAAATAACTTCATTTCGTACACCTGGTTCACGTATCAAGAATCTACGATCAGTAAGATTTTCTGATAAGAAGTTAGTAATACTCTTATTTTGTGAATGTATAATACCTTTTTCATTTTTATGAAATTCGCAAATTTGAGATATCTGCTTACACACTTTAGGTAAGTTCTTTTGCATGTTATAGTAATTTAGCTTAACCTTTGTATTGCAATATATCGGTGCGTTCTTAGCGTCGAACGTTGACTCAGCCTCAATATACTTATAGTTATCAATACCCAGCGACTTGCAAAAATTCTTCGGATCAATAATAGTTGCTGACATGAGAATTACTTTATCAGCATACTTAAACAGGTAGTTCGATAGTTTGTCTACCTTCAAAGGCATAAACGTAATAGCCTTACTATCCTTCTCAAATATATACTCACTATCGTACCACGTTTCTAGAATAAGCGATAGCTTACTATGCAAATTACCAAGAGCTACTAATTCGTTTTTCTTTTGAATGAGATATTTGGTTTTAACCTTACTAGTACTGCCTATTGCATCCTTCAGCCAATCTATTCGCTCTTTAAGTGAAAGAACCAGTCGGTTTATCCATTTTTCAACGTTAGTACTTTTTGTTAGAAACGGCTTTACTTCAACCTCATTTTTATAGAGAAACTCAAAATTAATAGTACAACTAAACTCTTTAACTAATTGATCTTCCAACTCTGATGCCTCATCACAAATTAAATATTCACGTTTTTTGAGATGTTCGGGCAATGCAAAGAACATGTTGTAATTAAGAGTATTGAAACGTGACGTTAAAGCCGTATTACGTTGCTCGTAATACGGGCAACATTTTTTACTCCAGCACTCCTCACGAAGTTTAGGTAAATGTAAGCATGGTGCAACTTCAACTGAGTAATCCTCATCTACTGCACAGCTGTAGTTTGACTTTCCCTTTAATACTTCGACATCGTTAAATAACTCTTTATATTGATCTTGTAAAGCCTTAGTAATCGTTAAAGCTGTACAACCGAACGACTTTTCTTCATTACACTCATCTTCATACGCATAATTACCCCCTTGTGTACGCTTATAAGCCAAATAACTTGTCACTATATCGCGATACTCTTTTGTACATTGGTCAGCAACATTACCTACAGTCTTTGATACCATAGATTTACCTGATCCTGTAGGGGCGTTACATACGACGAACTTATAACCATCGGTGAACGCCTGTTCAATATTCTTTAGAAGCTTTACTTGTGTTGGATTAGGATCATATCCAGAAGGGAAGCTATTAATTAGTCCAGTTAGCACACCTAATTATATCATAGTTCATTTATTAGGCAATATGTAAAGCAAGTTGTCGTAAAATTTTGATTTTGAGCTACAATCTAATAGTTTTATGAAAAGGGAGTATTGCTCTGGTATAAAGGAACTTAAACGGTAATTAAAAACTAAATTATCTAAAGAACCTTCAATCTTAAACGGGTACGGAATTTCGTAAATTTTTATTTTATCGTCAATTTCTAAAGAAAGGGATATATTATATTGTTTTATTTTAAAAAGCTTTAGCTTACCTTTTTTAATAATCTTTTTATCTGTTTTTATTATTATATTTTGTAATAAAAACGGCTTTAAACTTTGATTTACTCTTTCTAAATTTATATTCATGAGTTCATAAAAGCTAGTTTTTGTTCTCCTGTCATAGGATATATATTATCATTAAAATATGTCCAAAATGAATCATCTGCTGGATACTGTGTTATTAAGTTAGCTTGATTCATATTTATATTTCTATACCCTTGCATTAAAATATCCCATACAACTAATAAGTTATCAGCAGCTTCATTTACCTTATGTGGACCTCTCGGTGGTTTATAGTTTAATGTAATTCTACCATTTGTAGAATTTAGCAAGTTATATGATTTTGTACAGAGTATACGCCGGGTAGCAGGAAACCCTGCCTTAGGTATTCTGCGAGCGAATCTTAAATCTACTACATTCGTTAAAAGAATAGAATCAAGCGCTGACCTCTGTATTATCATTTTTTGGTTTACATATACCAAACATTCTTTCTTCGTTTAGAAAGACTCCCTTTGCGATCTTACCTTTACCAGTAATATCTACATTGGAAATAGTCACTCCGAGATTATTTGGAAAAATAACTATATCTCCTTCTTTTGCGTACTTTGCATCAGGACCTGCGAGAATCACTATGCCCTTACGCCACGCTTTAGTCATTGCGTTTGTTGGTACAACTATACCATTCCGCAAAACCTCATCTCCATTAGCTGACTCATCAGCATATTCTACAAGAAGAATATCATCAAAAACGAAACTAAGCTGGTAGTCGTCTAACCCAAAATCACCCTTACCTCCTTGTGTTAAGTCTATTAAACTTCTTGTAGGAGCTAGATTATCAATAGATGCCATTGCCATATAACTTATTTACTTACGTTTTTTTGTAAATCAATATACGACTTTAACTCTCTTACAGAGATATTTTTATTACGTGCAATAATATCTAGATTGTCTTCCTCACTCACCTCTTTTTTAATCTTTTTATTATATGCTATACGCTTAAACTTTAATCTCGGAATAAAGTAGTAATATAATCTATATTGCTGCTGCTTATCTTGAAAAACACTACCAAATCTATTTAACGTCTCATTAGTAATAGAAGCCATACCTTTACTATAAAAGGATAACCACCTATTAAACATAAACGGAACGAAAGATTGTTCTCCTTCAGAATCTAAAAACTCTGCATTAGTCTTCTTAGAGTAAAATAGCTTATTTTGTAGCTGAAAAAAATTCATTAACTAATTATTTTAGTTGTAGCAATCCACTGATCTTTTACTTCTAGTTCAAACGCTTTAATTACAGCCTCCATAAATGCTTCTATCTGACTATCATTTAAGTTGCTCGAATAAGCAAAGCCAGGCGCTTTCTTACCTGCCTGTACGTTAATACCAGTATGACCAAGAGCAATATTTTCTTTACTATACGTAATTGAAACACTCACCTTTCCTTCTGAACGCTTCTTACTATCACTTCCAATAAACTCATCAGTTACCATAACATCATCACCATCCATGTTAATAGGTTTTTGAATTAGCTGACCTAACATACCTGCAATAGTAGTATTGAAGAGACGTTGGAAAGCGACTGCCCCTAAAGGACACAAATTAGGTATCTCCCAGCAGAAGTTAATTGCATCTTCTGAAAAGATATAGTCATTAGCTAGTGTATCTTCCAGATCAATTAAATTATCACTTACATACATAGGAGCTCTAAAAGCTACAATATTACCATAAGGTGAGACCTCTTTTCTAAAGAACTTATACGCGAAACGATCGTGAATTAGATCGCCATTATAAACTTGCTGATCAATAATCATATTCTTATAGTATAATATAAATTTGATAAATCAACTCTATTTACCCCACTTTTGCTCTAACGTGCTAATTTGATCGTTAGTAAACTCCTTCAAATCCTCTACTAGAGAATGACTTTTTGAACATAAATGTTTAGCTACTGCACTTCCAATCAAAGCATGCTTAAGAGAATGCTTTTGCAAAAAGTTACAATAATCGTTATCTTGATACCAGAACTTAAAGCTTTCGTCCCATTTCCCCATTTGTTCATATACTCGATAATTTAAACCAATGCACCATCCCTTTACATGCTCGCCAACGGCGTAGCCGGTGATATCTTTATCATTATACTTCTCTACCGGTGATACAGAGTCGTAGGTATCTAAACTTTCAAATAATGCATCAATACAACCTTGTTCATATACAACATCGTTATTAGATACAATTACCTTTTCCTTTTTATTTAAATGTTGAAACCCATAATTAAGAAACTTGTTGTAATTAAACTCTTCTTCTGGAAAAACAAACTTAGCAGGTAACATCATATCTTTATCCTTTAACTTGCTGTTTGTTTCAACTACTACTATTTCATAATCACCTATCGATTCAATGCAATTTTTAAGCATTGAATAATAACTAGGATCTTTTGTAAAAGATAAAATAATTACACTCATCGTTCCTTAATTTATATTAACTCCGATAATTTAATTTCTTGTAGGTAGTCTTCTAAGTAGATGATATCTTCAGGTATGTATTCACGTTGTAGTAAGGCCGGTATCTCATCCGGAGATTCAAATGATAAGCCTTTATCAACTAGTTCTGGATAATACTTTAAAAAATCATTATTTCTTATAATCTGTTGAATCGGACGACAGCCTAATTCTAACGCTTCATAATGTCTCACGTTTACAAATTTACCTGTACCGAAGGGATTTAAAACATACTTTGACTCATTTAGCATAGTTATATATTGTGAAAAAGGGAGCTTATAATCACTCTTTACTACTTCAACCGGTATATCTAGACCCATATTGCTTACATGTTGGAGCAGCCTACCTCTTCCTTCGTATTGTTCATCATAAATATTACCTATAAATATTATCTTATCCTCTTTATCCTCAAACGGTATAGGTGTAACACCTAAGTCGGTCTGCTTAGAAAGATATTGCTTTGTCGTTATGGATTTACCCAACCTTATACCGTCAGTGGTATCCGCTACTAACTGGTAACAGTTCTTTATTCCATCTACAGTTCGCTGTATGTCTAAATTCCATGGAAAAAATGGGCTATTTATTAATTCGTAGTTAAAAATAACTGTTCTTATATTCTCGCTATTTAGATAGTTTATAAAATCAGACTGCCCGAAAACAGAATGTTGATGATGGTCGTTAAGAATAAAGAGACACTCAATATTATTATTCTGCAAGTCAGATAAATTGTGTACTTGAAAATATTTGTTGGAATCACCTAATATGGTCTTAACTGCTACTTCAACATTTTCATAAAAATGAAAACATTTTAAATTAGCTTGCTCCATATGTTCGTATAAAAATCCTATATTCATTTTCTTTCTAATATTGTAAGTCCATTATTATTTGCAAATACCTCTTTAACCTGCCAATTTTTACCCTCTTTAGTTGTATTTAAAAAATCATCTATGGCTTGTTTAAGACCTTTTGCCTTAGTATTAATTACCTTATTGCTCATTTTTACGGGTATATGGGCTGCATATAGAGGTTCATCTTCTTTACCGTAAGTTTCTGTATCGTGTAATAAAATATACTTTCTAACTCGTTTTGCATGAAATCCTAATTCGTTAAAAAGCTGAAAATATCTATGTAATGTATCAATAAATAATAAATCGGTTTTATCTATTTTTATTTCTAAAGAATCACCCTTAATAAATTTAAAGTTATCCTCTTTTAATTCATCAATAAAATCAGATTTAAATAGATCATAACTGGTAAGTAACTTAGGATTACTATAAAGTAAGGCTATAGTACTGTCACCGTATCTTGAGCCAAGTTCTGTAATAGTTCTACACCTATTTCCGTAGCTATATAGTGTTTCCAAATGCTCATTAATATCAGAGCTATTTGCCTTTCTTTTTAAATACTCGTCGTGTATGTTCATTTTTTCCAATTATTAATTAAAGCTTCATTATTCCATAGCTGACCACTAACAAAGTGTCTTAATATAACTTGATCTGCATTATCTAATTTATTAATATTATAATCACAATTACTTTCACCTGGCCATTCCGTAACATTATATGCTGTATCTCTTATCTCAATATTTTTATGTAATTCTTTAGTTGTGTAAAGGGGAAGTTGCTGGGTATCTGTATTCCAACCAAAATTATCTATGTTAAAGTAAGAAACATCACTGTGCATTGTGACACCAGCTAATGAATACCAGCTAGCTTGTTCGCTAAACATTTCCCAAAAAGATGATCCACTATTAGGGTGGTTAATATGTTTTAACTTTTCATATCTTTCATCTGAAACTATATTACTTATTAGTTTCTTACTCCAATTGTTTATTGTAAGGCTATGCCAACCCATACAATGTGTATTACCTGAATCAATAGAATAAGAAAAAGATTTCTCCGTACATAAGTCCTCCTCCATATCCACCATGTACATATCTGCATCTAATGAAAGTATCTTATCACCTTCCTCTATAAAATTACTATCTAACCAATCTTCATATATTAAAAAGTTAGTCCAACTAGGATTAGATCTTCTATCATGAATAGATTGCTTTATTTGTTCCTTTTTAGTAATCTCGATATACTCATAACCATGTTTATTAGCATATTCTCTATTACGAGGAGATATATGCTTATTATATATAGTTTGTATGTGATCAGGATATAACGCTACAACTAATAATATCTTCTTCATGATTTTTTAATATATAACGCATCTCCCCAAACCGGGTTATCTCTATCCCATACCTCTTCTACTCTCTCAAGCCCGTACTTAGATAGAAAATAATCTAAATCTTCGATATATGCACAATTTTTATATAGTTCATCTCTGTTAACCTCAGTCATTACATAATCAATATTTTTTAGAGTGTTTGAAGCACCTATTAATACATTTAACTCACTACCTTGAACATCCATATTAATAAAATTAAAAACTGGTGACGTTTGGTATTTATCAAGCGGCTCAACTTTAACTTTCATCTTTTCCTCAAATACTATACCCGGGTATATATGTGTATGTTTAAATGGTTCTAACAATGAGTTAGATTGGCCGTTATTACCGCTTTCACGATGTAAGTTCGCTTCACAAGAGAAAGGACCTAACGCCCTATTAATGCATAAGGCTCTATTATCTGTCGAGACCTTTTTTTCAAGCTTTTTAAAATTATCAGGATCTGGTTCATAAAAAACCATATGTTTAATACTTTCGATGTTTTTATATTCATCATACTCTGTACCTACATGACCGCCAATATGAATAACACCTGTTATATTCATGTCATACTTTTTAATGACATTATGCAAGTTAATCATCATACTAATTACTTACCTCTTAAAAGTTTTTATTCCAGCTCTCATCCCATAAATGTATGCAATACGTTTCTGAGGTAATATACCTCATTGGATCATTACCCTCTACCCTTAATCGCGGAAAACAAGGATAAGGATAAAAATAGGTATTGGGAAAAACGACGGTTTTACTGTTTAAGTTTCTTAATACTGCTCTTGTAGTGTGATAAGGCCCTGTTGTGTCTATTACTGCCATACCGCCGTTCCATGCTATTTCTTTATCGTAGTTTAGCATGTCTGTTATTGTATCTCCTTTCGGTATAGTGCCTATAATACTGTTTGACATGGATGGCCAATCGTCAAAACAAACTCCGCAAAAAAAATTTAAATCGAGCAGTTTATCAAAAAACTTAACCATTATATAATCAGTATCTAGATAAACACCTCCATGCTCATATAAAATAATATTTCTAAGTATATCGGATTTTTGGCCTAGATTTGGCGTTTTATCATAAAGTTCTTTATTCTTAAACTCACCCAACTCTGCAACATCACCATCCCGCCATAATTTATAATTCCAACCGTTTTCGTTACAGGCTGCCTGTATATCTCTACATGCTTTCTTCTGTTTTTCAGGTAATTCCCCACCTATCCATATTTGATGGATTACCTTAGGTATAATAGGCTCACTAGATTCTCCATCTATATAATTATTATACACTTCTTTTATTCTATCCCACTCTTCAATCTGCGTCGGACTATTTAAATAGTCGGATGAATAGGTCATACCTAAGTCAAACTTATTTTTCATAGTTTTTAAGTGTAGTTAAAATTTGCTTGGACATACCTTCAAGGGTGAAGTATTTTTCATAAATAATTTTGCCCTGCTTTAACATATTATCTTGTTGTTTTTGTGTGATACTTAATAATTTGTCTTTTAGTGTTGGTACTTCACTCGCCTTTATTAATACACAAAAAGATTCGTAATCAATTTCGCTTTTAAAAGGTAACCACTCCTTATCATAAACTATAACTGGTATAGAGTTTAATTGTAAAATTTCGTAAAATCTAAAGCTTTGCGCTCCATAGCCTCTCGGACATAAAGAAAATTTAGATCTTGTTGTTATATCAATAAAGAACTCTAATTGATTTTGTGGAATAGTGTCCGTCCACGGTTTCATGTGTAGGCTAAAGTCCTTATCGGAATCATATATTTGTTTTATCCTATCCCGTATCGGGTGTGTATTCGATCCTACAAACGAACAAAATATATCTCTGTCAACATCGTTATTATGTACTACTGGTAGTTTTGAACAGATTAGAGGGAGTGGCACACCGTTACCGTTACCACCACCTTCAAAAGAAATAGTCCCTGGTGGTAGTTTCTCAGATACAGCATCATCATGTTGTGATACAGTAAAGTATTTAGTGTCAGGTAACGCGTTTAGGTAAGGTTGAATAAGTCTTCTACGATTAGCACCTTTCGTTTCCATTATATAAACGTTAGTCCAAAAGATTGGTATAAGAGTGTAACCAATCCGATCAAAATCTTCTTTATTTTTAATATAGAAGTTATAAAAATACTCTTCCATATAATATCCTTGATGATAGGGAGGGTAAGTAGGGTGATCTAGTGGAATTCTAAGATCTTTAAAGTTTATTTCCATTTTATTATATTATATACTTTTTTGTTACGTTATCAATATTGAAATACAAATCAATATCATCAATACCTGGATCAACAGGCCACCATTCTATATCCTTTTTAAACGGAAAAATAATATGATTATGATTACCTAAAAACGCAGCCCACCAGGAAAAGCTAGATTGTGAAATAGCAATATTTTCACTATACATAAGCGTTTTAAAATCATCCATAGCTCTCGAATCACTATGAACCATAAAAGTATCAACAACGCCGTCAGTACTTAAAGTACACCCGTCATTTTTTATAAGTTTTTGTACTGTATTGCTTTTTGAGTTATCGGTTACGATAAGAACTTCTTTAAAATTACTATCACTAATTAATTTCTTATAATAATCATAACCTAAGAATGCATTTATTGTAACATAATCCGTTTCTCTTATATGTAATATGAGTTTATTATTATTAACTATGGTATCTTGTACTTTAAATAAATTTCTTAATTCCTCTCTATAATTAATATAAAATCTACTTTGCTGTACATAAGAATCTACTATAATATCACCTTCATAGTTAACAAGCATATCAATATCCGCATACTGATCTCCATAACGTCTGGTGTTAATAGGATTATTTAAACTACCTACCGCATCCATATTACTTGGGATCCTAAAGTTTGGTAAACTATCATGATAGAAGCTACAATTTTTAAGTTTACTGAGAATATACCCAAATGTATATTGAAACATTCTGTTACCCATCCTACCTGCTGGGTCGTACTTTACAATTACTTTCATATTATTTGTTACTTTAGTGAATTAGAAATATAATCAGCAAACCCTACAGGGTTGAGGTAATTTTCGTATATAGAACGACTATACCTTTGAATTTCGGCATATTTTTTATTGTCCATATTTTTCCACCACTGCTTTATATCATTGACTATACCTTCCGGTGTAGTGATAATAAAATTATTCCAATTTACTACGTCATCACATGGTAGTGAGATATCAGTATCAATTATAATCGGGATCTTACCGCAGGATAATGTTTCATATAGTCTAAAGGAGAAATTTCCCGCTCCACGACAACATAAAACCAGATCACTACTCTTCATATTAGTTTTATATTCTTCGCGAAGATGTTTACCGTGTGGATTACCACCCCAAAACGCGCTCCTTATTATAAAACTAGTTTCTAAATCCTCACTACCTTTTAATCTCTCAATACATTTATGTCTTACAGGGTGTGTGATAGCCCCGCAAAAACTAACAACTGGCTTTAAAGAGTAATCACGTATATCTGATGTGCCAAAATCTTGACTCCAAGCCGGCATAGGTACCTCGTTTGGTTTCTGGTTTGTTTTGTTAATAGAAGTCCTATAAACTAATAAATTTGAAGGTAGTGTATCACTTATAGGTACATCACTATCATCGTTAAAAAATGCGATTATTGGCTTCTTAAAATCCTTAACCGTTTGTAAGAACGGTACTATATTTTTGTTTAATTTATCATGAAAAATTATACAGTCAGCTTCTTGTATAGAAGAAAGCTCTACTATTGACTTAATACCTGACGACCAGTTATTATTTTTAAAATCATTATTTTGCTCTAACACCTGGTTACTAAATAAGGGTAGAAATAAAAATTTTTCAGATATAAAATTACTTAAGCATATATTTTCTTTATCATACCAAACTTTCATAATTTGTTTTAATTAAGTTAATTAGTTTAGTTTTACCTTCTACACCTACCACATAATTAGCATGATGTATTTTCATGCTCTTAGGAGGTATAATATTAGTACTGTTATCCCATACATGTGTACCGTCAGGATTGTTGTAAAAATTACCAATAGTATAGTATTTATTTTTATCTAAGAGCTTATAGTTAACATCATCCTTGTAGTGATTTAACGCTACCTGATCATTGACTAATTGTCTGAATGTTTTGTATATTTTTGTAAAGAGATTAAAGTTCTTTTCATTACCTCTAGCAATAAAAAAACCTGCGCATAAAGAACCGCAATCCTCTTGACAAGCTATATCATAACCATTTACACTCTCCAACAAGTCGTCAATAAACTTATCGTAAAAAACAATATCAACATCTGAAAAAATGAAATATTCATTTTTATTTTCTTCTATTGCTTTTAATATGACTTCAAGTTTATATTGCATAGACTCAAGCCAACCAGCCTCCATAAACGACCCAGAAGACGTTGTCTGCTTATGACAAGCGGACCTTATAGCTAGTTCATCTTTAGTATATAGCTCTCGTAAAGACTTTTTAAAGTAATTTTCATATAAGTCCTTATGCGATTCACTATAATGGGTATACACCTTCATATATTATATTTGGCTTTTAAAATATCTATCTCTTTTTTAATTACAGGTCCTAGTACTCTTTCGAATAATTCATTATCATCCCATATACCTTCCCGCGTCCCTTCTAATGCTTTAGCCGTCTCATCCATTGTACCTCCCTCGGAGATGTGTAAATGTTTTATCATAATATCATGATAATATATTTTTCTATCAATAGAAGAAAAGAGTCTATCTAGAAACGTATCTTGAAAGATTTCTTTTATCTCTGTCTGTACATACCTACCGACAGCATTAATATAGTCTTTATGAACAAATGAATTTACAGCTAAAGGCTGTACATTAGCATACTTATTACCTGTACCCCTCATACCATCATTGCAATGCACAAGATAGATATTATCTTGCTTAGATTTAAATGTTTTAATTATTTTTTCATCCCAATCTGTAGTCTGAAAAATCATATCATCACCAACCATAGCTACCAAGTCACCGGTACATTCTATAGCCATTTTATTCCATAACCCCGATAGCCCCTCCTCTTTAAATAAACCTTCTGGTAGTTCAATATAATTTATAAAGTCTAAATTATTTGCTATACGTTTGTATGACTCCTTTTTCGAATCATCAGAGTCAACCCCTAATACTAACTCCACATTATCAATATTTTTACAGGTAGTAAAGATACTACTGGTAAACGTTAAAAACTTATTTAACCTTTCACGACTGGGACATAATAAAGAAATTTTCATATTATTTTTTTTAATTCCTTGAGTATAGATACTACCTCTTTTACTGAAGTATCAGGCACTTTTACCGGGTGAACATCATGTCTATGTAAGAAGTATATTGCTGACTTTTCGATATTCGACTGCCAATCACTACGCGGTCTTATGGAAGAATTATTTTCAGAGCATGCTTGTTCTTCTACATAATCTAAACTATTAGCTATATCAGACCACCACCAGTAGGGAGTACTGTAACCTGCTTTGGCCAATCTATAAGAATGGTCAACATGTTCAAACGCGTTAGTATAATTTTCATCATGTAATCCAATATCCTCTAGACAGTCTTTCGTATAGAAGGTAACAGCACCAACACAATGCTGATTAAGAGCAATTCGACATTCATTAGATGGACCGTAATCAACCACTAAACGTGGAACTGGCTTACCGCCGCTAATACCAGCCTTGTTAGCAGGTCCATGATAACCAAACATAAAGTGTTGTATGCCGGTAATTTTTGAAGCTCTAATATAAGCTTCAAATATATTACCCTTAAAACACATGTCATCTTCTACTAGTATAATATAATCACATCCCTTATCTAGTAGGTGCTGCATAGCTTTATTTTTAGCCCTTCCAACACCTACCCCCTCAGTTTTAATATACTCCCCTCTAGTATACTCTATACCCTCCCCGTCATTAACCGTTACGAGCTCATCATACCAATCATCATGTATCGAGTCAATACAAACTCGATACATGTCTTCACGGTTGCAAGTTATAATCGCTACCCCTATCATCATTTATACCAAATTTAGCAAACAACTCTTTTTCTTTAGTCTCTTTATCTAAAGCAGATTGTTGCTGTTTAACGAGCGCTTCTAATTCATCAAGATTGTTAGGATTAAGAATGGATTGCTCATCACCATACATTTCACCTTCCGGGGTAATATATTCTGCAAGTAAATCAATTCGTTCTTGTGTACTATTAGGCAATAATATAACCGCTGGTGAATCATCTTTAGGGTAGAAAATATCAGCTTGTGGGTTTTGCATATACTGCTGATATAAAGAATCAAAAATATTATCAACTTCTTTAATATATTGCTTATCTGCATCCCTAAATCCGTCATCTTCAACACCTAGCTTTTCATCGAACTTACATAAAAAAATTATATCTAAATTTCTCAATGATTCCTTACATAGTGTAATTTGCTCAGTAACAAACTCTCTTGTAAATCCCTCCTGTTCCTTATCATTACTCCATAAAGTATAAGCTAATGAATCTAACGGACATCTATCATAGACTATATTCGACTCTTTACTATTTTCGAGTAGTTGATCAACCATAAAGTTCATAACTTCACTTTGTGTTTCGGTTGTTGTAGAAGACGAATGATCAAGTTCCTTCTCGATAAGCATATCCCTATAAGTTTTTTCCGGAGTTATAAAATTACTCCACGTATAGAGAAAACTCTTCAATAGAGTTGTTTTACCTGAATTAGCAGTACCACTAAAAGCTATTCTCATAAATTTATTTACTAGTTTTTAAAAATTGGCAAGAAAGGAATGCCACTCATCTCTGTATATCTCGAACTTATAACCATCAGCTGGTTTAAATGGCTTATATCTCATTTTAAGATTAGTTTCAGAAAGTAGTTTATTACTTTTTTTTGAATTTAATAACTTATCACATGTTACTAAATTATCCCATGTGTCTCTGCCACCTTTACTTTTTGGATAAACGTGATCTACACTAAGCTCTGCTTTTTTTAATTTTTTACCTGTATATACACAAGTATATTTGTCTCTTTCCCATATATTTTTCTTAGTTGGAAACTTAGCTTTCTTATGCATTATACCTTTATACGAGGAACATATAACTACAGTAGGAAGCCGTACAGGACCATTGACAGTGTGAATAAAATTATCGTAAGGTCTAATTGGAAGATCCATCCAGACATCGATAGACTTGATAATATTCCAAAAGCTAATATTTTCAAAGTTAATAGATCCATCTTCTTTTATTTCATAATGAATATCCAGTGGTAGTTGAGAGCCCGTCGCAATATTTACAAATACACTCTCATAATGATCAACATTAATTGGAAAATAAAACTTATTAAGAATAAGAGTATAATTTTTCATTTATAAAATAAGCCTCTCTCTCACCTAAGCAAGAGAGAGGCTTGGTATGTTAATAACAAGCATGTTATCTCAAGCCAGTAGACTCAAATACATCACGAGCAACTCCAGCTGTAAATCCACCAGGCACACCCTTTACAATTACAGAAACAGCATTATGACTGTGAAGCGACTCATTATGAGATGCGACCACTTTAAAGTCAGTAATACGTTGATCGTTAGAAAGATTTTGATAAAGAAGTCGGACTGCATCTTCAACAAATTTAAGATATGATCCGTTCATTTCAGCGAAAGCCTGCTCATCTTCTCGTTTTACCATAACCTGTGTTTCAGTCCGTAAAGCAGCTAAACATAGCTCTTGTATATCTTCTACCCAAAGCATATCATCAAACTTCACACTAACACGAGCAACAGAACGTTGAGAGTGAGGAACGGTTGCACGGTTACGATATTTTTCAGCATGCTCACTAAGTTCAAAAGAACAAGGACATGCAGATGAGTATACAAAGTCAAAGTGAATATACTTCTTAAATTCACCATCTTTAGTTAAATCTCCTTCAAATACAACATCATAATATTGATAACCTTCTAACCCGCTTCGTAAGCTTTCCTGTTTGATAGGGTAGGAGATTTTAAGCATAATACGGGAGTCAAAACACTCAAGGTTGTTCTTATATGACTCTAGTACCTCCTTAATTTTACCGATAGAAAATACCTCATCTTTGTGATCATAAAAAGAACGCATCACTCGAGACATGTTAATACCCTTCTTATGTGCTTCTAAACTAACACTACCGGTTACAGAAGTCTCTAAGGTAATAGTATCCCCGTTACGCTTTTTATAGGTAAGTGGTAATCTAAAGTTATGGATACCTACTTGTTGAATAGGTACTGCTGATCCTTGAATTAAACTCGATGGTCCATTTTGCAGATCAGGTAGAGACGATATATATTTTTTATCTGCCTTTACGGTGTTATCATAAACGCGTAAAGGTGGGACGTAACCATCTGCTGATTCACTACCCATAATCTCTCTAGCAATTTGATCCTTCTCACCAGAAAGCTCATCATCTCCAAGCCATTCGTAGTTATTATTGTTATCTGACATACAAATATATTATAAAATTAATGTAAAGGTTATCAACTGTTTATTTATTAAACCTTAAGAGCCATATCCCAAACTAACAAATGTAATCGTGGTGAAAAATTAACGTGCATAGATTTAGCATACTCAACCACCGCTTCCGCATTCTCGATATGTTCTTTACGTGATCCAGCTACTGGCATAAACCATATACGGTTACGACTAACATTGATACCATGATCATCTTGAACGTACTTACGCCATATCTCTTCAATATCTGCAGCAGGATCACTAATAACAAACTTAAAGCCCGAGCCAATTTCACTATGATACTTTAATACTTCAGGTTTATAAGTTTTTTCTTCCGGATCCCCGTTTGTAGTTAATTTAGGTGAGGTAGTAAAGGTAGCACCAAAGTCTTTGATCCATCGTTGATCGGGCATTAGAGTAGCATTGGTCTCAAAGTCAATCTTAGGGGTAAATGCGTAACGGTAAATAAACTCATCTACTAGCTTAAGCAATTGCTTTTGTTGAATGAGAGGTTCACCCCCTGTAAGTTTCCAGATCGTACCCTTCTCAAGCTTTTCAATCCAGTTATTATCTTCCATCATCTTGAAGATCTCATTAAAAGTCATCTTATTCTTTACAGACCAAGAAATAAATGAATCACATCCATGAGGCGAGTCTTCACTTGCAAATCCAATACAAGTTAAATTACACATTGCCATTCTCATAAACAGTGAGCGCTGCCCGACATATTCACCTTCCCCTTCTATAGTATAGAAAATCTTATCATCTGATAAGATCAAAGTCTCTTTATCTAAGTCCATATAGCTATTATATTATAGTATTCTAGAATTACAATATAAATATTAAAGAATGAGTCGAAAATCTGCTCGAAAATCAGTCGAGATACTAGAAGAAGAATTCAGTACCAATTGGTTACTTAATTTTAAAATCAAAAGACCTTTTTATTTTAATCCAAAGCATAAGGAGTTTTATGAGAGTATTATTGATACTAATACAAAAATATCCTTTGTCGACGGTCCAGCTGGTACCGCTAAAACATACATAGCTGTATACGCTGCATTAGAACTACTTAAAGAAGGTGATATAGAGAAAATTATCTATATTAGATCTGTAGTAGAGTCAGCAGAAAGAAGTCTTGGATCGTTACCAGGTGAAGTTGATGATAAGTTTTCTCCTTATGCAATGCCTTTATTAGAAAAGGTAAGAGAAATAGCCGGTGAAGGTGCGTGTTCTATGCTTAAACAGAAAGGTTTAATAGATGCGATACCAGTTAACTTTGTTAGAGGCTTAACATTTAACAACAGTGTTATAATTGTAGATGAAGCTCAAAACTTATCACAAAGTGAGCTTACTACTATATTAACGAGGTTTGGACGTAACAGTAAATATATCGTAGCCGGTGATTGTAAACAGTCTGATGTACGTAAAACAGGGTTTAAGGATACCTTTCAGAAGTTTGATACAGATACATGTATAAATAATGGAATATTCGCGTATAAGTTCGGTATTAAGGAAATTGTACGTAGTAAAATTCTACGATTTATATGCGACATACTCGATAGTTAGCCCCAAGATGTTCCAGCGAAAGGATTGCCCATACTGTTTGATTTCTGGCTAGGACCTACATTAGCCGGATTGGCTATATTACCGGTCGTAGTTGTAGTTGTATCACTTTGCTCTGGCACTTCATCGAATTTAACATCTATAGAGTTAGTTGCACCAGTTACAAACTCTTGAGTTGTTACTGTTTCCTTATCACTTCTATAACATGTAGCAAAATTACTACCATGCTCGTTAATCTGTACACTTTGTACTCTTACTCTACCGTTAGTAGCTTCATCAACAAAGGTATCAGATGTCTTCAATACAAACTCAGCAAATCGTTCACATCCAACACCACTTTCTAATATAACTAATTCTGCAACCCCTGCATCATCAAGTTGTTTAAATAAGTCAAGTTGCGGATCATCACTCGCAACTACTAGTTTATGATCAAATGTATACTCTAAGGTCTTTTTGAGATCTTTTAGACCGCCAAAATCCATCACCCAATTACGCTCGTCGAGTTCATTACACTCAAAAGTAATATCTGCTGTTAAATTGTAACCATGTACAAACTGACAATGACTGTGAGTTGATCTCCATTGCCTGAAAGCTGCAGATCCTAAATTAATTATCTTATTACTAGTGAATCTCATACTATTATTATGGTATACATTATGATAAAATCAAATTTTAAATTAAATAATTTTGATTAACTTGCTCGTAGTAATTACTTGTAAAATTTGGAGTAAGCTCTATTTTACCTTTTTTTGTGTCCATAGTTGATAGATCTTTTAACACGTCTTTCGATTCTTCCCAATAATTACCTAAGCCTGATATGTGGTATGTTGCCATACCCCACCTATACAACATTGATATATCTGAATATTCATATATTTTACCATTACATTCAAATGTAAGCCAGACATCTTCTGCATTTCCTGGATCTTCCCAATCTATTTTTGATATAAAAGCTTTCGTATAAATGTTACCGTTGTTTACATTACTAGATATACGATCATAAACATTATTATTAAAAAAATAATGATTTTTAGATCTGTATATATCATATCCCGGGTTATTCACTATAGCATTCTTCGCGTCTCTTAAACAATGCTCTGAAAGTAAATCATCATCATCTAATCTAAACATATAATTGTTTGAAGCTAAAAAAAAACCTAACTGCAACTTCTTTATTATTGAAGTGTATCTTTTAGCGAGATTGAATATTTTTATTCTACTATCATTATATTCATACTTTACATCAACATCATCGTTAATTATCACCATCTCACAGTCTGCTTGATTCTGTTGTAAAAACGATTCTATTGCCTCCTCTAATAGATGTCTTCTCTTATATGTTAACGTAACTACAGATATCACTAACTACTATTATAAACAGCAAACGATAAAGGTCAACTGAAACTATATTAAATATAGAGCATTAGATTTAGAAATATAGGTTTCTCTTATCGTCCTACTAACCACTTATTCATTCTAGAACCGGAATGCAAGTGATTCAGCAATTTTTTTTGACTTTCTTGTATAGATGTCGATGAAGTACTTGTTTTAGCTTTGTTTTTATTGTCTTCCTGGGAGTCGCCCTTCGGTACCCTTCTCGGCCCTCGTAAGACTTTAATTCCACTTTTATCAATCCTAACAACATATGGTGAAGAAATTGTATTTGTTGTACCTTTACCTTTATCGTCATATACTACTTCACTTACCTTTACAACTCTAGTATCTTCCGTTTCACCGGGAAAGATATCTTCAACCTTATAGCTCATATCTTTAAAGTAATCTGTTATTCTTTCCTCAGGTGTGGCAGTCGCTGCTTTTACTGCTTGAGTCGTGGATTTAAGTGCACTACCGGCTTGTTGGGCTAGCCCATAGGCTGTAGGTGATGCTGCTTTAGCTAACCCTTTGAGAGCTTTACCACCAACGACAGCCGCTCCTTTTAAAAAGCTGCCTATACCCTCATTAGTTAATTCTTTTTGAGATAACTTTCTCATATTGATATTTATTCTTTTTATACTACTATATACTCATGAAACGCGTTAAATTATTTACTGCAGAATGGTGTGGACCTTGTCATATGCTACAAGGTGTTCTAGCTCAAAAGAGTTTAAAAGTAGATATAATTGATATAGATGATGAGCCAGAGCTTGTTAGAGAATATGGGGTTAAATCGGTACCAACCCTATTAATTAGGAGATCTAAAGATGATTTCGAATTAGTTAAGGGGTTTGATGAGATAGTAGAAGCTATTGAGACAAATAAATAGGAACTATCTTATAATTAGTTATGAATATATTTGTAACTGATGATGATCCTGTATACTCAACTTTTAATCTCTGTGATCAGCACGTAAGATCGAAGATGCAAATTGAGGGAGCTATTATGTTAGCTCATGCGTTTCCACAAGAGTTGTTAGATCACCCTTCTACTCCGAGAACATCAACTGGTAAACCTCGTAGAAGAGGAAAAGGTTATTTTAACCATCAATGCTCCATATGGGCTAGAGAAACTAAAGATAACTTTAAGTGGTTAGTTGATCATACGTTAGAAATGTTTACAGAGCGTATGTATAGATGGCCTGATTCAAAAGAACACTTCACAAAAACGTTTATTGAATGGTGTAGTAAAAACGTCCATAACACTATTATGAGTAAAACGGGATTAACAGATTATGCTATAGCTATTAATACAGATTGTGATTGTAGGAAGGTTAAAGGCTTTGATGATCTCTCAACTATCGATAAGTATAGAGAGTATATTCGTTGTGATAAACCTTTTGCTACCTGGACAGAGCGTTATATACCTAATTGGTACTAATATTTAACATCTAAATCCTCGTCAGCTATATTTTCCTTACTGACGTCAATTAGTGCATCGAGTTTATTCTCAATAAAATCCTTACCAACAAGTATTTTATATAAGTTACTCGATCTATTACCGATTGAAAACGGTATATCTTTAAATTCCTTATTACCAATAGTAAAGTCAAAATTAACTATTGGCCTATGTTCGGTATTACCAGCGCCAACATTAATAGTTATCTCACCTTTCTTATCTTTAAGTAAGGTCTTTCCGTTGATAGTTCTAAAGAATACTTTATTACCTTGTTCTTGAATATCTTCACCGTGTATTACATTATACGCACCGTTTCCGGAATCTAACTTGGCTGGAGTTTTTCCCACCCCGTCGATATCAAAGAACTCAATTAAACCGAGTACTGATTTTTCTTGTATATACTGGAGAAAGCTTTTCATTTTAATATCGTATATTATACCCTATTTTGATACTCAGGGCTGTGCTCACAACCTACATTAAACATACCAGGGTCTTGATCCTTATTATGATCATAATCTAACCAATGATAAACGGAAGAAAGGTAGTCAGCAGCTTTAGTAATTTTTGAAGCAGTCCAACCTTCTAGACCATCTAAATTATCCATCATAGCTGAAAGCTGGTTAGCATAATCAGCAGCTTTTTTAAGTTCTGACTTTGCCATATGAATTTCAGAATTATCATGATCTTCACCATCATGATTATGGCTATCACAGCCACATTCATTGGTACCGCAATCACATTCACTAGATTGTTGCTGTGGCTCTAAACCAGTTACAGCTATAATAGGAGCGCCACCAGCCATTTCGTTTACTGATTCATAAGCTTCTTGCAGGTTAGCTCTATCACGTCTCTCACTCATGTGTATATTTATGCTTGAAGTATAGACTTTATGGTATCTTTATCTGTCTCGCTAAGGTCATCTGGAAAGTAGTTTTCTATTGCTACATCAATATCATCTGCAATAGCATTTCTTACAATCTCACCCTTAATATCCCTCTGTGATTCAATTTCCTTTAAAGCTACATGTGGATATTTCTCACGATTCTTAGTAAATGACTCATAACGTTTCATATCACCTTCTGTAAAACTACCATCTTTAAGCTTACGTGGACCACCTGCTCCAACAATAATATTTACGTCCGTATTATCAAGAGCGTAGTCGTAAGTGTCTTTTACCGGTGATAAGGGGGAAAGATGAACCTCAATTGGTTTATTAAAATATTTCGTATAAACATCCCAGATAGCTTTTGATTTATTAGCATCTATACCGTCGCGTTCTCCCTTACCTATAAACACAATACCACGATCAGCGTCTTTAATAAGATTTTTTAAGGCTAGAAAGTGACCAAGGGTAGGAGGCTTAAATCCACCTGGTAATATACCAACTGTCTCCTTAGCTTCCTCTTGCTCGAAATATTCTTTGAACGTTTTCATTACGGAAAAAGTAATAATTTAGCAAACATCCCAGATACAGTCACAATACCTGCTATTGTAGCCCATATGATCTTATCATGTCTATTAGTTTTATCTACTACAACCTTTAAATCCTCAGCGACAGGATTTATTCTGTTATGAATATCCTTACACTCACTAATTATAGTTTGATTCAGGCGTCTTATATCCTCTCTTAGTTCTGCTACTTGATCTTTGCTCATTATTTTGCTCCTGGTTTTCCGGATCCGAAGTTTGCTCTACTAAATTCTAAACGATCAACAAATTTAACTAAGTCACCGTCATTGTTAATAGCTACATATCCTTCTGGGTTTGACGGTCTTAAGGTACCATCACCGTTATCAAAAAAGTGCTTTGTATTATAAACAGCATTATTATATTTGTTAATAAAAATCTGTTTTGCTTGTTGCAGTAACTTACTCTTTTTAAACAACTTGATCATATCACCACTTAGTGATTTTAATTCTGCTAACTGCTCTTTACTAGCATTCGTTTTTACTTCTATTCTTTTTTTCGCTACCAATTTTTTAATAGCCGTTTCGTTTCTGTTACTTAACCACTGATAGAAGTTCTTAAATGAACCTTCCGGATCTTCAATAAATGAACCCTTTCTAATTTCAGTATTAAGATATATGTTTACTAGTGGTAAAAATTTAGTTAAGGGTCCAAATTTAACTTTAATGCCGTCAGCAGTTTTTATCAAGTTTTTAACTTGTTTCGCTTCATCTTTATCTATATCAACTTTACCGGTCGAATCTGTAAATTCTGCATCATCCATCCACACACCGGGAACTTTTTTAAGCTTCTTAAATTCACTATTAGATAAAGCTCTTTTAGTACTATCATCAATTTTTGAATACGCACTATGCCAAATAACTCCCATAACTGAATTACTAATCTCTTTAGCGAGTTCAGAATCTTTATCTACAGCATATACAGTAGTGTTAGGTTTAAAGGAAATAAACTCTTCACCATCATACTCTGTGTCTTCGATCTCACTAGGACTAGTATACATAATATCACCACCTATGAGACCCTTAATACCCATTTGTTTTGTAAACTTAAGAGCTGTTTTAAGCTTTTTTGCAAGACCTTCCGGATAATTCTTCTTAGGATCGTCAATATCCGCTTCTGTAAAATTAAGATCAGGCTCTACATTAAAAGCACCTTTAGTAGCTACAAAGTGTTGACCATTATCCGGATGTTTTCCGGCCATAATGAAAGGAGCACCATCCCACTTAACAGACATCTTTAGTTTTCTTTTATGCTTACCTTGAAGCATACCTAAAAGATCTAGAAGGTAGGTACGAGCTTGTTCATACCCTCTCTCACCCTTTGTAAGCAAGAGTTCCTCTAAGTGAGTTAAGTGCCCCTTAGCGTTTTCTTCTATGAGCTGATATTGCTCAAAATATAGTTTAAAGTTTTTCATTTTTGAA